>SMVA01064228.1_pt1 | contig 33306 bp, 24 predicted proteins | sample 2456451 | NCBI WGS metagenome assembly SMVA01 (sample SAMN11095933, study PRJNA526329) | marine sediment metagenome | biome: Marine sediment; feature: Surficial sediment; material: Deep marine sediment; isolation source: Hadal surficial sediment | place: Pacific Ocean | collected 2014-05 | depth... | reverse complement strand
TCGTGGGCGGACCCGCCGGCGAGGTCGACGTCGATCGAGCGTTCAGCGAGCTGGTGGCGACACCCGGCCGCGTGTGGGTCGACAACGCCCGCTACTTCCGCGACTTCCTGGGCAGCAACACGATGGACCTGCTGGCTCCCGACCGCACCTTCTCGGCCGCCTTCAAGTGGGCCAAGGTGGGCATCGATGCACTGCGCGTACACTCGCCCGGTGTGGGCACCGGGATCGTCTCCGGTTTCGGCACCACGAGATCGGGCGACGCATGGGTCGCGACCCCCAACACATTCGGCGGCAGCGGCGTCCTGTGGGCGGCGATGGCCGCTGACGCCTACGGCGATCGACAGCTCGCCGCCGACACGCTGCAGATGATGGCTCGCTACCAGGGGGTCGATGGGCGCATACCGGACGCCATCGGCCCCTCGCGGCAGATCGTCGAGAACAGCGTCGGCCCCACCGCGCTGTTCGTTATCGCCTTGGAAAACCACCTGCGCACCTGGGGCGACGAGGCGCTGCTGAACAACCTCTGGCCCGCGGTGCAACACGCCATCGCCTATTTATTCGGCACCGACGGCGACGACGACGGTCTGGTCAACGGCGCCAGTCGGCTCGATCGATGGAGCGAAGATCGAGCGGTACAGACCCCCATCGACCTCGCGGCGCTGTGGGCCGCCGCCCTCCAGGCATGCGAGCGGATGGCGAAGGTCGTGGGCGACGACGATCTCGCCTCGCGGTCCGCCGACGCCGTGGCACGCGTGCGGCCGCTGCTCAACGAAGCATTCTGGAATCCCACCGAGCGTACCTACAGCTTCGCCCGGCGTGCCGACGGCTCGTTCGTTCCGCTAAGCACCGTTCTTCCTGCCGTACCGATGATCTTCAAATTGCTGGACCCCGGTCGAGCCACCGCAGCACTCGATTCGTTTTCGAGCTCATCGTTCAGCCGCGACTGGGGTGTCGGGTTGGTCGGTATCAGACCGCCGCCTATGGAGGCGCTATCCAATGCGCCGAGCGCCCTGACACCGGTACCGACCGGGCTGCCGAGCGACGCCGCCGATCTGGTCAGCCCGGTATTCACCGGCTGGACGGCGCTCGCGGAGTACGCCAACAACCGGCCGGTTGCGGGATTCGCGCACGCACTCACCAACCTCTTGCTGCTGGAGCACGGCGGCATCGGAACCGCCGCCGGCGCCTTCGACCCGGTCGCCTTCACCACCCGCACCGGCATCCCGCACGCCGCCGGAGCGCAGGCCATGACGCTGCTGCCGGTGATTTGGGGCACTCTCGGCATCCACCCCGACGCGCTGAACCGCTCCATCAGCATCAGCCCGCAGCTGCCCGCCAACTGGGCCTACGTCCACGTCCCCCGCGTGCGCGTCGGCGATTCTTCGTTTAACCTGCAGATTCGCCGCACCAGCACACAGACCCAGTTCCGGGTTGACAACTGGCGCGGTGACCGCGACATCGAGCTGTCGCTGACGGTGCGCGTTCCCAGCGACCTGGGGGTCACCATGGACCCCGACACCCCCGGATTCGAGATCGTCAGCAACGAGACCATCGTGGAAACGACACAGCGAGCCGCCACTGTCGTGGTGCGGCCGGCACCAAATGCCAACGCCGGTGTCCTCACCTTCAACTATGATCCTTTCCCTCGCTTGGTGCCCCCCGCGCAGCTCACCGCGCGGCCCCTCGAGGCCACCGGCGGCCTGCGCGTTATCCGCGCCCGCTACCTCGGGGGCGTGATGGCCATCAAGCTCGAGGGATTGCCCGGACAGACGTACACGCTAACCTTGGCGAGCCCATGGAACGTGAGCCAGGCAACCGGCGTACCCGACGCGCGTATCGGCCACCCCGAGGAAGGCATGGCGACCATCACCATAACCATCCCCGGTAGCGGATCCCGCTACCATCCGATCGACCTCGAAGTGTTTTTCGACCGATGACGATCCCCACAGAATCCGACAGCACCCACCCCTGGTATTCGCCGGACACGGGTAAGATCAACCGCATCATCTTCAATGGCTGCTCCGACCCGACACTGGGGATCGAGGTCGAGTACCAGATCATCGACCCCGACAGCGGCGAGCTGGCTCCGGGGGGACCGGCCATTCTCGAGGCGTTCGACCAGCCGGCCTACGCCAAGCCCGAGCTGTTGCAGTCCACCGTCGAGCTCAACGTCGGTCCGTGTGTCGACATCGCCGCCGCCCGCGCCTCGCTCACCGAACGCCTGGCAGCATTGCGAGGGGTCGCCGACGACCTCGGCTATGGGCTGATCGCGGCGGGAACGCATCCCACGTCGCACTGGGAAGCACAGCGCATCACCGAGAGCGAGCGCTACCAGAGCCTGCTCGAGCGCATGCAGTGGCCGGCACGCCGGCTGATGATCTTCGGGGTGCACGTCCACGTCGGCGTCAGCAGCGGCGAGAAGGCCATCGCCATCTCCAACTCGCTCACTACTTTTCTGCCGCATCTGCTGGCGCTGTCGGCTTCGAGCCCCTTCTGGCACGGAGAGGACACCGGCCTGGCGTCGGTGCGCGTCAAGATCTTCGAGTCCCTGCCCGTCGCCGGACTGCCCTATCGCATGATCAACTGGGGCGAGTTCCAGCGCTTCATGAACACCTTGATGAACGCCGGCGCCATCGAGTCGATTCGGGAAATCTGGTGGGACGTACGCCCCCACCCTGTTTTCGGCACCATCGAAGTGCGCATCGCCGACGCGTTGCCGACGGTGCGCGAGACCATCGCCCTGGCCGCCCTCATCCAGTGTCTGATCGTCCGCCTCAGCGACCTCTACGACTGCGGCGAGTATTTGCCGTTGAACCGCCACTGGATCGTCGCCGAGAACAAGTGGCGCGCTGCCCGCTACGCCGATCAAGCCATGGTCATCGCCGATGATACCGGCGAGCTGCGACGCCTCGACGAGATGGTGCGGGAGATGGTGGCCAACCTCGAGCCGCTTTCCAAGCGCCTCGGTTGCGAGGCGGAGCTGCTCGACAACCTCGCCATCCTGGAGGTGCGCCCGGCGTTCCAGCGGCTGCGCGACGTACACGCATCGAGCGGCAATCTGCGCGACGTGGTGCGCTACCTGGAGCAGCAGATGGCGGACAACGATCCCTTCTAGCCTGGATATCTCAACGGGTCACGGCTACGCCTGGACACGGAACCGACAGGTCCGCCAACGGCGCGGCCGTGTGGGTGGTGGGCATCCAAAAAAACGAGCGCCGCGTACCACCTAGCCGCCCCAACTCAGCCCTGATCGGAGTCTTCGCCCACCGCCGGCGCGACTGCTGACAACATCGCGGCGCAGCCGACGGTGACCAGGGCTCCCAGCAACGTGTACCAGGTCCACGCCAGGCCGCCGCGCACCTGCACCGCGATCAGCGTCGCGATACCAGCGGCCATGGCCAAAGATGCTTGGTTTGCGCTTACCCTCCAGCGTGTCTGACCCACCAGGAAGATGCCGAGCACCGCGCCGAAGGTGATCGATGTGATGGTCAGTCCGGCCTCCAGCACCGAACCCCAGGCCTGCGCCACCAGGGCAACAGCGGCGAGCACCACGGCCCAGATCACGGTAAACCGGCGCGACGTGCTCAGCGCCTCCTCCATGTCGCGCCCTGCGCTGCCGCTAGCAGAGCTGTCAGCCGGCGGCCGCGGCCTCAGACGCCGCCACAGATCGATGGTACTCGCCGAAGCCAGCGAGTTGAGTGACGACGACAGCGTCGACATGGCGGCGGCAAAAACGGCCGCGATCACCAGGCCCCCGACCCCCAGGGGTAACTCTTCGGCGATGAAGCGTGGAAACACCCGGTCGTTGGCCGCGAAGGGTGTCTCCGGCGGGGCCGACTGGTAGAAGGCGAACAGCAGCGTGCCGATCCACAGGAACAGAGCGATCTGGGCAAACACCAGGATGCCGCTGGCGATAACCGCTTTGCGGGCGCGCCGCAAGGAACCTGTGGCCAAAAGGCGCTGCACGAACATCTGATCGGTGCCGTGCGTCGCTGCGGTCAGCACAGCGCCGCCGACAAGGCCGCCCAAGAACGTGTAGGGCACCGAAAAATCGACACTCAGATCGAGCCACTGGAGCTTCCCCGCCGCCGCCAGCTCGACGCTCGCGGAACTCCAGCCGCCGGGAATTCTCCCCAGCAGAAGGGCCGCGGACAACGCCGCACCGCCGACGTAGATGACCTGTTGCACGACGTCGTTCCAGATGACGGCGCGCAGCCCGCCGCGCCGCGTGTAATACAACGTGACCCCGATGACCAGGACAATCGACACCGGAAGCCGCAAGGGCTCGGGAAGCCCGAGGGGGAGCAGCTCGATGAGCACCAGGGCGGTGGCGAAGAGGCGCACGCCGTCGGCAAGCACCCGGTTGACCACGAAGATCAGCGAGGCGGTAGTCTGCGCGTTGCCGCCAAAGCGCTTGGCCAGCACCTGGTAGGCAGTATTGTAATGCCCGTCGAAGTAGCCCCGCAGCAGCACCGCAGCGACCAGAAAACGACCGGCGACGTAGCCCATCGCCACCTGAAGAAAGGTCAGATTGCCGCCGTACGCGATAGCGGGCAAGCCGATAAAGGTGAGTGTCGAGGTCTCGGTGGCGACAATCGAAAAGGCCGCCGCCCACCACGGCACGTTGCGCCCGGCGAGCAGGTAGTCGTCCAGCGACCGCTGGGGACCGGCGAAGCGGCCCCCGACCCACACCGTCAGGGCGAAGTAGGCGGCGACGATGAGCGCGTTGATGGTGGTGGGGCTCACCAGGCCTCCGCCGCCCGCGCCAGGGCGCGGTGGATGTTGCCGTGGGTGCGTTTGAGGGGACCGGGTTGTTCCGGCACGCCGCTAGCGCCCCGACCCGACCGAGCCGGCGAACCGATCGATGGCCTCCACCACGGCAGTGTGAAACGCGATGCGTGCCTCGCGGATCTGGCTGTTATCACGTGTCGGGTGGACGCGGTTGGTCAGCAGGATGACGAAGAGCTGGCGCTGCGGATCGATCCATATCGAGGTCCCGGTGAACCCTGTGTGCCCGTAGGCACGCTCCGAGAACATCGTCCAGCTCTGGCTCGGGTGCGCCGTATCCCACCCCACCGCGCGACTGCTGCCGGGCGGCTCGTCTTGCCGGCGCGTCCAGCGATCGATGGTGGCGCGCGACAGTATGCGATGATGGTCGTAGGATCCGAGATTGAGCATCATCTGGGCGAAGATGGCAAGGTCGCCGGCGGTGGAAAACAGCCCGGCGTGGGACGACACGCCGCCCATTGCGGCGGCGTTCTCGTCGTGAACCTCGCCGTGCACCATGCGCCCACGCCACGAATCCAACTCGGTGGGCGGAATGCGGCCGAGCCATTCCGCCGGCGGATTCCAGCGCGTGTGGATCATGCCCAGCGGCGCGAAGATCTCGCGCATGGCAAACGATTCGTAGGTCTCACCGAGGGCGCGGTCGAGGATCTCACCCAACAGGATGATACCTAGGTCCGAGTACGCGTAAGACTCGCCCACCGGGGATTCGAGGTCGGTGGCCACGATACGGCGCAGGATGTCGGCGCGCGTCTGGGGCCCCGATTGCGCCGCGTCGTAGTCGAGAAAGAAGCGCACGTAGGCGGGCAGCCCGGAGGTATGCAGCAGCAGGTCGCGCACGGTCACCATGTCCTTGCCGGCACCGACGAACTCCGGCAGGTAAGCCTGCACCGGGTGATCGAGGCGCAAGCGTCCCGACTCCACCGCCTTCATCGCCACGGTGGTGGTGGCGACCACTTTGGTCATGGAAGCGAGGTCGAAGACCGCGTCGCGAGGCATCGCCGTCGCGCCCGGGTCGTAGCTCATCCGCCCCACGGCGCCGACGTCGACCAGCACGTTGCGGTGGCCCACCGCGTACACCGCCCCGGGGAAGCCTTGGGACTCGACGAAGCGTTGCAGCTGCGCCCGAGCCGGCGCCAGATCCGCGGCGGTGAGCTGTGCACCCGCCGCCTGGAACTCTCCAACCTCCCCTACCTGTCCGGCCTCCCCGACGTCCTCATCTGGAGCAGCCGCGGGGAGCTGCAGCGTAGCGTCCAACGGAGCGCGCTCGATGCCGAAACCGAGCGGGTACACCCCCGGAACGGTGACCGGCAGGTGGCCGCGCCATCCGATCTGGCCGGTGAGCGCCGCAGCGACGGCGCGCTGCAGCGGATCGGACCAGCCGTAGGCGGCCACCGCCGCGCCGGCATCGGGAAAGGCACTGATGACATAGGGGCTGCCCAAAGCGACCAGCACCACCGGCACATCGAGGCTGGAGAGCATCTGCCCGTAGCGCTGCTGCCTATCGGGTAAGGCGATCTTCTCCTGGTTGGAGCGCACACGGGCACGCACCGCCATGATCACCACCCCGGCGCGGGACGCTTGGGCCATCAGCGCGGCGGCGTCCTCGCCGCTGCTGCGGCCATCGATGCTGCGGCTGGCAACGTTGCCCAGGCTCGCCCGCAAGGCCGTCGTCAGGGTGCTTACGTCGACCGGCGTGTTGGTATCCGAGACCCCCACCACCAGCACGTTCTGCCGGCGTCGCGCGTCGAGCGGCAACACCTCGCGACGGTCGCGCAGCAACGTCACCGCGTCGCCGGCGACCTCCACGGCACGCGCCGCCTCGGACGCCGGCGCGAAGCGCTCGGGAAGATCGGCGAGAGACGGCGTCGCATGCCCCAGGTGGAGCCCGAGTCGTGCTTTGTACTCGAGTATGCGGCGCACCGCTGCTTCGAGCCGCGCCGCGGCCAGCTCGCCGCTCTGCACGCCGCGTACGATGGCGCCGCGCACCGCATCGGGAAACGGTGGCAGCAAGATCACGTCGGCCCCGGCGGCGAGCGCACGCACCGCCGCCTGGCCGCTCCACCAGGTCTGGTTGATACCGCCCATCTCCATGGCGTCGGTAACCACCAGGCCCTTGAAATCGAGTTGGTTGCGCAGCAAGTCGGTGAGCACCGCCTGCGACAGCGTCGCCGGGAGTTGCTCGTCCGCGGTCAGCGCCGGCACCGACAGGTGCGCCGTCATGATCGACGCAACGCCCGCCTCGATGGCGTCGCGGAAGGGCGCCAGCTCGACGCTTTGCAGCCGCCGGGCGTCGACGCGCAACACCGGCATGGCGATGTGCGAGTCGACCCCGGTATCGCCGTGGCCAGGAAAGTGTTTCGCGGTGGCCATGGCCCCGGCCGCCTGCGCCCCGGCAATGAAAGCGGCCGCCAGGCGTCCGACCTGCTCGGGGCTCTCGCCGAACGAGCGCACGTTGATAACCGGGTTGCGCGGGTTGTTGTTAACGTCGGCCACCGGCGCGAAGATCCAATGGACGCCCAGCGCGCGGGCGTCGCGGCCGCTGGCCCGCCCCATCCATTCGGCCGCCTCGACGTCCCCGGTGGCGCCCACCGCCATGGCGGTGGGAAAGGGCACCGCACCGCCGATGCGGAACTCGGCGCCCCATTCGAAGTCGGCGGCGATCAGCAGCGGCGGCTGCCCGGCGGCAGCGGCGCTGCGCTGCAAGTCCGCAACCAGGGCGGCGGCCTCGAAGGGCTCCGAACGAAACAGCACCACGCCGCCGAGATCGAGGCTCTCGATCTGTCGGGTGAGGTCGCGGCGCTGCGCGGCATCGGCAGCATAATACTCACCGAAGGCCCGTACCATCATCACCTGGCCGGCGCGCTGCTCCAGGCTCATGCCGGAAAGCGTCGTTTCCACCCAGCGGGATGCCTCGACGGGCAGCGGCTCGCGGGGATCGAGCGACGCCACCAAGGGCGCCGTTTGCGGCGCCTGGGCGGGCTCGGCGACTACCGGCGCGACCGCCGGTGTGGTGGATTGATACGGAAGCAGCGCCAGCAAACCCAGCAATACGGCGAGGACGCCGATCACGCGCCAGCTTGGTGGGTTAAGATCCGCCCTGCCGGATCGGTCGGATTGGTTCATGCAGCCGTACACCTAGGAAAAATCTGAGCCATCGTGAATTTCGCCGCCCCAGAGAAGGCAGTCTAGTGCTCCATCGCCGCAGCAACTACCCCCGAGTGCCGCGTTTCGCCGCTGTACTGGCCTCATTCGCCGCCGCCGTTGGCCCCGGAACGCTGTCGCCGGCCGGCGACACATCGACCGAACCACCCCCCTCGGCGCCGCAAGCGGACGCCCCCGAGGCATCTCGGCAAGCTGGCCCATCGACCATCAGTGTCGGCATCGACGTGTGGCGGCAACGGGGTTTCGCACCCCTCGCCGGCAAGCGTATCGGTTTGATCAGCAATCTCACCGGCCGCGACCGCAACGGCATTCTGACCGTGGAGGTGCTGCGCCGTGAGCCCACCCTGACGCTGGCGGCGCTGTTCTCGCCCGAGCACGGCTTCCTGGGCGTCGAAGAGGGGTCGGTGGAAAGCACCGACGACGAGGCCAGCGGCTTGATCATCTACAGCCTGTACGGCGAGACGAGGCGTCCCACCCCGGAGATGCTCGCCGGCCTCGAGGGGCTGGTATTCGACATCCAGGACATCGGCACGCGATTCTATACGTACGCCACCACCATGGCCTACGCCATGGAGGAGGCCGCCGCCCACGGCCTGCCGATCGTCGTGCTCGATCGCCCCAACCCCATCGACGGTACCCACGTGCAGGGCCCGCTGCTCGACCCGGGGGAGCTGTCATTCGTGGGCTACGCGCCGATTCCCCTGCGCCACGGCATGACCATGGGCGAACTGGCCCGCTACTTCAACGAAGAGCTCGACATCGGCGCCGATCTCACCGTCATCGAAGTCGACGGCTGGCACCGCGGCGACTGGTACGATGCCACCGGCCTCGCCTGGGTCAACCCTTCCCCCAACATGCGCAACCTGGTGCAAGCGACGCTCTACCCCGCCGTCGGCCCCCTGGAGACCACCAACCTGTCGGTGGGGCGCGGCACCGACGAGCCCTTCGAATGGTTCGGCGCCCCCTGGATCGATGCCCGCCGGCTCGCCGCGCACCTCAACGACGCCGGCCTCCCCGGCATCCGCTTCGTGCCCCGCTCCCGCACCCCCGACGCCAGCGTCTACGCCCACGAGCTGTGCCACGGCGTCGATCTCATCCTCACCGACCGCAACAGCTTCGCCGCCGGCCGCACCGCCATCACCCTGGCGCACACCCTGCACGCCCTCTACCCCGACGACTGGGAGATGGAGCGCTTTCCCCGCCTGTGGGGCCGCCCCGAGGTCGTCGCCCAGCTCCGCAGCGGCCTCACGCCCACGGAGATCGCCGCTACCTGGCAAGACGAGCTGCAGGCCTTTCTCGAGGTTCGCCGGCGTTACCTGCTGTACGAATAGTCGCGGTTGGTTGGCGGGGGCCGGAGCGATAAGGGAGGCGTCTGCGGCGTTGCGCTTTCTGCACAGGGGGGTGACGGTTTGGCGACCTCCTGATTTTTTTTGAATGCCCGCCACCCACCCCCTCCAGGTCGCTGCCTACGGCAGCTCCCTTGCCCGCTAGTTGCCAAAGGAATGCGAGGGGCGCCTGTCGGGACCAACGCTTCGCTTCCACCTCTGCGAGTACCGGAACAACCGCCCACCGTATGGAAGGCGCTTCGCCCCCACCTACGCGCCCAGCGGGCAGCGAAGGTGCCGTAGGCGCCGAGAGGTCGGGGGTGGGTGGTGGGAAATCAAGAAGAAGTCGACCTCGATCGTTCGGGTTCACATTGCCAGAACTTTTCAGCACCGCCGCGTCCGAGATCGACGAGGACGTGGTCGTGCTCGGCTTCGCGTTTTGGCACGAGCCGAATCGGCGCCCCCGCGGAGGCCGGTCTTGGTGGTTGTGGTGCGGATGTAGTTGAGGATGGTCTCGTAGCAGCGGAGGGGAGGCGATGGTCGATGGGGTTCCATTTGGAGGCGCCGGCGGGACGTCCCTAAGGCGGCCGTCCGGCGTTTCGTCCGGTACTGACGGGTCATGAGCACCCCCGACGCTGTGATCTACGTCGATCTCGACGGTACGACGCACCTGACAGGGTTCCTGTGGATTTCCAGTGGACGACGCGGCTCGCTGACAACCACGTTTCGCTACGCCGAGTCCTGGCTCGAACATCCGAGCAGGTTCGCCATCGATCCGCTGCTCGACATCGACTACGTGCTCGGTGCTTCGGATCTCACCAGGCAGGGGGCGCTACGGTTCGCGTTGACCGAAAGCGGGGACTTCCTGGCCACGCCGGATGAGGTAGTCGCGGTTGCGGCTCTGCGTGGGCCGAAGCGGTGCGTCAGAAGAAAATCAGCGCTGCAGCCACGGCCGACGAATCCTGTAGCGCACGGCGCGCTGTTCTTCGACCGCCCGATCGAACTTCAAGCCGTAGACGTATTCGCCCTCGGCATCTGCCCAGCTGATCTCGGGCATCATGCCGGCGAACAGGAGCTCACCGTCGGGAGAGTACACATCCACGGGGCGCATGACGGCCGGATCACGCTCTTGTGGGTCGTCGACCTTGTCGGCGGCTATGAGGGGGAACACATACAGGTTGCCGTTGCCGTCCAGACGCAGCGGATGCCGCGTGTCCCATGTCTGCATCCACTTCGAGGCGATCGACAGCGCCGGGAGATGCTCCGGCCAGTCGACCTCTGATCGCATCGCGTCCGGCATTGTGTCGCGCATATTCTCCATGCTGTCTTCGATATCCGCTTCCTCGACCGGCAGGCGCGGCCAAGCGACGCGCAGGGCCCAGTTCCATGTTCCGTCGGCGGAAACGCGCGCAATCTGATACTCAACTCCGGCGGTGAAATAGACTCCGTCTTTCGGGTCAACGGCGAAGTCCGACTCCGGCGCCGGCAGTCGGGTGTTGACAGATCTGACGCCGCCTGCCGAAGTGCGCCGCAGCATGAGAGGGCTGGAAGACGGCAACATCGAAATGAGCTGATAGGTGTCCGAGCCGACCCGCGCAACGGCACGAACCAGAGCGTCGCCGGAAGGCTCGGGCGCGGTGTGGATGGCGAACATCTCGCCGGCGTCGGTGACCCCGAAGTCCCAGAGAAAACGGTCTGCACCGACGCCACCCTTGTACCTGCCCGTCCCGCTCCGTCGATCCCAGCTCGTCAGCGTTCCCTGGCCATCGTGGTGGTAGAGGGTTTCCTCGCCGACAACGAAGTGCCCACCGTCTCGGGACATCTCGCCGGGGCCGCCGCCGCGCCGGCCGATGGTCCGAACGAACTCTCCCTCCGCGTCGAAGACCTGGATACGGTAGTTGCCGGCGTCATATACGTAGATGGTACCGTCGCCCGCGGCGCCGATACCCAATGCCCGGTAGAAGCGATAGTCGGGATCGGCTTCGTTGCCGATGACGAGATCCTCCACGACCTCGATGACGTTCCCGGTGCGATCCTCCGTCGGCACCGCTGCGTACTCGATAACCCGCGTTCCCTCCGGCACCGGGATCGTCCAGTCGGCGAATTCGAGCGGCTCGGAGCAGGCGCTTACGCCCATTGCTAGGCATGCGAGCACGACCGCGCGTCTCAATGTTCCTCCTCCCCCGGCAGCACCAGCCGGCAGCGTTTCGCCAACACGTTAGCCAGTTCGTCCTCGTTCGCTGCCTAACCTGGATATCTCAACGGATCCCGCGCGGTGTGAAGGATGCGCAGCACGACAATTCGCTTCGCTCTCTCCACGTAGAAGACCGCGAAGGGAAACCGTGCAACGAGAGCCCGGCGAACTCCCGGAAATCCAGCAACCGCAGGAGCACTCCTCGAAAACGTCTGCAGGCGCCTGAACACGACGTCCAACGCTTCCCGCAGCTCCTCGCCGAGGCCTGTCTGTCGCTCTTCGTAATACTGTTTCGCGGCGCGGAGATCGTCGATCGCCCGCGGGCGCAGGACGACCGCCATCACTCAGACCAGAGCTCCGCCTTAACGTCCTCCCAAGATCGACCGGTGTCGGGGTGGCGCTCGAGATCGGTCACAGCCTCACCGAGCATGCGTCGCTCTTCCTCGGTCGGCATGTACACGGGCGCACCGAAGTAGCGGCGAATCGCCTCCTGAATGATCTCGGAGCGCGAGCGGTGCTCGATCGCACGCGCCTTCTCCACCATCTGGAGGAGCTCTTCCGGAAGTGAGACGGTCAGTGTCTTGTGGGCCATGTTGTTAGTTCCTGATAGTCGAAGTCTATCGCATTCCGGGCCCCACCGGCACTAGAAGGATCTCTGAACGGGTCGCGAAGCGAGTGGGTGCGAGGGCGTGTGAGGACAAGGCGCGCCCCGATTCGGGCGCGGAGACCTACTTGGCAGTACGTGCGGGCTCACATCGTTGCGCGCCGAGTGACATGAAGGGGGGTGTCAAGCCGCTCCGCTCCCCCCTCGCTAGTTCGCCGGAATGACCAAGCGATACTTCTTCACCGTAATCACCCCCAGGTCATCCTCCACCGTGGCGACGATCTCGTCGTCCTTGATCCACGATTGCTGGGAGATGCGGAAACCCTCCGGGGTCTCCACCGAACCGAGATAGGCGCCCTCGAGGTCGAAGACGTCGTAGAAGCGCTCGTCGGTCCAACAGTCCGGTTCCCAGATACCGTTATCCGGGTCCTTCTCGCAGTCGGGATTCTCGATGCCCGCACCCGGGCGATCGACCCAGACGCGACCGCTGAGATCGGGAATAAGCTCGCTGAACGCGGGCTTCACGGCGGCCATCTCGGGGCCCTCCCACACCCACTCGGGATTACCGTCGCGCATCTGCGCGGTGACCTGTTCGACGTGCCAGGCCCGTTCGGCGGAGCCAATGGCGACGGGCTCGTAGGCCATCGCCACACGGGTGGTGGCGCCACCCGGATAGATGATGTCGAAGCTGTAGTCGGTGGCGACGCCCGAAACCATCGCGCCGCTCGGCGACAGTGCCCAGGGGACGTCGGCGGCAAAGGGCACGCTGCGCATCATGATCATGATGTTGTCACCCGTGCGCTGGATGCGCTGGAAGCGCGGCGGCTGGTAGTCGAACTCGGGCTGCGGGATGGGTTCGCCGTCGTTGCCTTGCGGCCCGCGCGGCACCATGCCCATGGGGATGCGCGGGATACCACCACCTCGGCCGCCGAAGGTCATGTTTTCCGGCATGTCGCCGATGCGTCCCGGGCTGTAGACCTTGCCGTCGTGGGTCATCACCATGGTGGAGCCCCCGATCACGAAGCCTTGGTCCAGCGGCCGCGTCTCGATGAGGCCGCCGTCGGCGTCGAAAACGGTGATGCGGCCCTGGCGGGAATCGCGCACGAAGACGCGACCGTCTTCGGCCACCAGCAGGGCGTCGGGGTTGCGGAACTCGCCGGGTCCGTCGCCCTCGGCACCGATGTCCATGAGGTGCTGCCCCTGGTCGTCGTAGATGCGCACCGCGGGAACGCTGGTGTCGAGCACGTAGATTCGGTCGCCGGTACCGGCGACCCCGGAGATGCGCCCGAACATGTAGGGCTCCTCGCCCTGGTCGATGCCAATCGAAAGGGTTTCTTCGATGCGGGCCGGGGCGCCCCACACCGAGCCGGCGACCGTACGCACGGTGGTGACATCACCTTCGACGGTGGTCTCCGCCTGCCACTCGTCGTGGCTCGCGGCGGTACTCGGGTCAGCGCCTCCACAGGCCAAGGTGGCGAACGCGAGCATGACGACCAGCAGCGACGCCGACTGTACGCGTCGCGTCGGGGTACCGATCCAAGAACCATGGGACGAACGAATATTCATATCTTCTGCTCCAGGGGATTGCGAACTCGAAGAATGACACCAGGGCACGAGAGACCGTCGTGAACATGATGGGTCGGGCCCCCGTGGGATGTACCGCCGGAGGACACGAGGACTCGAACCTTCCACGCCGGACACGCCGCCCGGTTGGCCTCAGGCTATCGCTTCCGCTTCCTCCGCGGGTTGGGGATGGTCCTTCTCCCGGTCCAGAAGGTCGTAGATCACCGGGATGATCATCAGCGTCAGCATGGTGCCGACCGACTCTCCACCAATGATGGCAATGGCGAGCGGGCGCTGCAACTCGGCGGCGGCGCCGAGGCCGAGCGCCATGGGGATGAGAGCGCAGGTAGTGGTCACCGAGGTCATGACGATGGGTCGCAGGCGCAGCGCCGAGCCCTCGAGAATCGCCTCGCGGCACGGGCGGCCCTCGGACCGCAGCCGGTTGATGGTGTCCACCTTGACGATGGCATCGTTGACGATGATTCCGGTCAGTACCACGGTGCCAATCAGCGCCACGATGTTGATCGACTGGCCGGTAAGCGACAAGCCGAGGACCACCCCGACCCAGCCGAGCGGCAGCGTCAGGAGGATCACGAAGGGATGCTTGAGCGATTCGAACTGCGCCGCCATCACCATGTACACCAGCAACGCGGCGAGTCCCAGGGCCCAGGCGAGGCCGCGGAACGAGCTCTGCACCGCCTCCTGCTCGCCCGCCACCACATAGCGATACCCGGGCGGGAAATCGAGGCCCGACAGTACCGCTTCGGCGCGCTCGATGGCCTCCGAAAGCCGCAAGCCGGTGAGGGTCGCGGTGATGGCGATCTCGCGCATACGGTCGGTGCGGGTGACTTCCGTGGGACCGGCGGTAACCGTTTGCGACACCAGCTCGCGCATGGGAATGCCGCCGTTCGGCGTCGGGAAGGTGCGGTCGAGCACCTGGTTGAGGCTCTCGCCGTCGCGCCGCGAGCTCACCCGAATGGGCACGCGGCGGTCGAACTCGACGTACTCGGTATCGGCGAGGGCACCCTCCAGCGCCCCTTCGATGGCATCGGTTACCTGGGTCATCGACAGCTCGTAGCGGGACACGGCGTCACGGTTGATACGGAGCTGGATCTCGGGATTGCCGCGGGCGGTGCGCGCGATCACGTCGTCGAGCCCGGGCACCTCGCTCAGCAAGCCGGCGGCCTCGCTGGCAAGCCGGTCGAGAACATCGAGGTCGTCGCCACGCAAGGCGATGCGGAACCCCACCGCCTCGGCGCCCAGCAGCATTTGCAGCGGCGTGCGCTCGGGGTCGATGAGCACGGTGGCATTGCGGAAACGCTGCGCCACCTGACGTACGGCCTCCATGGCCTCTTCCTGCCGCTCGGCGCGGAGGCGCGAGCGCTGGCCGCTCATCACCACGGTAACGAACGCGCGGGTCGGTGACAGGTCCAGGGCGCCGGCCGCGGCGCCCGGAGCGGTGGCCGTTTCCAGCCCCAGCGTTGCGAAGGTTTGCTCCACACCGTCCACCGCACGCACCGCCTCATCGATGTCGCGAACCATTTGCTCGAGCTGCCCGAAGGGCGTACCCGGCGGGGCGTCAAGCCGTACCTCGAAGCGGCCGGTGCTCACCGGAGGCATGAGCTCGAACGGCATGCGATAAGCGGTGAACCCACCCCACACCACCAGCAGGGCGGCGCCTAGCAGGCTGAGTCCGCGGTGCGCCAAGGCCCACTCGAGGGCAACGTGGTAAAGGTGCGCGAATCCGTCGTAGAGCGCGGAAAAACCCCCGCTGATGGGTCGCAGCAACGTGGTCAGAAGCCACAATAGCCCGCGCAGCCAGAACAACGGCAGCGCGACGAGGAAAGTCCCTCCGCGCTGCAGCAGCCCTCCCAGCGGCGTCCACAAGCGCTCGAGCAGCTCGGTCGGTCGGCGGCGCCTAGGGGCCGCGGCGTCAGCGCCCTCTTCCCCCGGCGTGGGCGGCGGCGCTTCGGGCTCTGACTCCGCCCGTCGCACCGCTTCCTGCGCGGCGAATTCCTCGAACGGATCCCGGAACACCTCACCCTCTGAAAGCCGCATGAAGCGCGCCGCCAACATCGGCAGCACGGTGAGCGAGACCAGCAGCGAGGCGACCAGAGAGAAGGTCACGGTCCAGGCCAGCGGCGCGAAGAGCTCTCCGGCGACGCCCTGCACGTAAGCGATGGGCAAGAAGACCGCAACGGTGGTGAAGGTCGCCGCGGTGATCGCCATGGCCACCTCGTCGGTGCCGCTCTCGGCCGCCTCGTCGGCGGTGGCGCCGAGCTGCCGGTGCCGGAAGATGTTCTCCAGAACGACGATGGAGTTGTCCACCAGCATGCCGACGCCCAGGGCGAGGCCACCCAGCGTCATGATGTTGAGCGTAATGCCGGTGAAGTAGCAGAGCACGAAGGTGGCGATAAGCGACACCGGGATGGACACCCCCATCAAGATGGGATTGCGTGGGTCCTTGAGGAAAAGAAACAGCACCGCAAAGGCGAACAGGCCGCCCAAGGCGATGTTCCCCACCATGGAGTCGATCGCTTCGCTGATAAAAGAGGCATTCTCGAACGCCAACGCGATGGTCAAGGTGGGGTACTGATCGCGCAGCTCCTCGAGAGCCTGTTTGGCCCTCTCGACCGCCAAGATGGTGTTGACGCCCGATTCCTTGTAGAGCAGAATGCCCACCGCGGGCGAGCCGTTGAGCAGGGCACCGGCGCGGCGCTCACGCGCCCCGTCGGTGACCACGCCGAGGTCGCCGATGGTGAGCTGTGCTCCCTGCGCGGTCTGGCCCACCGGCACGCTGGCGATGTCCTCGACCTGGAGGAATTCACCGATGACGCGCACCGCGTAGGCGAAGTCGCCCCGCAGGACGTTGCCGCTGGCGGCGCTGCTGTTGGCCTGCTCGAGTGCCGAGCGCACCTGGTTGACGGTGATACCGAAGAGCTCCAGGCGGCCGGGGTCGAGGTTCACTTCGATCTCGCGCTCGGCGCCACCAGTGACCTGGGCGCCGGCAATGCCCTCGACCTGCTCCAAACGGGAGACCAGCACCGCCTCGACCAGCTCGCGCAGGCCGGCGAGCGTCGTCGGCCCGGCCACCGCCACACCCATCACCGGCTCGCTGCCGGGGTCCCAGCGCAACACCGTGGGCCTGTCAGCGGTCTCGGGAAGCTGCTCGATGACCCCGTCGACCGCCTCGCGCACGTGCAGCGCGGCGATGTCGAGATCGACGCCCCAGGGAAAGGTTACGGTGACCACCGACATGCCCTCGCGAGACACCGACACGACGCGCTGCTGCCCCTGCACGCCGCTCACCGCGCCTTCGATGCGCTTGGTCACCTCGGACTCGATCTCGGTGGGGGCGAGGCCGTCGGCGCGGGTGATGAGCGTAATGCGGGGTGTGCCGATGTCCGGCAGCAGGTCGACGGCGAGCCCACCGTAGGAAACCAGGCCGAGAAGTATGACGCCGACGCACACCATGGTGGTGGCAACAGGTCTCCGAATTGCGGCAGCCGAAAGCGACATGGCCTGCTAGCTACCGCCCTCGGACCCGGCGGGCTCGGTGATGGTCACTCGGGTGTCGTGCGCCAGGGTGAAGTGCCCGCTGGTCACGACCATGTCGCCTTCCAAGAGGTTGTCGCTGACCACCTCGATCCACTCGGCGTTCTCGAGGCCGGTGGTGACGTACTCCCATTGGGCACGGCCGTCGCGCACCACGAACACGAGCTGGCGATTGTCGCGCAACAGCACCGCCTGCACCGGCACCAGCAGACGGTCCTGGAAGATCTCGGTATCGAGCACCACCTGCGTGAACATGCCGGGCTTGAGACGATGGTCGGCATTGGGCAGCCGCACCGTTACCGACAGCGTCTTGCGGGTCGCGTCAACCAGCGCATCGATGGCCTCGATGGTGCCGTGGAAGGTCTCACCGGGGTACGCGGGGAACGTCACCTCGGCGCCACGACCCCGGCGTACGAAGGAAATCTCCGATTCGATGACCTCGACGCGCACCCGAATGGGATCGGGATCCACCAGCATCATCAGGTCTTCGCCGGCGCTCGCCCGCTGCCCGACCACCGGCCAGCTCTTGCTGTTGGGCCCGCTGGTGGCCTCGATCCCCGCCAGCTGGCCGCCGAAGGGGGCGATGATGCGCGCCCGCTGCAGGTCGAGCTCGGCCTGATCGAGCGCTACGCGAAAGTTGGTCAACTCCGCCACCGCGGCGAAGAGATCCGCTCGGGTGAGTTCCGAGAGACGCTCTTCGAGATTGGGCTGGCGCAACATGGTGCGCATGGCCTGCTCGTTCACGTAGCGACGCAAGAACTCGAGGGCGTTTTCGCCGCTGTCGCTCTGCACGCTGGCCGCCTGAGTCCCCGGCAGATCGATCTGGTTGTTGGCGAAGTCCATGAGCCTCTTGTTGTACGTCGATTCGGCGCGATCACGCGCCATGATCAGCTCGGTTTCGTCGATCTCGACCAGCAGCTCGCCGGCCTCGACCCACTGCCCCTCGACCACTGCCACACGTTTGATCTTGCCCGGCACTTCCGCGGCCACTGTCAGCAGCTTCTCTGCTTCCGCGGTGCCGTTGGCGGTGATGCGCTTGACGAGCTCCCCGCGGTGCACCGGCTCGGCGTCCACCGACACCGCGCCCGCCGGCGGCGGCTGGAAGGATGCCGCCGCACTCGCACCGCTCGCACCCCCGGTGCCGGCCTCGGGTTCCTCGTCGGGCGACTGCATCTGCCACACCCCCAGCCCGATCAGTCCCACCGCGATGACGCTCGCGATCAGCATGCCGGCGCGGCTCATGGCGCCACCACCCGCGTTTCCCCTTGGTCTGTCATGTCAGGCCGGTAACTCCTTCCAGATCTTCCCCACCCAGGTGGTCAAACGCCGCGCCGTGGCGCGGGCCCGTTCGGCCAGTAAGTAGAGAATCGGTGTAACCGAAAGCGTGAGAAGCGTCGCCACCGTCAGACCACCGATGGTGGACAGCGCCAGGTTCGACCACATGTCCTGGTTGCCGGAGGTTTGCTCCGATCCTTGCACGAGGACGAGCGGAAGCAAGCCGCCGATAGTAGTGATAGAGGTCACCAGGATGGGGCGCACGCGCTCCGCCGCCCCGGTGATGATGCCCTCGAATAAGTCCAGACCCTGCCGGCGCCGCAGGTTGATGTGGTCCACCAGAATGATGGCGTTGTTCACCACGATGCCCGACATCAGCACGACGCCGATTTGCGCCGAGGGGTCGAACGCCTTGCCGGTGAAATAGAAGATCAGAAACACCCCGATCATTGCCGCCGGCACGGTGAGCAGGACGATGAACGGCTGCACCAGGGACTCGTACAACGACGCCAGGATGAGGAAGATGATGACCAGCGCCGTGTAGGCGACGATTCTGATCTGCAGCTCCTCCTCTGCGGTGAGAAAGAACCGGCTGCTGTCTTTTTCGGCGGAGTAACCCGGCGGCAACTCCAGCGCCTGGTAGATCGAGTCCTCGTAGTTGGTGCGCGCCCGGCTCGAGCCGCGGTACTCCCAGCGCACCCAGCGATCGTAGCGTTGATCGTCTCGGGTAATGACGCCGGGCACCTCGCGCATCTCCACCTCCAGCACGTCGCGCAAGCGCACGCCGCGGCCGGCACCACCGCGCAGCGGCTCGTCGAGGACCTGCTGTAGGGTGCGCTCGTCGACCCCGGAGTTCTTGACCCGCAGCCGCCACTCCTCGGTGCCCAGCTTGAAATCCCGGAGCTCGGCGTCGGAGCCACGCACCAGCGCGTTGACCTGATTGATCACCCGGGCGACGCTGATGCCGTGCGGCACCAGCGCCTGGCGGTCGATCCGCAGGATGAGCTCAGAGCCCACCGAGCGGGCGAAACGACTGCCGCCGGCGGTGACCGTCGCCTCCTCGACGCGCGGGTGGCGCTGGGCGATGCCTACGATCGCGTCGCCGATGCGGCCGAGCTCGTCGTAGTTGTAACCGAAGATGTGGATACCGGAGTTGTAGCTCGGGCCGTAGTTCAGACCGCTGCTGTAGTAGGGGTCCTGGTCGAAACCGGAAACGTTGATGCTGACCCCGGCGTAGCGCGTCGCCATGCCGACCATCTCGTCCTTGACGAGCAGTGGATAGGCGGTGGTCTCGATCTCGTCCGGAAAGGTGACGATGAGGCTCGCGCGGTTGCGGGCAACATCCACCGAGAGCTCGATGCGCTCCGTATCCGGAAGACTCAGCGCGTATTGCTCGAAGGGCAACATCTCCTCTTCGATGCGCGCCGCCTCCGTACCGGCGGGTAGCGTCAAGCCGACGTACAGGCGATCTCGGCTCAGGCCAAAGCGGAAACCGCCGCTGGGAACATTCTCGTCGAACAGCTTCCACGAGTACCACCCTGCCACGCTCACCAGCAGAAGGACCACCACCGGGTGGCGCAGGCCGAACCCGAGCGCCTTCCGATAGCGTTTGCCGGGCTCGCGCCCGAAGCGCGGCGCGCTCAGCACCCAGCCCCGCCCGGCGGCGGCCGGCATCAACGTCATGGAGACGAAGAACGACGATCCCAGCGCGAAGGTGACCGCCGCCGCCAGCGGCAGGTAGTAGTCGCGCAGTCGACCCTGGAAGATAATGAAGGGGCCGAACACCGCCACCGTCGTCAAGGTCGCCGCCAGCACTGGAACCAGCACCTCGGCGGTGCCGCGCTCGGCCGCCTCGCGCGCCGACAATCCTTGCTCGCGGTAGCGCACGATGTTCTCCAGCACGACCACGGCGTTGTCGACCAGCATGCCGAAGGCGAGCGCCAGGCCGGTGAGCGTCAGCAGGTTTACCGGCACCTCGAAGTGGTAGAGCGCGATGATGGTGAGCGACAGGGCGGCCGCTAGCGAGGCACCGAGAAACAGCGGCGTGCGCAGGTCGCGCAGCATCGCCAGCAACAACGCTGCGACCAATACCAGGATGATCAGCAGGCGCTTGCCGAGTAGCGCCAGCTCGGCCTCGAGCTCCTCCGCCTGGTCGCCGTAGAGCTCGACGCGGATATCCGGCGGCAGCTCGGCCTCGACTTGCTCCATGCGCGCCCGCACCGCCTGGGCAACGTCGAGCGTGTCGGTGCCGGGACGCCGGAAGACCGACAGCAAGATGCGCTGCTCGCCGTCGACCCGCACGAACTGCTCGGCGGGCTCGTGCACGATCTCGACCGAGCCGATGTCAGCGATACGCACGATGGTGTTTCCCACCTTGGCAACGGGAAGCTGGCGCAGCAGATCGAGATCTTCAACGCTCTGCTGCACGCGCACTGCATAGGCGGTGCCCAACATCTCGACCTGGCCCAGCGGCATGGTGGCGTTGGTCTCGCCGATGGCATTGAGCACATCGAAGGCCTGGATGCCATAGAGCTCGGCGAGCTCGGTATCCACGGTGACCCGGATGTAGGGGTCGGTGCCGCCGCGGATATCGGCGCGGCCAACGCCATCGATCGATTCGAAACGCACCTGCAGCTCGTCGAGGGCCCAGCGGCGCAGATCCGACAGCGGCCGGGGCGACAGCAACAGATACTCGATCAACGCCGTCTGCTCCTGGGCGAACTGCCGCGGCGCGTCCCGACTGACCTCCGGAGGGGTCGATCCCGGCGGCATCTCGTCGCGTATCAGCGAGATGCGATCGGAGAGCTCGAATACCACCAGATCTACGTTGGCATCCTCGTGCAGCTCGATGGTGATCGCGGAACTCCCCCGCGACGAGGTCGAGCGCACGTGGTTGACCCCGGGAATGGTCACCGCCAGCGATTCGATCGGGCTGGTGATCAGCGCCTGTACCGCTTCCGGGGCCGCCATCCCCCATCTCGTGTTCACCGAGACGCTGGGGTAGCTGCCGGTGATCTCGACCTCCATGGGGAGGTTGAACCACGCCGCCACCGCCAACAGCGTGATGGCGACGTAGATCATCGACACCGCCACCGGTCGACGTACTGATTGGGCGATCAGCTTGCGCACAGAAGAGTTGCCTCGGATCGGAGAAAGCCGGCCCTCACCTCTCTACTAAGACGGCCGGGGCTACTATTTGTCGAAGAATACAAGAAAAAAAAGAGACTGCTCGGCCGGCCGCGATGAAAGTCTGGACCCAACCCACTTTCGCTACCGCCGATGAAGGCTAATCGCCTGACATCTTGCCATCGGGATGGCCCGGCCAGATGGTCCAGGTGCCGTGCGCCCGCGCTACCGTGTGGCCGCGGGCATCCACCACTTCGCCCTCCGCAAAGGCCACGGTACGTCCACGGCGTACGACGCGGCCGTTCGCCAGCAACGGCCCGTGTCGCGCCGGATCGTTGTACTGAATCGAGAGTTGCAACGTCCCGCACCACTCGTGCGGCTCGATCGCCGAGATTACCGCCGCACCGAGAGCGGAATCGAGCAGCGACGCCAGCGCTCCGCCATGCGCCACGCCACGCCGGTTGCAGAGGTGCTCGGCGAGCTCGAGGCGCACGCTCGCGATGCCTCGATGCGCCTCGAGCACCTCGAACCCGAGGTGCCGGCCGTAGGGCGTGGGGGTCAGCACTCGAGGCTGGTCACTCATGATTGCAGGTCTCAGCGTCCGGTCAGGAGCAGGCAGGTGCTACGATAGCGCGCCGAACGGCATTCTCGTAACGGAGCGAAGATGGGTTGGCCTCCCGCAATTGTCTGCAGACGCATCGCCCTGGTGGTGTTCGGGCTGTCGCTGCTGCTCTACCTCATGTTTTCCGGGATATTGCTCGCCCTCGGCCTCGACCCCCGGGTGGCGCTGGTGATCGCCCAGTTCACCGCCCTGTTCGGCCTGTCGCTGGGACTGGCACGGATGATGGGCATTCCAATCCGCCAGGCCTTCCCGTTGCGCCCGGCGGACTCGATTCACTGGTACATGGTGCTGACGGCCGCAATACCGCTGCAGATTGCCGGCGGGGCGCTGCAGTTCGCCATCCTGCAGCGGCTGCCGGAAGATTCTGCCCTCCGCCAACTGATGGAAGAAAGCATCGGTCAGTTCATCGCCGTGGACAACGGCGTCGACCTGCTCATGCTGTTTTTCGCCGCCGTAGTCGCTGCCGCGGTATGTGAAGAGTTTCTGTTCCGCGGATTGATCCTGCACTTGTTGCGGCGGCGCAGCGGCTGGATCCCGGCCCTCGCGTGGAGCGCCATGCTGTTCGCCATCTACCACCTCAACCCCATCGTGTTGCTGCCGGTAGCACTAGTGGGCGCCTACCTGGCGGTGCTGGTGTGGCGCTCGGGGTCGCTGTATCCGGCTATCGTGGCGCACGGCCTCAACAACGGCCTGGCATTGTTCGGCCTTCCCTACCTCATCAACGAAGCCGTCTACGAGCAACACCTGTGGCCCACGCTGGCAGCATCGGCAAGCCTCTTCGGCCTCATCCTCTACGCCTACCTGAGAGCAACCAAACCCACCGAGCAGGCAGTTGCGGTGGCCAAACTGCCCGGACGTTGGCGTAGGGGCGTCATGGCCCTAAGGCGTTTTGCGGAGCGCATGTGCTCGCCTCTCTGATCATCGCCATTACCGCCTGCGGCGCCGTCGAGGCCGCCCCCTCAGCACCCGTTTCGGTGCCCACGGCCCAAGACTCATCGGCGGCGCCCGGCACCACGACGCCGGTGGTCTTGGAGCTGGGCACCTTCGAGATCGGTGTTCTGGCGGGCTACGGCTCCGGTACGGTGACCGACCGGGAGCGCACGCCGACCTCGTTGGGGCAGGCGCTGGTGCGATTCGCGCTGTACTTCGGGAGCACCGGAAGCGGCGCCCTGCGCGGCAACTTCTCCCTCGTCGCCGAGGGCGTCGGCATGTCGATAGACCAGGATCCGCGCGCCACGGGCGGTGGTCTGAACCTGCTCATCCGTTACACCTGGGCCGCCGGTCGCTGGCGACCGATGTTCTTCGCCGGTGCCGGGGTGCTGTATACCGACGAGCAGGTACCGCCCGGCGAATCGAAACGCAACTTCACGCCACAGGGTGGTATCGGGCTCCAATACCTGATCACCAACCAGGTAGCCCTGGGGGGCGAGTATCGCTTTCATCATCTATCCAACAAGGGCAAGACCGAGACCAACCCCGGCGTCAACATCCATCTGATATTGTTCGGGGTCACCTGGTTTCACTAGCTTGGCGAACAGCGTGCCCGCAACCCCCAAGGGGGCAGCACGCTGGGTATTCAGACTGTTACCCAATGACCCAGAAGCTGACCCATCGTTACGTACGCTTGTTGGCCCTACTGGCCCTCGTTCTGGGTGCGCCTCCAGCGGTTCAGGCCCAGGATACCGGCGACGGCGGCCAGGATACCGGCGACGGCGGCGCGACCGCTATCGCCGGGCAAGCATCACCCGGCAACGTTGCTGGCGCAGGAACGACCACGGCGACCTTCGACCTGAGCCCCTCCACCGAACAGGCGTCGCCGCAGTCCGTCTCACCGCAGTCCGTCTCACCGCTGCATCCGGAGGGCGGCACGCAATGGAGCGGGTTCTACGGCCTCGGCATCAACCAGAGGATCAACAACTCCGCCGAGGGCATCCACATCGCTACCGGCGGCGTGCGCTGGAGCCACCTGTGGGGCGAGAACTTCGGCGGCATCCTGCGGGGCCATCCCGCCGTGGCCATCGAGTTTCTACCGGTGATGGCGTTCGTCGAGAGCGGACAGACCACCTGGGGCGTCGGCGCCAACCTGCTGTACGAGCATCACTTCAGCGTCGAGGGACCCATCTTGCCGATTTGGAAGCTGGGCGCCGGGTTTCTGTACACCAACCACGAGGTTCCGCGTAACGAAACCCGGCACAACTTCAGCGTGCTCACTGCGCTGGGGGTCGATCTCATGGTCTCCGAGCGCAGCGCTCTGTTCCTCGGCTATCGCTTCCATCATGTGTCCAACGCCAACACCGGCCGCGTGAACCCGGGCATCAATGTGCACTCGGTGATCTTCGGCCTGTCGTTCTATCGCTGAACAGATTCACTGGTGGCACGCGCTACACAACCGGTCGAGAATCTCGGGCCAGGTAGTCGGCCAGCGCATCGCGGGTGCTGAAGCGCGGTCGGAAACCGAGCTCATCGGTCATGCGGGTGGTGTCCGCTACCCACGGGTAGCGGATGTAGTCGAGCAGGCCCGCAGGAAAGCGCAGCAGGCGCAGCCTCCAACCGATCGATACCGCCGGGTAGAGGATCGCCGCCGGCAGAGCAACGCACGGCTTGCCGGCCATGCGGCAGAGCTCTTTGTAGGAAACGACACCGCTACCGGCGGCGTTGAAGGTCCCCGCTGGCGCTTCGGTGATCATCCACCACATCATGTCGGCGGCATCCGCTTCGTGCAGGAACTGCATCGGCGGGTTGGATCCGGCGACGCGAAACATCACCGGCCACTGGGTAATGTGGGTGACGATGTTCCGTGCATGCTGGCCGAGAACGATACAGGCGCGGGTCACCACGACATCGATATCCGGATGAGCGGCGCGGAAACCCGGCAACCACTGCTCCACCTCCGCCTTGAAGCGACCGTAAGGGTAGGGGTAGTTCGGCGTCGGCGGATCCGACTCCCGTAGCGGCCGGTGGCGAGCTGGGTCGATACCGTAGCAGGTCGTGCTGCTCGGATAGACGATGCGCCGCACCCCGGCGGCGGCCGCCGCCTCGAAGGCGTTGCGCGTGCCCGCTACGTCGACGCGCTCCTCGTGGTCCCGATCGTGCACCGGATCGAACACCCAGGCCAGGTGCACCAGAACGTCGGGCGCGAAGTCGGCCAGGCGGGTGCTGAGCGACTCGTCGGTGACATCCTGGATGGCGAACGCCGCCGGCTCCGGCCAGCGTGCATCTGGTGACCGGATGTCGAGCCCGAGGACCGCGGCCCCGTCACCGACACAGCGCTGCGCCAACTCGATACCCAGGTAGCCAGCGGCGCCGGTTATCGCCACCCGGCGCGCGGCGCCGGTCATCCTGCCACCACCCGTTCGAAGGCGGGCAGCAGGTCGTCGATGCGGTTGGTGGCGATGCCGTCGACCCCGAAGCGCAACAACCCGGCGACCAGCTCGGCGCTGTCGGCAACGTAGGCGCCGACCCGCAGACCGGCGTCGTGCGCCCGCACCACGATGGCGGGATCGGCGAGCAAGCGAGGCGTGTAGCCGATCAGGTAGTCGGCACCCACGGCAACCGTCTCCTCTACCAGGCGTCGTTGGCGCCACCAGCGGAACACCAGCCCGAGGGGGAAACCGGGGGCGGCCTGGCGCACGCGCCGCAGCGCCCCCGGCGCGAACGACAGCACGCCTACGGCGTCCATCATGTCTGTCGTGCGCGCCGCCGCGACAACGCTCGATTCGACGCGGCCGTCGGCATCGGCGAGCGCTTCGGGCTTGATCTCGACAAACACCGAGGCGCGCCCCTTGGCAAGGTCGAAGAGCTCCTCGAGCCGAGGCACCCGCTGACCGGCGAACGAGGCGCCGAATCGAGATGGGTATCCGGCATCCAGATCGCGGATGTGATCCCATTCGAGATCGCGCACCGCACCGCTGCCGCTGGTAGTGCGGTCGAGACGGGGGTCGTGCAGGACGATGGCGACCCCGTCGCGCGACATCTGTACGTCGCACTCGAGGACCTCCGCTCCGGCATCGAGCGCCGCCTCGAAGGCCGCCAGTGTGTTTTCCGGGACGGTGGCGGAGCAGCCGCGGTGGGCGATGAGAAACGGCAGCCGGTTCCACCCGTCCATCAGGCGCTGCCCAAGCTGGCACCACCGTCCACCACGATAATGGTGCCGGTGATGTAGTCCGGAGCGCTGGCAAGGAAACAAACCGCGTCGGCGATATCCTCCGGGCGGCCGATCGCCCCGCCGGGGATCTTCGCTATCACCCTTTGCCGATCGCCCTCGGGTGCGCCCTCCGGGAACAACACGGTGCCGGGGGCGATGCCGTTCACCTGAATCGCCGGTGCCAGCGCCTGCGCCATGCAGCGGGTAAGCATGTCGAGGCCGGCCTTGGCGGCGCAGTAGGGCGCGTATGCGCCGATCGGAGTGACGCCCGCAGTGCCGCAGATATTGATGATACGTCCGCCGCCGGCGTCGGCCATGATGCGCGCCGCCGCCTGCGCGACGTAGAAAGGACCGTCGAGGTTCACCTCCATGGTTCGCCTCCAGCGCTCGGGCTCGAGGTGCAGGAAATCACCCTCATCGATAATGGCGGCGTTGTTGACCACCAGGTCCAGGCGCCCATACTGCTCCAGTGTCACCTCCATCATGCGCGTCACCTGGGAACGCTCGCTGACGTCGGCCTGCACGGTGGTCACTTCGCCACCGGCGGCGAGCAAGATGTCGCGCAGCTCCTCGGCCGCGGCCGCAGAAGAATGGTAGTTGACCACCAGGCGATAGCCGGCATCGGCGAGGGCTCGGGAGATGGCGCCCCCGACGCGAACCGCACCGCCGGTAACCAGCGCAACAGGGCTGCAAGCGACAGTGGGTTGCACGGTACAGGTCTCCTTCGCTATCGTTCGAGCCAGAGTCTAACGTGCGATGCTGCACCGGCAGACACCGCTCGACATCCAAACCCCCCATATCGTGGATCAACGTCCCCATTCCGAGGATCCCATCCCGCTGGCGCCCGCCGCCGCTGAATCGTCCGACGACGGCCAAGTGCAGCCGCTGGCGCCCGACCAGCGCGTTCGCCTGCTGGAAAGCAGCGGCGAGTTTTCTTGCCCACACTGCGGCGATACGATCCGCCTAGTAGGCGTTGGCCTGCGGTTCCAGGGAGGTGATAATTCCCATACGGTCCAGCTGGACCTGCGCCACCCACAAGAGCCCTTGGACGACGTCGTCGACGATGTGCGCCGTGTCCTCGTCATCCGCGCCCTGCGCGAGGCCAACGGAGTAAAGGTGAAGGCGGCGGTGATCGCCGGAATGAAGTACACGACCTTCTACGAGCTGGTACGTCGCCTCGGCATCACCGACGCGGACTTCCGCCCCTAGTGTGCTGTCCCAGGAATAGCTTGACTTGCCAACGGCTCGCGCTGGCTCGCTTCGCGACCCGTTGAGATATCCAGGCTCGCAGGGCGCGGGTAGAGTGTGATGAGTCAGGCTGGACCATGAGTCTGGCCCGACGGCGTCACCACCCCGTGGATTCACAGTCGTAAGGAGCAGGAGCGTGCAGGACCCCCGTAACGTCATCATCCTGGGATCGGGCTGCGCCGGATTGACGGCGGCGATCTATGCGAGCCGCGCCGGCCTACAGCCACTGGTCGTAGAGGGCCTCGATTTCGGCGGCCAGCTCTACACCACCACCGACGTGGAGAACTTCCCCGGCTTTCCGGAAGGAATCATGGGGCCCGAGCTTATCGACCGCATGAAGACGCAGGCAGCGCGCTTCGGGGCGGAGTTCGTCTCCTTCCAGAACGCCACCGAGCTCGACTTCACCGGGCGTCCGATCAAAGTGACGGTGGGCAACGGGGATCAGTACACCTGCCATGCCCTCATCATCGCCACCGGAGCCTCTCCGAAGGAGCTCGGGGTGCCCCGCGAGATGGAGCTGCGCGGCTACGGCGTGTCCACCTGCGCCACCTGCGACGGCGCCTTCTTTCGCGACCAGGAAATCGCCGTGGTAGGCGGTGGCGATACCGCCATGGAGGAAGCGCTGTTTCTGACCCGCTTCGCCACCAAGGTGTACGTGCTGCACCGGCGCGACGAGTTGCGCGCCAGCAAGATCATGCAGGAACGCGCCCTGCAACACGACAAGCTCGAGTTTCTGTGGAATACCGAGGTCGTCGAGTTCCAGGGCGACACACAGAACGGCCTGCAAGCGTTGCGCCTCAAGAACAACAAATCCGGAGAGGAAAGCGACCTGCCAGTGCACGGCTGCTTCATCGCCATCGGCCACGACCCCAACACCGAGGTCCTCATCGAGACCCCCATCAGCCTCGACGACGAGGGCTACGTGACCCCCAACGGGCACCACTTCCCCTTCACCGCGGTCGAAGGCGTGTTCGTCGCCGGCGACGTGCACGACCACCACTACCGCCAGGCGATCACCGCCGCGGGGCTGGGCTGCAAGGCGGCGATCGACGCCGAGAGGTACCTCGAGGCGACGCAGGGGACTGGGGGTTGATCCGGCTGGGGGGCTCGATTCTACCTCCCGAGCAAGAACGGATTAGACGTCCGCTCGATACCTACTTCCGTCGGTGGCCCATGCCCGGGGAAAATCCGCACGTCGTCGCCCAGCGGCACGATGACCTGGCGGATCGAGCGCATCAGCGTTTCGTAGGAGCCGCCGGGCAGGTCGGTGCGCCCGATGGACCCGGCGAACAGCACGTCGCCCGCCACCACGGTCTGCGCTTCCGGAAACCAGAAGGCCACATGACCGGGGCTGTGCCCGGGCACAAACAGCACTTCGACGGTGTGCTCGCCGAGCTGCAATCGCTGTCCCGAGGCGAAGGACTCGTCGACCTCGGGCAAAGGCTCGACGGGAAAGCCGAACGCCTCGCCCTGCTGGGGCGCGGCGTCGTACAGCATGCGGTCTTCGGGATGCAGCCAAATTGGCGCCCCGGTTGCTGCGGCCGCCTCTCGCAATCCGAGGACGTGATCCAGGTGGGCGTGGGTCAGCCAGATGGCGTCGATCTCGAGGCCGAGCTCCCGCGCCACCTCCAGCAGTGCCGGTACCTCGCCACCGGGATCGATGAGTACGGCGCGGCCACTCGCCGGACAGCCGACGACATAGGAGTTTTCGGCGAACGCTCCAACCGTCAGAAAACGAACCGCGAGCTCGGTCGCCATCACCTTCCCAGAGGTAGCGCGGGCCGGTTGACAAGCCGCTGCGCCAGTCGGGTGCAACGCTGCAGCGGCGCCGCGTTGGCCACCGCCCGCGCCACGGCGCGACGGCTGCCCACCAGCACGGCCAGCTTCTTGGCCCGCGTCAACGCAGTGTACAGAAGATTGCGCTGCAGCATCGGGTAGTGCTCTGCTAGTAACAGAAGGACCACCGCGGGATACTCGCTACCTTGGCTCTTGTGTACCGAGATGGCGTAGGCCAGCGACAGGTGCCGAGCCGCCTTCTGGTCGTATTCAACCCGGCGGCCGTCGAACTCAACGGTCACCGTGCCCCGCGGCTGGGCCTGCACGATGCGTCCGACGTCACCGTTGAAGACCTCACGGTCGTAGTCGTTGCGCTGTTGAATAACCCGGTCGCCGGCGCGCAGCTCATAATCGCCCACCTGCAGACCACCGCTGCCGGCGTTGAGGCGCTCCTGCAACGAGAGGTTGAGCCGCGTCACGCCCGCCTTGCCGCGGTGCATCGGTGCCACCACCTGGATATCGTGCAGCGGGTCGAGACCAAAGCGCGCCGGGATGCGCTCGGCGGCCAGCGTCAACGCTATCTGGCGGGCCCGGTCGGCATCGTTCTCGCTGATGAAGTAGAAGTCGAGCGGCGCATCGTCCTCCCAGGCGGCGGCTCCATCGAGCCCCTCCGGAAGCTGACCTTGGTTGACCCGGTGGGCATTGCGAACGATCAGGCTGCGCTGCGCTTGCCGGTAGATCTCTTCCAGCCTTACGGTCGGCAATACGCCCGAGGCCAGCAGGTCCCGCAGCACCGCCCCCGGCCCTACCGGCGGAAGCTGGTCGGCATCACCGACCAAAACCAGCATGGCGCGTGGCGGCACCGCCCCGACCAGCGCGTCCATCAAGAACAAGTCGATCATCGATGCCTCGTCGACGATGATCACGTCGGCGTCGAGCGGGTTGGACGCATTTCGGGCGAAGCTGCCGTCGTGCGGCCGAAACTCGAGCAAACGATGCAACGTCCGGCTGGCGTGACCGGTAGCCTCCGAGAGGCGCTTGGCAGCACGACCCGTCGGCGCGGCCAGGTGGACGCGCGCCCCCAGGGCCAGGCCACAGCGCACAATCGAGTCGATCAGCGTGGTCTTTCCAGTCCCCGGCCCGCCGGTAACCAGCAGCAGCTTCTGAGACAGTGCCACCGCCAATGCATGACGCTGGTCCGCACCGAGCTGCATGCCGAGCTTGTCCTCCGCCCACTTCACCGCCTTGTCGGCGCGTTCTTCGGACAACGCGCCCGGCTGACCGTCGGCGGCGGGGGTGGCGATGATGGCCAGCAAGCGGCGCGCAACCCGCTTCTCGGCGTCGAGAAACGCCACGTTGTACACCGCCCGATGGCCGTCTTCGCCGATCGGGTCCGCCTCCACTTCGCTCGAGCCCGAGGGGCTCAGGGCGGCCACCTCCTCGTCGGCGAGGGGCTCCGCGACCAGCCGGCCGTCGGCCAGCAGGCCGGCCACCGCCTGGCGCGCGCCCTGATCATCGGCCAGCTCGAGCAACGCCGAGGCCAGCCGCACGAGACGCTCGTAGGGGACGAAGCAATGCCCCTGGTTGGCCTGCTCGAGCAACACGTGCTCGATGCCGGCACGGGCACGAGGATCGCCGTCGATGGCCCATCCTGGCAGGTTGCGGGCGATCTGGTCGGCGCGGCGAAAGCCGATGCCGGCAACCTGCTGCGACGACGCCAACGCGTAGGGATTCTCGCGCACCCGCTGCTCGGTTTGGTCGCCCCAGGCGCGCAGAATCGTATCGGTGAGAAAGGGGCCCAGCCCCAAGCCCTGAAGAAAGATGCGCGTTTCGCGCTCGGCCTCCTGCTGGGCCCAGCATTCCCGGATGCGCGCCAGGCGGCCGCGGCCGATGCCGCGCACCTCCAACAGCTTCTCGGGGGTCTTGTCGAACACTTCGAGGGTTTTGACGCCGAAGCGCTCGACGATGCGGGCGGCGATCTCGGGACCGATGCCGGGCACCACCCCCGAGGCCAGATAGCGCTCGATAGCGGCCACGTCGGAGGGTCGCACGGATCTCGCCTTGTGGGCGCGAAATTGGCGTCCGAAGCGCGCGTCATCTACCCACGCCCCTTCGATCTCCAGCCGCTCGCCCTCGAAAAACGGAGCCAAGTTGCCCACCGCGGTGGCGGCGCCACCGTCGTCGAGACGCAGGCGGATCACCGCCCACGAGCCTCCCTCCTGCTGGTACACGATGCGCTCCACCGTGCCGACCAGGCGAGAACTGAACAGATCCTCGATGGCGGAGTCCTCCTCGCTCCTTGCCTCTGCCCCGTAGGCCCCCGGCGCGACACTCCCGGGGGGATGGGGTTGTTCGGCGCCCTCCTAAAGGGGCAACGCTAGATGCGCAACGCTAGATATGCAGCGCGCGGCTGTCGACCGCCAGGGCCGCCTCCTTCATCGCTTCCGACAGGGTCGGGTGGGCGTGCACGGTGAGCGCTATGTCCTCGGCGCAGCCGCCGTAGCTCATCGTTACCACGGCCTCGTGGATGAGGTGCCCGGCTTCGGCGCCGATGCAATGCACCCCGAGCAACTTGTCGGTGTCGGCATCGGCGATCATCTTGACCCAGCCCTCGAGCTCGCCCCGCGCCCGTGCCCGTCCAAGACCACGGAAGGGGAAACGCCCGACGCGGATCGTATACCCCTTGTCGATCGCTTCCTGCTCCGTGAGTCCCACCGAGGCCATCTCCGGGTGGGTGAACACGACCGCCGGAATGGCATCGTAGTGCATCGCCGAGCGCTGCCCTGCGATGCGCTCGGCGGCGACCACGCCTTCGTCCATCGCCACGTGGGCGAGCATCGGCGTCGGCACCACGTCACCAATGGCGTAGACCCCCTCGATTCCCGAGCGCATCCCCTCATCCACGGGGATAAAACCGCGCTCGTCCACCTCCAGGTCGATGGCCTCGAGGTCGAGGCCCTCGACAAAGGGCCGCCGGCCCACGGCAACCAGCACCTTGTCGGCGGTGATCCACCGCTCGTTGCCCTCGTGCTGGTAGCGCACGATGGCCTTTTCTTCTTCGAGCTCGACGCTGGTGACCTTGGCCCCGAGTTGGAACGCCAAGCCCTGGTCGGCGAGAAGATCCGCTGCCGTGCCGGCCAGCTCTTCGTCCATCTCAGGAAGGATGCGCTCCATCATCTCGAGGACGATAACGCGGCTCCCCAAGCGGCTGTACACGCTGCCTATCTCCAGGCCGATATAGCCGGCGCCGACGACGACGAACTGTTCGGGGATCTCCTCGAAGTCCAGCGCTTCCCGCGAGGACACCACTTTGTCGCCGTCGAAGGGCGCGGTGGGGATCCCCATGGGTACCGAGCCGGTGGCGATGATGACGTTATCGGCACGCACCAACTGCGTGCCGCCGTCGGTCAACTGTACCTCCACGACGCCGGGCTCGAGAAAGCGACCGGCCCCCTCGATGAGCGCGATGCCACCCTTGCGCAACAGCCCCGCGACACCACGGGTCAGCATCTGCACCGTCTTTTTTTTCTGCGCCTGCATGCGGGGATAGTCGACGCTGACCTCGCCTACGTCGATGCCGAACTGGCTCGCCTCCCGGATGGACGCCAAGCGGTGCGTCGCTTCGAGCAGCGCCTTGGATGGAATGCAGCCGATGTTCAAACAGGTACCGCCGACGAACTCCTTTTCGATCACGGCGGCGCTGAGGCCCAGCTGGGCGGCACGGATGGCAGCGATGTAGCCACCTGGTCCGGACCCGACGACGACAACGTCTACGCGCGAGTCTTCAGGCATCGTTCCCTTTCTGCCCGCCGGCCGGTTCTACAAGCCGGCTAGCAGTTGCAGCTTCGGATCCTCCAATAAACCCACCAGGTCGCGCATGAACAGGGCGGCAACGGCGCCGTCTACGACGCGGTGGTCGCACGA
>SMVA01214833.1_pt1 | contig 33370 bp, 25 predicted proteins | sample 2456451 | NCBI WGS metagenome assembly SMVA01 (sample SAMN11095933, study PRJNA526329) | marine sediment metagenome | biome: Marine sediment; feature: Surficial sediment; material: Deep marine sediment; isolation source: Hadal surficial sediment | place: Pacific Ocean | collected 2014-05 | depth... | reverse complement strand
TCGACGACCCGGTCGTGAGCCACGAGAGCTGATTCCACCTCCATCGTGCCGAGACGATGCCCGGATACGTTCAACACGTCATCGATGCGACCCATCATCCAGAAATACCCATCCGTATCCCGGCGCACACTATCGCCCGCCACGTAATATCGATTGTTGAATTTTCCCCAGTAGGTTTTGATATAGCGGTCGTTGTCACCCCAGATCGTTTGCAACATCGATGGCCAGGGTTTCTTTATGACGAGGTACCCGCCTTGATCGGACGCGGTGATCGGATCACCGTTGTCATCGACAATGTCGGCGTCTATACCCGGGATCGGCATCGTGCATGATCCGGGCTTGGTCGCAGTGACACCCGGAATCGGTGTAATCATGATCGCGCCGGTCTCCGTCTGCCACCAGGTATCCACAATCGGGCAGCGTTCCGCGCCAATCTCCCGGTGGTACCACATCCAGGCCTCCGGATTGATCGGTTCACCTACCGTGCCGAGCAAGCGAATTGTTGTCAGATCGAACTGCGCCGGAATGTCATCACCCAATTTCATCAACGCACGAATCGCGGTGGGCGCCGTATAAAATATCGTCACGCCGTGACGCTGACAAATACTCCAGAATCGCCCACCGTCGGGATACGTCGGCGCACCCTCATACATGACGATCGTAGTGCCTGCCGCTAACGGGCCATACGCCACATAAGTATGCCCGGTAATCCAGCCGACATCAGCAGTGCACCAGAAAACGTCACCGTCGCGAAAATCAAAAACCCATTGATTGGTTATTTTTGCATTCAGCAAATATCCCCCACTCGAATGCTGAATTCCTTTCGGCTTGCCCGTAGATCCCGACGTATATAGAAGAAACAATGGGTGCACGGCTGACACGTATTCCGGAGCACAGGAGTCGGCCTGGCCTTCTATCGCATCCGACCACCAGATATCCCGACCGGGCTGCATCGAAACACCGCAATCCGCACGCTTCAGAACAATCACTTTCTCTATCGAGTCGCACCCCTTGGCGAGCGCCGCATCCGTTGCTGCCTTCAACTCGATAATTTTTCCACCCCGATGCCCTCCATCGGCCGTAATAACCATTTTCGCCCGCGCATCTATTATGCGATCGCGCAGCGAATTCGCAGAAAATCCGCCGAACACGACCGAGTGTATGGCGCCGATTCTCGCGCATGCCTGCATCGCAATGACGGCCTCCGGCACCATGGGCATATAAATCACGACACGATCGCCCTTGGCGACACCCTGATCCTTCAACGCATTGGCAAACCGGCAAACTTCACGGGTCAGCTCGCTATAACTCAGACGACGCTGGTCACCCCCCTCGCCTTCAAAAATAATTGCGGTTTTATCGGGCTGCGTGTCCAGGTGTACGTCGAGGCAGTTGTAGGAGACATTCAATTCTCCATCGGCAAACCAACGATAATTTGGCGCATCGGTCGCATCGAGCACTTCCGTAAACGGCTTATGCCAGTGAATCTCATCCCTGGCGAGTCGAGCCCAATACGCTTCGTGATTTTCTTCTGCCTCTTTATAGAGTGCTTTGAGATCGTCGGGCTTCAACCGGGCTTTGGAGGTAAATTCACTGCTTGGCGGAAAAACCCGTGTTTCAGTCAGAAGGGAAGAGATACTTTTGTCATTCATTGAGTCAGGCCCTGTGCTTTGATTTTTTGTTCTTCTACCGCAATAGTTTGTCGAAAATGGTCATCGCCTGATCGAGGTAGCTGGCGCCGAATAAATTCAGATGATTCAGTACATGGTAAAGATTATATAGATCGCAACGATATTCAAATCCTGAATCCAGCGGCCATGCTTCATTGTAGGCGGCGTAAAAACCGGGCTCGAATCCGCCAAACAGTCGTGTCATTGCGATATCGGCCTCCCGGTCTCCGAAATAGACCGCCGGATCGAAAATTACCGGCTGCCCATTTTTCAGCGCGCCCCAGTTGCCGGCCCAGAGATCGCCGTGTAAAAGAGAGGGCTCCGGGTCATAATCTTCAAAAAAATCAGTTAGTTGCATACACAGCTGTTCGCCTCGCTCGCGAAGCCGGTGGCCATGGCCGTTGCGCACGGCCAGATCGAGTTGCGCGCCAAGCCGCTGATCCCGATAAAAGCTGATCCAATCGTCCTTCCATTGATTGACCTGGGGCGTACTGCCGATGGTGTTGTCCCGGTGCCACCCGAATGCGGGTGCACGCGTTCGGTGCTGCCTGGCCAACAGGCTGCCAAGATGAGCGCCCGCAGACGAAGATTTGGCACCGAGATCGAGATACTCAAGTAACAGGAAAGCAACATCACCGACCGAGGCGCAATCGAAGACCTCTGGCACGCGCACGGTGGCTGCGGATTTCAGTTCGGACAAACCGTCCCTTTCGGCCTCGAACATTTCTCGTGCCGATTCGGCGTTCAACTTCAGAAAATATTTCAACCCGTCCCTGGTTGACAATTCATAACTTCGATTGATGCTGCCGCCGGAGACCGGGGAAATTGTGCTGCGATCAAGGTCACCGATTGACGCCGCGATGTGATTAATGACTTCGTCCGGAATCATGCGCCCGGGAAACTCCGGTTTGACTAAAACATGTTCACGATGCGCTGAGCCTGCCGTCGCAGGCCGTCTCCGAAACCGGCCCCATCGTAAAGAGAATTAAGACCGTCAAGATCAGGCATCTGTCTCACCAACGCCTCCTCATGACTGTCAACCGGCACATCGTAACGAATTTGGGTCAGCTGCCGGGACATCGTGACTTTATCTTTGTGCTCGGCCAGACGCGCTCCGAGTTTTCCGGCGCCACGGACCGGCAAGTCCGCGACTTTATGGAGATTCTCGTATAGCTCATCGATGGAGTCGAAATATTCGAGCAACGCACAAGCGGTCTTCGGCCCCACGCCGGGTACCCCGGGGATATTGTCGACGCTATCACCGGCCAGAGCCAGGAAGTCAACGACCTGCTCAGCCCGAACCCCCATTGACTCCGGCACCTGATCGTATCGAACTTTCCGGTTACCCGCGTAATCCCACATGATGTCGCCCGCCTGCAAAATCTGCAGCAGATCTTTGTCACGGCTCAGAATCGTGACGCAATGACCGGCCTCCCGCATTCCAGCCGCCATCGTGCCAATCAGATCATCGGCTTCGAAGTTCACATTTGAACAATCCATGATGCCGAGCGCACGTGTGATCTCGCGGCATTGTTCAAACTGTCGCTGTAACTCCGGAGGGGTGGGGTCTCTGTTTGCCTTGTACTCGGGATAAATTTCGTTACGAAAATTTGTGCCGGATTTCGCATCAAAAGCAGAGGCTACGAAGTCCGGCTGTACCGATTCCAGAAATCCACTGAGAAAACGCGCGTAACCGTAAACAGCGTTCACCGGGTTCTGGTTTTCGTCTATCATCGTATCGGGAATCGAAAACCATGCTCGAAAAATAAAGATGCTTGCATCTATCAGGTAAATCACTGATTAATACCCACGTTCCATTAATAAGGCGCTGACAGGATGATCCGGGAAGCTGGTTAGAAAATTCCGGATCGCGGCGCCCGACGCCTCGACCTGGTTTGAATCATAAAGCGCTAATATCTCTTGAAGCTGATTTTCCGGGACAGTGTACCGATCTTTTCCCTGTGCCATGGCCAGACTCGACGACATATCCTTCCGTTCTTCTGACATCTCGGTCTCGGCCATCAGATTTGTGGCACCCAACGCCCGAACCGGAATTTCGGATTCGAGGTACACGCGGATCGTGTCGATCATGAGCCCCAGATCGTCCGGTGTCGCCGGAGCCGACATCGGTATATTAGGTGCAAATTCTTCCCTGGCGGCGGAATCGTGAACCCCCCGCCCGGCTAACATCGCAGCCGGTTTCTCCGCTTTTAACCGATCGGTTTGCAGGGGCGTGGCGGCCATTTCCGCTCGGATTCTGGCGGGGGTCAGTGTGTCAGCCGAAGCGGATGCCTGGTCTTCATCGGAATTTGGCCGGCGACGGGCGGGATCCGCGGAATTGCTGCGAGAGGACTGAGAAATTTCGGGCTCACTGACCATATTCAGAACCAATGAAAAAGACAGCATGATAGTGGCGGCAATGGCCAGCGGCACCATCCAACGCGTATTCGAATTCCGGGTTTCCAGCGATCGAACTTTGGTCGCGCGTTCGGCTTCTGCAAGAATGCGCGCATCGAGTTCCGGAGGCGGGCTCTCATCTCCGAGCGCTTGATAGTTTTTCGATACCCGCGAACGACCACCGAGAAACTCATCGAAATCTTCTCGACCGGGCTTTCCGGGATCTCGATTCTGAGGATCGTTGATTCGGGAGTCGTCAGTCATGTCGATTCTTCGGTCTCGAGTAAGGCCTGGCGCAATTTTCGGACGGCATAGCGTAAGCGGCTTTTCGCGGTTTCTGAATTGACGCCGGTGACCGACGCGATGTCAGCCAGGCTTAATCCGCCTTCCTCACGCAGGATGAATGCCTCCCGCTGATCGGCCGGTAGATCCGAGAGTGCTCTTCTGAATTGGTTCACCGATTCCAATTGCTCGACGTGACTGCGCGGATCGTCTCTGGAATCGCCGGGGATTTCATCCGGATCGATGCAACCCAATCCGTCGGCAGTAATCGGAGTTCGCCCCTGACGACGAATTTCATCTACATAACAATTGTGCGCGAGCCGGTACATATAGGTCGTAAATTTGGCGGTTGGCTGATATCGATCCTTTGCCCCGATAATTTTAGTCCAGACTTCCTGGAACAGCTCGGATGCGCGCTCCTGTCCCATCCCCCGTCGCAAAAAATACCGGTACAAAGGGCCCTTATGACGTGTATACAAGACCTCAAATGCGGCAACGTCTCCATCGCGGTAGCCCAACATGAGTGTCCTGTCGTCCGGTTCCTCAACCATGGCCGGCAGCATAAGCCAGCCGGCCATGTGAGGAAACCATCCGGTGGGCTCACTCCATACATCGCTTAGCGCATCGCGTGAGGCTCTGGCCGATCGGTGCCCGAAAGGCTGTCGGCCAGGCGCACGAGACTCACAAAACCGCTTCGATACCCATGCAGGTCCTCGCCGCGGGCTCCTGTCGCAAGCTCGGCGACCTCGGCAAAATCATAGGTGCCCAGATAATCGCCGCCTTTCAGTAATTGGCCAAACGCCGCCACTGATGCCGCGAACCGTAGCTCGCCACTGGCGTCACGAATATCAGGTACATCGCCGAGAACGACGGGCTGCTCGATCAGTTTGCTGACATCTCCGTCCGGCGCCTTGAAGCGCAGGCGGACGAATGCGATTTCACCGTCGCCGATATCTTTTGCGGTCCTGGGCGCGGGCTGCGAGGCACCATAGCGCAAGGGATCAATCAGGCGCGCGGAACTATCCGTGAGGGTCAGCTCATACAATGCCGTAACCGTATGGCCGGCGCCGATTTCGCCGGCATCGATCTTGTCGTTGTTGAAATCCTCGCGCCTGAGTATCCGGTTTTCATAACCGATCAATCGATATTCGGCGACAATGTCGGGATTGAACTCGACCTGTATCTTGACGTCCTTGGCGATCGTCTGCAGCGTCGAGCCGAGTTCATCGACGAGAACTTTTCGACCTTCATTCAGGGTATCGATATAGGCGTAATTCCCATTGCCCGAATCGGCCAGTTGCTCCATCAGATGATCATTATAGTTTCCGGTACCGAATCCAAGCGTGGTCAGCGATATGCCGGTGTTTCGCTTGCGCTCGACCAGGTCGATCAGCGCATCAAAATCGACCGTCCCGACATTAAAGTCACCGTCAGTGGCCAGGATGACGCGATTGATTCCGTCCTCGATGAATCCCTGTTCCGCCATTTGATATGCGAGTCGTATACCACTCGCACCATTGGTGCTGCCGCCAGCGCTGAGCCGGTCCAGGGCACGCAGTATCTCCGCCCGCCGGTCCCCGGAAGTGGGCTCGAGAACAACACCGGATGAACCGGCATACACCACCATCGAGACGCGATCCTCGCTCCGCAACTGCCGCGTCAACATTTTCAGTGAATTTTTCAGCAGCGGCAGCTTGTCGGTGGAATTCATGGATCCCGAAACGTCGACGAGAAATACCAGGTTCGTCGCCGGACGATTCTCAGCAGGAACCTCATATCCCTTGATACCGATTTGCAGCAGGAGCTTATCGGCATCCCATGGCGTTGCCGCAACTTCAGTCGTGACTGAAAACGGTCGATCGGTACTTTCGGGAACAGGATAATCGTACGAAAAGTAGTTGACCAATTCCTCGACGCGAACAGCATCCTCCGGCGGCAGGCTTCCCGCATTCAGAAAACGGCGCACATTCGAATAGGCGCCCGTATCAACATCGATACTGAATGTTGACACTGGGTGCTCTGCAGCCAGCTTTACCGGATTTTCATCGAAGTGCTCGTAGTTTTCCCGGTCGAGGGGTTCGGTGGCCCAGCGGGTAAAATGGTCGCAACAGGCGCCTTCGACTTTGCCCGCGACCCGGTTTGCGAGTGGAACCGCGGGCGCCCGGCTCATAACGGCCAAGCGGTCCTGGCTCATCGACTGGTGGCCTAATACATCAATCGCCGAGTTTTTTACCTCCCGACGCGATGTCGGATTGTGCGCCTGGTTGCTCTCTTCGATCAGCTCCGGTGCGGGTTCAACCGATGCGACGGACTGCTTATCCTTCTCCGGGTCCGTTTGCACAGCGCACCCCACGGCAATTACCGCGAAAAAAACCGTCACGCATAATACTCTAGGCGTGTACAGCCACTCTTGTATATATATATGGGCTTGATTCTTCATGTCGTCTTAACCTCCATAGCAGGCAAATAGTGGGTTTCGGAGGGTATAAACGACGCAACGGGCCGAATGGGGTTAATCGAGGAGAAAATTCGAGCAATATGGCGTCAGATCGCCCGCTGAAACGTTAGATATTTTGCAGATAGTCTGTACGCGTTATTGCCGAGACTGTGGTCCGGTCGCTCCCGCGCATCCACCCCAAGGGCACTTCCTTCGGGGCGCATGCGCTCCGCGACACTCGTACATCCCTGTACGTCGCAGGGAGCGGGCCCCGCCTACAGGCGCCCCGAAGGAAGTGCCCTTGGGGTAGACGTATTCACGGCGGGTCTCGGAAATAACGCGTACAGACTATCTCAGAGTCAGATGGCTCTGGATTATTGGACGGCAGTCGGCTGAACCCCGATCTTCCGTACGCCGTCGCGCAGCGGGCTCGACCGCGGAATATGGGCGAGCAGAAACTCCATCTGATCGGCCAGGACCCGGCGGCCCTTTAGATAGATGTATTCGGCATAGGTTGGCGTAAACGGAACTGCGATCAACTGCATACCGGCTTGCTCGAGTGTATTGCCGCCCTTGTGGTTATTGCACCTCCGGCAGGCCGTGACGACATTGCGCCATCGGTCCGTTCCGCCCTGGCTCATCGGGCGAACGTGATCGCGAGTCAGATCCCGGGTCTGAAACCGGCTGCCACAATACATGCACAAGCTGGCGTCGCGCTTGAACAAAGTCTTGTTATTCAGAGGAGGTATAAAGCGGTTTCGACGTTCAGCGCCACGCGGCGTATTGCCAACGGTCGCGATAATCGAATTGACTTCGACGAAACTGCGTAGGCCCGATGCCGCATTAATGCCGCCGTGAACCCGGTACAACATCGACCCGCAGGTATAGGCCACTTGATCGCAATGATAGAGCCGGACCGCGTCCTGGTAATCAATCCACTCCAGCGGCATGCCTGCGATATCGGTTCGCAGAACCTGCTGTGAGAAGTCCATAGGTTGTTCTTGAATCGGCATCAGCCCAAACCACCTTTCTATACCTACGTATATACCGAATTGCTTAATAAAAATCCAAATTTGACCCACATTTCTTATATCATCACGCCGCAAATCAGGACGATCTCCCCCCCGGTCAGCCGAACAGCAGAAGATTCACGATCAGATCATGAAAATAGGCGTCCCGAAGGAAATACACCCCGGTGAAAGACGAGTTGCGACGACCCCCGAGGTAGCCGCTCAACTGCAGAAACTCGGATTTTCGGTCGCCATTGAATCGGGCGCCGGGGCGAAGGCCAACTTCACGGATTCAGCCTACGCCGAGGCCGGCGTCGAAGTGGTCAACGACACCCGCGCACTGTGGGCCGACAGCGATATCATCATGAAAGTCCGTGGTCCGCAGATGAATCGGGCGCTCAATGTCGACGAGCTGGATCTCTTGCACAAGGGGCAAGTCCTGATCAGTTTCCTGTGGCCCGCACAGAATCAGGCGATGCTCGACTCACTCGCGGCCAAAGGCTTGACGGCCATCGCGATGGACAGTATTCCACGCATTTCTCGCGCCCAGAAACTCGATGCCCTGAGTTCGATGGCGAACATCGCCGGCTACCGGGCCGTCGTTGAAGCTGCTCAGCACTTCGGCCGATTCTTCACCGGCCAGATTACCGCTGCCGGCAAGATTCCGCCCGCCAAGGTGCTGGTCATCGGCGCCGGTGTCGCCGGACTTGCGGCGATTGGTGCCGCGAAAAGTATGGGCGCGATCGTGCGTGCTTTCGATACCCGCCCCGAGGTCAAGGAGCAGGTCGAGAGCATGGACGGCGAATTCCTGTTGCTGGATTTCGACGAGGAAGGTTCCGGGCAGGGCGGATATGCGAAAGTCATGAGCGATGAGTTCATCGCCGCCGAAATGGCGCTGTTCGCCGAGCAGGCCAGGGAAGTCGACATCATCATCACAACGGCGCTGATTCCGGGCAAGCCCGCACCGGAACTGATTACGGCCGAGATGGTCGAGTCGATGAAGCCGGGCAGCGTCATCGTGGACCTCGCGGCCGAGCAGGGCGGTAACTGCGCACTGACCGAACCCGATAAGGTCGTCGAGAAACACGGCGTGACGCTGATCGGCTATACGGACCTCCCGAGCCGGCTCGCGACACAGTCGAGCCAGCTCTATGCGTCGAACCTGCGTCACCTGTTGTCCGACATGTGTCCCGATAAAGACGGCAAGCTGGTTGTCGATATGGAAGATGAGGTCGTGCGCGGCGCGACCATCGTAAAAGACGGCAATATCACCTGGCCGCCGCCCGCCCCGAAGCTCTCCGCGGCGCCACCGAAGCCCGAGCCGGTTGTCCCACCGAAGCCTGAAGTCGAGAAAAAACCCGGTGTTCTCGGCCCGTTGATGACCTTCGGGTTCGGCGCACTGGCGTTGTTCGGCCTCGGACTCGTCGCGCCGCCGTCCTTCATGGCCCATTTCACGGTATTTGTCCTGGCCTGCTTTATCGGCTACATGGTCATCTGGAACGTAACGCCGGCATTGCATACGCCGTTGATGAGTGTGACGAATGCAATCAGCAGCATTATTATTATCGGCGCACTGTTGCAAGTCAGTTCCGGCGAGACCTGGATCATGTGGCTGGCCGGCATCACCATTCTGATCACCAGCATTAACATTTTCGGCGGCTTCGCGGTCACGCGTCGCATGCTCGAAATGTTCCGAAAGTAGGAGCCATCATCATGCCATCCGGTCTGGTTATGGTCGCCTACATCGGCGCAACCATTTTATTCATTCTAGCGCTGGGTGGGCTGAGCAGCCCCGAGACTGCCCGACGCGGCAACCTGTATGGCATGACCGGCATGGCCATCGCGCTACTCGCGACGATTCTCGGCGCGGTCACGACCGGCTACGGCATCCTTATCGGCGGCTTCGTCATCGGCGGCGCTATCGGCCTTACGCTCGCCAATCGCATCCAGATGACGCAGATGCCCGAGCTCGTCGCGATTCTCCACAGCCTCGTCGGGATGGCGGCCGTGTTCGTGGGTTTCGCGAGTTTTTCGGACCCGGATTCGAGCCTGCACTTTACCGGGGTCGAAAAAACGATTCACGATATCGAGATATACATCGGCATCCTGATCGGCGCCGTAACTTTTTCCGGCTCGGTCATCGCATTCGGGAAACTGAGCGGCAAAATCAGCGGCAATCCGTTGCTCCTTCCAGCGCGTCACTGGTTCAACCTCGGCCTCCTGCTGATCACGATCTGGGTCGGTGTACAGTTTGTCGATCAGTCGGCCACCGGTGGCGGCATGATGCCGCTATTGATCATGACCGCCCTCGCGCTGCTGTTCGGGATACACATGGTCATGGCGATCGGCGGCGCCGACATGCCGGTCGTCATCTCAATGCTGAACAGCTACTCGGGATGGGCGGCGGCGGCCACCGGGTTCATGTTGAGCAACGACCTGTTGATCGTCACCGGCGCGCTCGTCGGCAGCAGCGGTGCAATATTGAGTTACATCATGTGCCGTGCGATGAACCGCAGGTTTCTCGCGGTGATCGCCGGAGGATTCGGCACGACCAGCGGTGCCGGCGCCGCTGGCGGCGAGATTCAGGGAGAGGTCGCTCCCATCGACACGGCAGAGACAGCGGAGCTGCTCAGGAATGCCAAAGAAGTCATGATCATTCCGGGATACGGTATGGCCGTCGCCCGGGCGCAGCACACGGTCCATGAGATCACCAAGGCACTGCGTGCGAAAGGTGTCAACGTGCGCTTCGGCATTCATCCGGTCGCGGGCCGTATGCCCGGTCACATGAATGTTTTGCTGGCAGAGGCAAAAGTGCCTTACGACATCGTGTTCGAGATGGATGAGATCAACGCCGATTTCCCGGACGTCGACGTATCGCTCGTTATCGGCGCGAACGACATCGTAAATCCATCCGCGCTGACCGATCCGGACAGTCCGATCGCCGGTATGCCGGTTCTCGAATGCTGGAATGGCGAGACGACGATCGTACTTAAACGGAGCATGGCCACCGGCTATGCCGGCGTTCAAAATCCGCTGTTCTTCAAAGACAACACACGTATGCTCTTCGGAGACGCCAAGGAAAGTCTCGATAGCGTATTGTCGACGCTGTAGCATGAGCGCCGCAGTCGGGTCGACCGACACTTATGCACACGGAGCCAATTATTGCGGGACCTTACACGACGTTTAGGTCACGCAAACTCAGGTGTCTAATATAAGTTATTGAAAAATAATGGTATTCATTGTATCGATCAAAATTTAGGCAGAATGATAACCAGTGATTAGCAATGCGGTATACCCGTTCTTTCTCGCCGGTTTTCCACAGAGTTATCCACAGAATTTGTGGACAACTGTGTAACCATTAGAACGATACGGCAAATATCTTGAATTCGGACCGCATATTTGAGGTTGCACTGGCCGCGCCGGTCATGCAGCTGTTCGACTACCTGCCCCCCACCGCCGAAAGTCCTGCCGGGATCAGGGGCCAGAGAATTATCGTACCGTTCGGCAAGAACACCCGCGTCGGCATGTTGGTCCGGATCAAGGGCGAGTCGTCGATCGCGCGAAATCGTTTGAGGCGCGCGACTCGGATCATCGACGTGGAACCGTTACTCGATGAAGAGATTATGACGTTGCTCGAATGGGCCGCCCACTATTACCAGTACCCGCCCGGCGAGGTATTTGGCGCCGCGTTACCCGGAATTCTGCGCCGGGGTGGCGCCGCCCGCACAACAGAAACGTGCTGGACGATCACCGTCGACGGCAGAAAGGTCGCACCCGATGACATCAGGAAAAAAGCGCCAGTCCAGTCCAGAATACTCGAACGTGCGGCCAACAGCCCCTCCGGTCTGATGAAAGATCAACTGGCTGACTGCGGCGCGAACTGGCGTCAAAGCGTCAGCGTCATGGAAAGCAGAGGGTGGCTCGAACGATCGGAGCAAGAGGCGGCGGCGAGCGCGCCGGTCGATGTTTGTGACCAACCGCCGACACTGACCGATGCGCAGGTCAACGCGGTTGACGCAATAAACCAAAAGACGGGGTTCGCTGCGTTTCTACTCGAGGGCGTGACCGGAAGCGGAAAAACCGAGGTGTATCTTCGGGCGATAGAGGAACAATTAACAAAAAGGCGGCAAACGCTCGTCCTGGTCCCGGAAATTGGATTGACACCGCAACTGGTCCAACGCTTTCAACGGCGTCTGGATACGAAAATTGTGACGGTCCATTCCGGACTCAGCGACGGCGAACGAATGCGCGCCTGGTGCGCAGCACGAGACGGATCCGCCGGCGTTGTTATCGGCACCCGATCGGCAGTTTTCACGCCACTGCCCAGGCCCGGGCTTATTATTATCGACGAAGAACACGACAGCTCACTTAAACAACAGGATGGTTTTCGTTACTCGGCCCGGGATCTGGCCGTCTGGCGCGCCCGGCATCTGGACATCCCCGTGGTACTCGGTTCGGCCACGCCGTCCTTCGAATCCCTGGAAAACATTAACGCGGGACGCTACCAGCGCCTCGAACTGCCACGCCGTCCCGGAAACGCAACGCATCCGAAAATACGGCTCATCGATTTACGCAAACAACCGGTAAAAGATGGCCTGACCGAACCGCTGCGAAACGCCATATCGCGTCATCTCGATGCCGATGGACAGGTTTTGCTATACCTCAACCGCCGAGGTTATGCGCCAAGCATGCTGTGTACGTCATGTGGCTATGTCGCCCAATGCCGCCGCTGCGATGCGCGCATGGTGTTACATCAACACAAGCGCAAACTGATCTGCCACCATTGCGGCGCCGAACGCACGGCGACTCAGGACTGCCCTGAATGTAAAGGTACATTGTTCGCAGTCGGTCAGGGTACGGAGCGCCTGGAAGCGGCGCTGCGGGAACAGTTCCCCGATCACGGCATCGTCCGGATCGACCGTGACACAACCCGTCGAAGGGGAGAAATTCAGCGGCGACTTGATTCCGTGCGCTCCGGTGCCTCTCGACTGGTACTCGGGACGCAGATGCTGACCAAGGGGCACGACTTTCCGAATGTCACGCTCGTCGGCATCATTGACGCAGATCAGGGTTTGTTCGGCACTGACTTTCGCAGCAGCGAACGGCTGGCCCAATCGTTCATTCAGGTTGCCGGGCGAGCCGGGCGTGCAAACCGCGCCGGCGAAGTTTATATTCAAACTCTTTTTCCCGACCATCCCCTGTTAACCCTTCTGGTCAACCAGGGCTACCGGCCATTCGCAGGCGAAGCAATGGCGCAAAGACGTCTCGCCGGTTGGCCACCATTCACTTACCTTGCACTACTGCGTGCAGAGTCGGTCCGGCGACCGCCCGTCTTCGATTTTCTTAACGCCGCACGGGATGTCGCCTGTGAAACGGCACCGGCCGATATCGGGATTCTTGGCCCGGCCCCAGCGCCGATGGAACGCCGTTCCGGGCGATTCCGGGGTCAGTTGCTGATTCGTGCAAATAGCCGGTCGAACATGCAGCATTTCCTGAACGATTGGCGCAGTCGTCTCGACGATTTGAAGTCGGCAAGACGCACAAGATGGTCGCTCGATATCGATCCGGTCGAGTTGTTCTAGACCTGGGTTGGGGATCATGCCGGGCTGCTAGAATGCGCCCATTCCCCGGCCCCGGCTTAATATTTTCTGAGTTGACATGAAAGAGCATATCGAAAAACTCGTCGCGGCCGCGGTTACTGCACTTCCGGGGATCGATAACCACGCGGAAATTTTAGCTGTGCGGCCGGTCATCGAGCGTACCCGTGATAGCCGATATGGCGATTACGCCTGTAATATTGCGATGCAGTTGGCTGGTGCACTGCATGAAAAGCCAAGAGCCCTCGCGCAGAGAATTCTCGACTGTATGCCTGCATCGGACCAGGTCGAAGCGATTGAAATAGCCGGACCCGGATTTATCAATTTCCGTCTGAGCCCCCACGCGTTTCACGAAGAACTGAAGACCATAGTCAGGCGCGGCGAAGACTATGGCACCAGTGATCTGGCGTCGGGGAAAAAAGTCCTGGTTGAATATGTTTCGGCAAACCCGACAGGTCCGCTGCATGTTGGCCACGGGCGGCACGCTGCCTATGGGGCCAGCGTAGCCAACTTGCTCGAGGCGACCGGGCATGTCGTTCATCGTGAATACTACGTCAACGACGCCGGGCGGCAGATGGATATTCTTACTCTCAGCGTATGGCTACGCATGTTCGAGACCGTGGGTATCGATACCCCATTTCCGGGTAATGGCTATCGAGGAAAGTACATCGTGGACATTGCGCGCGAAGCGGCGCAGAAATTTCCCGAGTCCGTCGCACTCGATCAAGCACCGTCAGGGGACCCTCTGTCCAATGTCGGGACCACCGACTCGCCGGATGGCGATGCGGATATTCACCTGGACCGGCTAATCGACCTCGCCCGAAATACGCTGGGGGCTGAGACCTTCAATGCGATACTGCGTTTTGCACTCGATGCGATCCTCGGTGACATACAAAACGACATGGCCGAATTCGGCACCGCACCCGACCAGTGGTTCTCGGAACAAAACCTGATGAGCAGCGGCGCGGTCGACCGCGCACTGCGGAGAGTCGAAGAAAACGGTAAATCCTACGAAAAGGACGGTGCCGTATGGTTTCGCGCCACAGACTACGGAGACGAAAAGGACCGGGTCGTCGTTCGGGACAACGGACGCACGACCTATTTCGCATCGGATATCGCCTATCACCTGCAAAAGCGTGAGCGAGGTTTCGATTTAATGCTCGATATTCTCGGCGCCGATCACCACGGTTACGTGGCCCGAGTGCGCGGCGGGCTGGAAGCCGTGGGTGAGCCGCCGGATTCTCTCGAAGTTGAACTGGTTCAGTTCGTCGCATTGTTCCGTGGCGATGAGAAGATGCAGATGTCGACACGGTCTGGACAATTCGTCACGCTGCGCGAACTCAGGGATGAAGTTGGCAACGACGCTACGCGATTTTTCTTCGTATCACGCTCCAATGAACAGCATCTGGATTTCGATCTCGATCTTGCGAAAAGACAGACCAACGATAATCCAGTCTATTACATCCAATATGCGCATGCCCGTGTCTGGAGCGTCATGCGGGAACTGGATGCACGCGGTTTTTCCTGGACGGCCGATCACGCCGCACCCTTTCTGCACCGGCTCACGGAAACTCCGGAACATGCATTGATGCGAAGTTTAGCGCGGTATCCGGAAATTATTGAATTGGCCGCCAGACAACGGGCGCCGCAGCATCTCGTGCACTATTTACGCGATCTTGCGCAGGATTTTCACACCTACTACAACGCCCACAGGTTCATTGTCGATGATGATGAACTACGCAACGCCCGCATCTTTTTGATCGATGCCGCACGACAAGTGTTTGTGAACGGCCTCGGAATCATCGGCGTGTCCGCGCCGCAGGCAATGTAACGGATTTGCGTACCTATGGCTGACCGCAAGAAAACCAAACGACGAAAAACCAGCCTTAAAACCCGCCGTTCTGCACCCCGCCGAACGCGCCCTGCTAAGAAGCAGCCCATGCCCGGCTGGATATGGATGTTGTTCGGCCTGGCAATCGGGTTATCGGTAGCAGGCACGATCTATATACAGGACCGGCAACTCCGTACGAACACCACAGCCCCAAAGTCACCCATACCTGCAACGGTGAAATCGAAGTCGCAAAAGCCAGCGCCAAAGGCCAAGCCTGAACCCCGCTTCAAGTTTTACGAGATGCTGCCAAATTTCGAAGTTGTTATTCCCGAGGAAGAGGAATTTGCCCGACCGGATGTTCAACAACGTCCCGTTGATTCTCCTGGAATTTACGTACTTCAGGCTGGATCTTTTTCGAACTATGCGGATGCCGATCGGGTCAAAGCACAGCTGGCATTGCTTGGCATCGTTTCCAGAATTCAGAAAATCAGCATAGAAGATAAGGTTTATCATAGAGTCAGAATCGGACCGGTGGAGGATCTGGAGCGTCTCAATGGGCTCCGTCAGCAGCTGCGCCAGGCGCGGGTCGAGGCCATGGTCATTCGTGTGGGCGAATAACGAAACATTATCCGGCACGTCGGTCTGTCGACGGTCGGCTTGGTTATTCCTGTTTTTCCTCGGTGGGTGCGGCACTGGCGTGCAACAAACCGGCTCGGAACCCGGCGCGCAACCGGTATCACCTGCGCTTACGGAAACCGGTATCGAGCAGCCCGCTGAGCAATCGGCTGATCCGACGGCCGATGAACTGGCGGCCATACGCATTGGCGAACTGGCTTGTGTCCGTATCACTGTCGCTGCCGCCGGCGACATCATGCTGGGCACCGATTTTCCCGAGAATCATTTGCCCGACGACGATGCGATCGGTTTTCTGGCCGATGTCGCGCCCGCTTTCCAGAGTGCAGACATCGCGTTCGGTAACCTTGAAGGTGTCCTGATGGATGGCGGGGAACCCGAAAAAGAATGCGATAACCCGGATGCCTGCTACCTGTTCCGCTCGCCGGAACGCTATGCAGAACGGTTGGCGGACGCGGGTTTTACGGTCATGAGTCTCGCCAACAATCACGCACGGGATTTCGGCGAAGCGGGCCGGACTGCGTCGATGGACGCGCTCCAGGCAGCCGGAATCAAACACTCTGGCCGGCACGGCGACATCGCAACCTGGCCTCAGGGTGCGGTCAAGGCGGCGTTGATCGCGTTCGCCCCGTTTAGGAAATCAAATTCGATGCTTGACGTCGAAGCCGCGACACAACTCGTGCAAACCTTGAGCGCGTCATTCGACGTTGTCATCGTGTCCTTTCATGGCGGTGCTGAGGGTATAGGTGCGGACCGCATACCGTTTTCTGTCGAGTACTACTATGGCGAGGACCGTGGCGATGTCGTTAAATTTTCTCGCAGCATGGTTGATGCCGGAGCAGATTTGATAATCGGACACGGTCCACATGTCCCGAGGGCCATGGAAATTTATCGGAACCGGCTGATCGCCTATAGCCTCGGCAATTTCGCAACCTACTACGGTATTAGCGTCAAGGATGAGAAAGGCTATGCGCCGATTCTCGTCGCGACGCTCGACGGTAACGGCCAGTTTGTCAGTGGAGAAATAATTTCGGCAATTCAAATTCGGCCCAGTGGCCCGACGTTGGACGATCAGCATCGTGCCTACGAGAAAATTTGGCAACTGACGGAGCAGGACTTTTCCGGGGGCGGAATTCAGTTTCAGAACGGTGGCGGATTTCTTCCCGGCAGAGACCCGGAAGTCCGCTGCCAACAAGATCCTGCTGCTCAGATGTAACGGCCAGTGGATTCGTCATGAACCCACTGGCCTCCCGATTCCCCGATTTAGATACGGCGTTACCACTTATCTCCCTGACCCAATTACCAACCCGGCTGTGTGCCGCGACTAAATTTGGGGCACAGCTAAATCTGGACAACGTATTGATAAAACGCGACGACCTTTCGGCTGAGCCGTACGGCGGCAATAAGGTCCGAAAACTCGATTACCTTATTGCCGACGCTGTAAACAAGCGGTGTGACAGCATTGTCACGTTCGGCGCGGTTGGATCAAATCATGCGCTCGCGACAGCAATTTATGCCCGACAACAGGGACTGAATTGTTATGCCGTCTTAACGGACCAACCGTTTACCCCCTATGTCGCGCCAACGCTGCGCTACCACGCTCATCTCGGGACGGTGTTGATTCACGCCAATGGTTATTACGAATCTATTCGGGCCGCCGAAGAATTAGAAGCCTCACATCCGTCTGGATCAGAAAGTGTTTACCGGATCCCCTGGGGTGGATCATCGTGGCTTGGTGTTGCGGCTTTCGTCAATGCCGCGCTCGAACTTACGACACAACTCGGTGATGCCGATGCGCCGGAAAGAATTTATGTCGCCTGTGGAACAATGGGGACCGCGGTCGGTCTCGCCATGGGATTGCGTGTGGCCAAATGGCCCACTCGGGTTATCGCTGTGCAGGTTGTCCCCCAACCGGTTACATCGATCGCGAATTTCGAAAATCTCTTTGCAGCGACCAATCGCGAACTGCGCAATCGTGATTATCGGTTTCCGATATTCGACAATCCCATGAGCAACGTCGATCTTCGGACGGAATTTCTTGGCGACGGCTACGCGATGTCCACACCGGAATGTGACGACGCGGTCAACCTAATCGCAGAAACAGAGAGCCTCACGCTGGAGACGACGTATACCGGAAAAGCTCTGGCAGCGTTGATCCGTGACGCCCGCGCCGGCGATCTCCGCGGTGGGCCGATCGTATTCTGGAATACCTACAATAGCCAGGCGTATCCAGCGGATCTAAGCCCTGTTTTACCTAATGAGGTGCCCGAGCCGTTTCGGCTGTACCTCGCTGATTGATCGCTGAATAGATTCGAAACCAAAGTATCCCAAAGAATTAGCCAATCCATAGTGGGCTTGATTACAATCGGGGCGTCCTTATCGCTCGGAGAATGGCAATGAAGCGAGTCAAAGATATATTAATCGCCAAGGGCAATGAAGTCTTTTCGATAGCACCCGATACTTCCGTATACGATGCTGTACATCTGTTAGCCGAAAAAGAGATCGGCGCGCTCCTGGTCATGGAGGGTCCCCTTCTGGTCGGCATAATCTCGGAAAGAGACTATGCCCGGCAAATTATCCTGAAGGGTCGCTCTTCCGAGAACACCAAGGTCAGAGAAATCATGACATCGAAAGTTTTACATGCGACGCCCGAAAACGATACTGGTGAATGCATGACGATGATGACGGACCATCGTATTCGTCATTTACCGATTATCCTTGATAGCCAGGTTGTCGGCGTCATTTCGATCGGAGATCTCGTCAGATCCATTATCGCGGAACAGGAATCAACGATTGTCGACCTGAAAAAATATATCAACAGCTAGGTAGAATTTGGTGTCAGACACCATTTTTCCTTGCCGCGGAGAAATGGGGAGAAATGGTGTCTGACACCAAATTCTCCTAATCCTCGCTGCTCAGATGGCGGTAATTAACGCCCAGCGTTCGAAGTTTTCGATACAGGTGCGTGCGTTCCATACCTACACGCTTGGCTAATTTACCGACTTTGCCCCCGCAAAGCGCGAGCTGTTCCGTCAGGTAGGCACGCTCAAAATGCTCTCGGGCTTCACGCAGCGGCAGCGCCAACAAATCTTTCTTAATCAAGGAACTGTCGGGTGACACAGGCAGCGTTAGTTCCTGCTCAATTTCTTCGAGCGCTATTTCTTCGGGCCCCTTGGCGATCAGCAATTTCTGCACGAGACTTTCGAGTTCGCGAATATTTCCGGGCCACGGATAATTTCGGAGCCGATTCTGCGCAGCGACGCCGAAGCTCCTGAATGGCAAACCATTGTAATCGACCAGTCGGTCGACAAAATAGCGCAGCAACTCGGGAATGTCTTCAGCATAATCGCGCAAAGGCGGGACGTCTAAACGGAGTCGAGACAACATCGAAATCAGGTCGGGCCGAATGCCGAATCTAGCCGGATCATCTAGCGTCTCGGGACGAACCGAAGTCATAACACGGATATTCACGGGTGTGCGGACGGCGCGGCCGACCCGAGAGAACTCGCCCTGGTCCAGCACGCCAAACAATAATCTCTGGGCATCCGGGCAAAGATCCTGCAGTTCTTCGACAAACAATGTGCCACCGATGGCCTGCTCGAGGTAGCCCGTCTCCAGTCCGGCTGATGTTTCCGCACCGAGCAACTGTGTCGCAACATTCTCGGCCGTGATCGACGCGCTCACCATGACGACGAACGCCTGGCCCCCGCGATCGGACATCGAACCTATATAGCGCGCAATCGCCTGCCGTCCTGTTCCGGGCTCTCCGACCACCGTCACCGGCGCATCATCGCCAGCCATCTGCTCGGCCCGGGTCTTCAGCGCCGCAATTTGCCGGCTTTTACCGACCGGGGCGAGTATTGACGGCAGCAATGTGTGACTTTCGCGGCCCGTGCCTTTTTTCTGATTTTTAAGGACGTTGCCGACCGTTCTGAGCAATTTAGCGATAGATACGGGCTTTTCGATGAAATCTGCGGCCCCGAGCCGGGTCGCCTCGACGGCCGTTTCCACGGTACCGTGGCCCGACATGATGACGACTGGACAGTCGAACTGGCCGCCGGCCGACCATTCTTTCAGTAACGTAATACCATCAGTATCCGGCATCCAGATGTCCAAAAGAACAAGATCCGGCAATCGGCTCGATACCTGCTGCCTGGCTTCCTCGGCATCACTCGCGCTGGTAACGCGGTACCCTTCGTCGGCCAAAATTTCTTCGATCAGCGTCCTGATATCTTTCTCGTCGTCGACGACGAGGATGTGTGCAACACTCATACCCGTTCCCTCCGCGCCGCCGAGCGTTTGATGCGACCGTCAGCGTTCCGGTTTTTTCTGGTTTCTGGTAGCGGCAACCGCACGATGATACACGCGCCTCTATCCTCCAGGTTCTCTGCGGTGACCGTTCCGCCATGTTCTTCGATCAATTTTTTCACGATCGCAAGACCAAGCCCGGTGCCTTTGGTCTTGGTTGTCACGTAAGGTTCAAACAATTGGCTTAGTGTTTCGGGATCAATGCCTGGACCGTTATCACGCACGGCGATTTCGGCAAATTCCCTGCCGGATTCGCCTGCCAGGCGGGTCGAAATATTCAACCGTGCATCGTCCTGCCCGTCCATTGCCTCCATCGCATTACGAATCAAGTTGTGAAGCAATTGCCGGATCCACTGGTTGTCTGCCTCCACCTCGGGCAAATTTTCATCCAGGCTCAGCTCGACGACTGCCTCATCCGCTTTCGGCCGGTAGAGATACGCGACCTCCCTGATCAGACTATTCAGCTGAAACCGGGAGGTACTGATTTCCGGTGCCCGGGCATAGTCACTGAAGGCATTAACCATATCCCGCATCGCCTCGACCTGTGTAACGATGGTGTGAGTCGCGCGATCGAGCACCTGCCCCTCCATCTCCTTCATGCTGCCAAGGTAACGACGGCGAATACGTTCTGCTGAAAGCTGAATTGGGGTCAACGGATTTTTGATTTCATGTGCGAGACGGCGGGCGACCTCGCCCCAAGCTGCATCACGCTGAGCCTGGATCAGTGTCGTCACATCGTCGAACACGATTATTTTCCCCTCGGTCTGATGCTCACTGGCCGGCAAAGCGGTGCAGGCACACATCAAAATCCTCCGGCCACCATCACCCTGAACAAAGATCTGGTGGCGCCAATCTGTTTCCTCCGATTCCAGATAGGGCCGCACGGCGATCATAAATTCATTCAATGTGGGGTGATCGGTAGCCAACGCTTCCAGCTGTTCCCCCGTATGCGTAGTCAGATCGACATTCAGGATTGCACTCGCCGCCTCGTTAGCGATGCGGATTCGCCCGTCTCCCTCGATTGCAACGACCCCAGTGGATAAACGCGCAAGAATCGCCTCGACGTGTGCCCGCTCTTTTTCCGCCCGCTGTTCACTGATTCTCGCCTCCTCACGGGCCTCGCCAAGCCGCTGAATCATTTGATTAAAGGAGTCGATAAGAAAACCGATTTCATCATGTGACGCAACCGGCAATCGCGTATCGAAATCACCTTGCGCAACCGCATGAGTTCCAGCTACGACTGACAGAATCGGTGCTACGAGACGCCTTGCGAAGAAAAATGCGGCGTAGACCGAAGCCAGGATCGACAGCATGACAACAAGCGTTAAGGTCAGGACGAAGCTGTCTTTTAATGGTCCGCGAAGAAAATTTAGTTCGTTGTACCGCGAATAGGTATTTTCGACCGAGTCCACGAGGGAACCGATTCTCTCTTCCACCGGGTAAAGCGCCTGCACTGTCAGCGTCTCCGCTCCGAGACCGGCGTGCGGCAACGTCAGTGCGGCGCGAATCTGATAACGCCCCTGTCCAACCGGGTATATGCCAACAAAACTGCGGGCCTGCCGCAATTGCAGAATCACATCTTCGGGTGGAGTGGTCGGGAAAGGTGCCGCAAAATCCTGCGTATTTGTTGCAACGACAAAATAATTTCTGTCGAACAGCGTGACCTCAATGGCTCCAGATTCCCTTCGCAGTTTGCCTAATGTACTGACCAGATCATCGACATCCGATTCAATCAATTGACCGGCCATGCGTTGAGTCCGTTCCATATTTGTCTGAATTTGTCTGTCGAGTGCAGAGCGGCCGAGTACGAGTGCGTCGCTCAAGCCGCTCTCGATCTCAACATCGAACCACGTATCAATGCCGCGACTCAGGAATTGGACCGCGAAGAGATATACGACGATGATCGGCGCAACGGCTAAGCCAACGATTGCGGCCAGCATGCGGGCCTTAAGTTTGGCGCCTGGAACCTGGCGACGAAAATCCCGCCATAGCCGGATCAGATTGCCAAAAATCATCAGGAGCAAGACCATCGCGCCCGCTGCATTAATTAACAGCAGCACTTCGTGTGTTCGACCGAACTGCTCGGAACTCTTCGCAGTCTGTCCAAGCAAAACCAGCGCCGATATTCCCAACGCAATGGCCGCCACGATCAGCGCAGTGTATACAAATCTCTTTAGTTGCTTAATTTCCATACGTACCACTTACTTTGGAGCTTGAACCCGCTGCTCCAAAAAGCAAGAATCCGGATCGGTCCGGGCAGGGTATTTTGATCGAGAACCACCCGTATTCGGATTTCATAGGTTGACTGTGGATTAAGCAGTGATGCATCTATGATCGGTAAATCGACCACGCGTCCCATGTTGCTCAGTGCCGAAAATAACGTCGCGAACGATTCCTGTTCACCGCTATTGAGGTTCTTGACTATGTATCGCTGACTCAGAGCCTGATAGCTGAGCTGATAATTTTGTTCGAGCGTGGCAACCTCTTTATCGGGCCACCATCTGCGAATCCGGTTGAGTTCGACCCGGAGGTTGATCGGCAGAGCCACCCCATTCTCCAGTGCCTCAAGTGCTTCGTCGCTGAGATCATAGTCGACCAACGCGGAGGCAAAATACACACCGTTGTACAATCGAGAGTCGGCCGTTCGAATTTCGAATCGCCCTTTCTCGGCCAACGCAGTATCGGAACATAAAAAAAGCGTGGCCGAGAATACGATTGTCAGGATAAATAGCCCGCACCGGCGATTTGGAAAAAGACCGGCTGCCGCACCGGCCCTTTCAGGCCGACCACCCTGTGTAAATCTATAATCCATTTGCCGAATGAAAAATCAGCCGATTTGCGCGTCGTACACCGCAGCGATCCTTAGGCCTGCCGTTCCATTAAAGCATAATAAAAGCCATCGGTATTAGCCGTTCCCGGTAGCAATTGGTAGCCTGGGCCCGGAAGGTCGACAACGGTATCGAGGATCGCGCCCGCCAATGGATGAATTTCTCGCGCATCAAGATGCCTCGCTAAAAAATCCTTTACGACAGCGGTGTTTTCATCGTCGAGTACGGAACAGGTCGCATATAAAATCCGGCCACCGGGTTTCAACAGCGTCCACAGTTTTTCGAGCATCTCCTGTTGACGCACGGCCAGCAATGAGATGTCGCCTTCACGGCGTAAAAACTTGATGTCCGGGTGACGGCGAATGACGCCGGTTGCCGAACAGGGCGCATCCACCAGTATTCGATCGAACGGCGCACTATCGGCCCATTGGCCGGGATGAAGTACATCTGCGGTTATCACCCGCGCCTCTTGCCCCAGTCGCCGTAAATTTTGCTCCAGCATTGCGATCCGCGCGGAATCAATATCTACCGCCACCAGCTCTGCTTCGCCCTGCGCCCTTTCCAGGAGGTGCCCGGCTTTACCGCCCGGGGCCGCGCATGCATCCAGTATGCGCATACCCGCTTCGGGCGCGAGAAGATCAACAGCAAGTTGAGAAGCCGCGTCCTGTATCGATACCAGGCCCTGCTCGAATCCCGGCAATTCGGCGACCGTCAGCGCCTGGTCCAGAAGGAGTCCATCCTCGAAACCGGGCAATCGGCGCGGATCAATATTCATCTCACTTTGCAGGCGCAGTGCATAATCATCGCGCCCTATCCGTTGCCGGTTGACGCGAATCCAAAGCGGCGGATGCTCGAGCCCGGCCTCCAGAATCGTGCGCCACTCCGTGGGCCAGTCCCGGCGAACACGGTCAATAAACCATTGCGGATGGGAATAACGTCCCTCGTCGTGTTCATTGGCAGCGGCCAAAAGATCCTCGCGCTCACGTTCGAATCGTCTCAGGGCGGCATTTACCAGGCCCGCAGCCTGGGCGCGTTTTAATTCTCGACTGGCCTCGACCGTTGCGGACACTATCGCATAGGGCGGATGACGCGAATGGATTAACTGAAAAAGGCCGACCGAAAGCAGCGCTTCGAGCACAGAATCCCTGGATCGCAGTGGTCGCTTCAGTAAGCTCGCGATGATCAGACGATGGCGGTGGTGCCAACGCAAAGCACCATAGGCGAAGGCCTTGATCTGGCTGATATCGCGAGCCGGCCATGTAGTGTCGACGACTTGTTCGAATGCTCGGTCCAGAGTACGCCCGGTGACTAAAACAAGATCAACGACCTCGGCAGCGGCGGCACGCGTGGACACAGGCATATCTGAGCCCTTAGTGCCCGAGAATCTTACCGGGTAATTCGCGGCCCCTGGCAAAGTCGGCAGCGCGCATTCTTTGCCCCCCCGGCAACTGCAATTCAGTCAATCGAATCAGGCCGTCGCCAGTCTGGATGTCGACTGTATCGCCCCCGGCATCGATCACTGTTCCGGGCCGTTTATCGGACTCAAAGTTTGCATCCGGCACGGCGCGCCAGCAACGAACGCGCACGCCTTCGAGCAATGTCTCGGCGACTGGCCATGAATTGTAGGCTCTGATTTGGCGATCGATTTCGATCGCCGATTTGTTCCAGTCAATCGGCGCATCTGCCTTGCTGATGCGGCCTGCATACGTTGCACCGGCAATGTCCTGTGGTTGTGGCACGGATGATCCGTCGAGAATTCCATCCAGCGACGTCCGCAGGAGTTGCGCCCCCGCATCGGCAAGCCGATCATGAAGTTCGGCGGCGCATTCATCATTCTGAATCCGGATTTCAATTTCAGCAAAGACCGGACCGGTATCGAGCCCTTGTTCCATCCGCATGATGCTCACACCCGTCGCCAAGTCCCCTGCAAGAATCGCCGACTGGATCGGCGATGCGCCCCGCCAGCGCGGCAATAAAGACGCGTGAACGTTGATGCAACCGGTTCGCGGGATGCGCAATACCGCCTCCGGCAACAGTAACCCGTAAGCCACGACAACGATCAGGTCAGGCTTCGCTACCGCGATCTGATTCTGTATTTCAGCGGTGCGCAAACTTTCCGGTTGGATTAAAGGCAAGCCGTGATTCGCCGCAAAGGTCTTCACCGGACTGGGCTGCAACTTTCTGCCACGCCCGGCAGGGCGGTCCGGTTGAGTCAGGACCGCGACTAATTCGTGCCCGGATTCGGTCAGGCTGCGCAGGCTCGGCACGGCAAAATTCGGTGTGCCTGCGAAAATGATTTTTGCGGCCACGCCTGACTCTATATCAGCGGAACCTGTTTCGAAGAACGTTGATCCTCGGCATCCCGTTTGCGCGATTTGGTCAGTTTTTTCTTGATTCGATGGCGCTTAAGCTCTGACAGGTAATCAACAAACAGTTTGCCTTCAAGATGGTCCATCTCATGCTGGATACAGACGGCCAGCAATCCGGTTGCCTCGAATTCCCTGGGTTCCCCATCCTGACCCAGCGCCGTGACCCGGATTCGTTCGGCCCGCTCGACCTCCTCGGTCACCCCCGGCACCGACAAGCAGCCCTCGTCGCTGGCCAAAACACCACTTTTTTCAAAAATCTCCGGATTTATCAAACACTTCGGCTCATCCTTGACCTCGGAGACGTCCATGACGATGACCCGCTTGTGTATATCAACCTGGGTCGCGGCGAGGCCTACGCCCGGCGCGGCATACATTGTTTCGAACAAATCGGCCACCAGACGCCGGATATCATCATCAACGGATTCGACCTGGACCGCCCTGGTTCGGAGACGTGGGTCCGGATATTCAAGGATCTTCAGAACCGGCATTGTGACTCCTTCACAATTTCGTGTACTGCGCTATGAAATACTGACAAATTTATGATATATCACCGCATAGACCACCGGGATTCCAGCTCATTTACGGGTTAAGCTGGCCCCGGTACCTGTTGTTATCGTGTGATTGTGCCGGGATGCTTACCCGAATGGTAGCAGTGGCCCGACCTGCCCGGCGCAGAATTAAACATAGGGATGGACGATCTATGAATAGGTCCCTGCTGTCGAACCGCTCGAACGGTTTCGCACTATTGATTTGCGTCATTTTGTTAATGGCCGGCACTGGCGCCGCCGTCATGGCCCAGACCAACGGCAATATCGAACTCAACCCCCAGCATCCGGAGAGCTATACCGTGCAACGTAGTGATACGTTGTGGGATATATCGGCCCTGTTTCTGCGCGATCCGTGGTTCTGGCCGGAAATCTGGCAGGTAAATCCCCAGGTCGAGAACCCTCACCTTATCTATCCGGGTGATGTGTTAAATCTCGTTTATATCGAGGGTCAGCCAAAGATTCAGTTGCAACGCAGCGCAGATCGTGCCTCGGAATCCGGCGGTGACGTGCGTCTCTCGCCACGGATACGGACGGAAGACCTCGATGAAGCGATTACGACCATTCCAATCGACGTCATCGGCGCATTTCTGAGCAAGGGGTCGGTGCTTGAACGTGATGAAATCGCGAAGCTCCCGTATATCGCCGCGATTAGAGAAGGACATCTCGCCGCGGCTGCCGGTAACGACGTATACGTCCGCGGCGACCTCGACGGCGTCCACGAAGGCTACAGTGTCGTCCACATCGGCGAGGCCTTGATCGACCCGGATGACCAGCAAATCGTCGGCTACCAGGGAATTTTCGTCGGCGAGGGTGTAATTAGCCGAACCGGTGACCCGTCCACACTGCATCTCGTTAAGACCCAGCGTGAAGCGCTGCAAGGTGACCGGTTGCTGAAACAAACCTTCAACATTCCATTACAGTTTTTTCCGAAGGCCCCGGATAACCAGATTGACGGCCGCATCATACACGTGCTCGGCGGCACGAGTGAAATCGGTCAATACAACATCGTCGTACTGAATCGGGGTACAAAACACGGCCTGGACGCCGGCCACGTGTTGACGGTCTGGCAGGCCGGTCAGTACATCCACGATCGCTATGCGGGCGGCGATCGAAGCAGCAAAGTGCGTTTGCCGGATGAAGAAGCCGGGACACTGATGATTTTCAAAACTTACGACCGGATCAGTTACGCACTGATCATGGAAGCGGTCACTGAAATTCACCTGCTCGATAAAGTACGCAATCCGATCTAGGTTTTCACCTTAGCCCTTTGTTGGAACCGGGTGGATCGGGTCCGGAGGCCCGTTCCGCCAGAGGTCCAATATGCGTCTGTTCTTCCTCAAAATAGACCTACCCAATGTCATTCTGACTTGATGAAATAGGCTCAGACGGTGGTAACGTCTTTGAGTTCTGTAGCTGTTTACGGCCTGACCCGATAACCGAAGAGTCAGGCAATCGGGTCATCAGGGGGAGTGTCGTGTCGATCGATGCCTGGCTGGTCCTTGCGTTGGCGTCCGGTGTAGGTGGCCCCGTGCTGCGGACACTGCTCGATCGATTCGGGGAAGCAAAAAACATTGTTGCTGCCTCGCCGCGCGATTTACGGTCGGCGGGATTGACCGAACGATCCGTTCGCGACATCACCCGTCCGGACTCGCATAAGCTCGGTCTCTGCGAGCACTGGCTGTCTGCGCCGAATCATCATGCCGTGACCTGGGTCGATAGCCTGTATCCGATCCTGCTCACGGAGATTCGTGATCCGCCCCCGTTATTGTTCGTGCGCGGTAATCCAGAGACCCTGAACTTACCTCAATTCGCAATCGTTGGCAGCCGCAACGCCACGCCCGGGGGCCGGGAAACCGCCCGCCAGTTCGCACACCACTTAAGTCAGGGGGGTTTCTGTATCACCAGCGGGCTTGCGCTCGGCATCGATGCGGCTGCGCATCGGGGTGCGCTGGACGCGGGCAACAGTACCATCGCTGTCTTCGGCACCGGCCTCGACGAAGTGTATCCGCACAGACACGAGGCCCTGGCCCATGAAATCGAAACGAGAGGTGCACTCGTTGCAGAATTTCCGCCGGAGTCGCCAGCGCGCCGCGCGCAATTTCCGCAGCGAAACAGAATTATCAGCGGGATGGCTGTCGGCACGCTGGTTGTCGAGGCCGGACTGCGCAGCGGCGCGCTGATCACTGCCAGACTCGCCGGCGAACAGGGCCGGGAGGTCTTTGCTATACCGGGCTCGATTCACAATCCGATGGCGAAAGGTTGCCATCAGTTGATTCGATCCGGCGCCAAATTGGTCGAGACCTCAAGTGACATAATGGAGGAACTCCCCGGAATTCTGGGCAGCCTGGTGCCAGCCGTTGAACAAAATACGGCGCCTGCGCCGGACGCGGACAGAACCGAAATCGACCCTGAATATCAGCGTTTACTTACATTAATGGGTTGGGACCCGGTGACGGTCGATTCGCTCGTGAAACGCAGCGGATTGACGGCGGAAGAGGTTTCCTCCATGATTTTAATTCTGGAGCTGGACGGGCGTATTGATTCGCTGACTGGCGGTCGTTATTTACAGAGGGAAGAAGGTCGGTCTAAATGAGCGAAACCGTGCTTGACGTGCTCATGTACTTGTTTGAGACCTACTCGGAACAGGACTTGGATAAAGAACCAGAGCCCGATCAAAATTTGTTGCGGGAGGAACTTTTGTTGGCCGGTTTCGGAGAACCGGAGGTTGATCGCGCACTTGATTGGCTGGACGGACTCAGTCCCCGGCACCTGGAGCCCTTTGCAACTCAGCCGGCCGAGCGTTCGATTCGACTGTTTAATCCGTTCGAACTTTCCCGTCTGGACGTAGAATGCCGTGGCTATATCCTCTACCTTGAGCAGATCGGAATACTGACACCGGTCCAGCGGGAATTGGTTGTCGACCGGCTGGTTGCGTTAGGAGCCGGAGATATCGATGTCGAGCAGGTGAAGTGGGTTGTACTCATGGTCCTGTTCAGCCAACCGGGTCAGGAAAAGGCCTTCGCCCGCATGGAGGACCTGGTGTTTGAAGAAAACACCGGCCTGATCAATTAGCGGCCTCGATGTTAGTACCACTCCGATTTATCTTTTAGTATTCTCTCGCCGCGGCCCAGCCGCAGTTTGTTTTCTTTAGAAAGCGAAATGGGAATGAATATCGTAGTCGTTGAATCGCCCGCAAAAGCGAAAACAATCGAGAAATATTTAGGCAAAGACTATAAGGTTTTTGCCTCGTACGGCCACGTCCGCGATCTGGTGCCAAAAGAAGGTGCGGTCGATACGGAAAATGGCTTCGCGATGAAGTATGAGATCATCGAAAAAAATGAAAAGCATGTCGAGACTATCGCCAAAGCACTGAAGACAGCCGATGCACTTCTCCTGGCCACTGACCCCGACAGAGAGGGTGAGGCCATTTCCTGGCATCTATACGAACTCTTAAAAGAACGTAATCTGTTAAAGGGCAAGGACGTTCACCGAGTCGTGTTTTACGAAATTACCAAGACCGCTGTTCGGGAAGCCGTAGCAAATCCGCGCGAACTGTCCAGCGCCCTGGTTAACGCGCAGCAAACGCGCCAGGCACTCGACTATCTGGTTGGCTTCAACATTTCGCCGTTGCTTTGGAAGAAAATTCGCCAGGGTCTGTCAGCTGGCCGCGTACAAAGCCCGGCACTCCGGATGATCGTCGAAAGGGAGCTGGAAATTGAGGCCTTCGAGCGAAAGGAGTATTGGACGCTTGAGGCCGATGTAGGCGATGCCCCTGCTCTTTTCATGGCACGCCTGGCTGTGTACCAGGACAAAAAGGTCGAACAATTCAGCTTCGTCAATGAAACGGACGCGAATGCGGTTCGCAATGCACTTCTTTCGGCTGCAGATGGAAAGGTTCGCGTCAACAATATTGAACGCAAGCAACGCAAGCGAAATCCCATCGCGCCGTTTACGACTTCCACGTTACAGCAGGAAGCCTCACGAAAATTAGGCTTCAGTGCGCAGCGCACTATGATGACCGCCCAACGACTTTATGAAGGCATCGATACCGATGAAGATACGGTCGGTCTGATCACTTACATGCGAACAGATTCGGTGACACTCGCGAATGAAGCGCTGGATGAAATACGGCGTTTAATTAAGGAGCGCTACGGCCCGGAGAATTTGCCGGACGAGATCCGAACGTACAAAACCAAGGCGAAGAACGCACAGGAGGCGCACGAGGCGATTCGCCCAACCAGTGTTTTGCGCACGCCCGAGAGCCTCAAAAGCGTATTAAAACCTGATCAATTTAAACTTTATGACCTGATCTGGAAGCGCACGATGGCCTGCCAGATGGTCCACGCCGTGTTCGACATGGTTGGGCTCGATCTATTGCCGGCCAACAACCCGGAGGTCGGCCGAATGCGCGCGACCGGCTCTACGCTGGTGAAGCCGGGTTTTATGGCGGTTTACCAGGAAGGTCAGGACGACGCGAAAGACGAAGAATCCGAACGTACCCTGCCGCCCGTTAAAGAAGGCGATATTCTGACGCTGGTCGACGTTCGCGCTGATCAGCATTTTACCGAGCCACCGCCGCGCTTTACGGAAGCGAGCCTCGTCAAAACCCTGGAAGAGTATGGCATCGGTCGTCCTTCAACTTATGCCAGCATTATTTCTACGTTAAAAAACAGAGAGTACGTAGAGATGGACGGTAAGCGTTTCATTCCGACCGATGTGGCACGAATCGTAACCGGGTTTTTGACGACCCACTTCACGCGTTATGTCGATTATGGGTTCACCGCGAAGCTGGAAGACGCCCTCGACGAAATTTCCCGGGGCGAGCGAGACTGGATTCCGGTTCTGTCAGAATTCTGGGGACCGTTTCATGAATTGGTCCAGGAAAAAGAGGCTACCGTAACCCGCGAACAAGCGGGACAAGCACGGGAACTTGGCACGGACCCGAAATCCGGAAAGCCCGTTAGCATCCGGATGGGGCGTTATGGCCCGTTTGTCCAGACCGGGACTCGGGAAGACGAGGAGAAACCGAAATTCGCGGGACTCAAGCCCGGCCAGAAAATGGCCACGATAACGCTCGAGGAAGCGTTGGAGCTTTACAAGCTGCCGAGAAAACTCGGTGAGACCCCGGAAGGCGAACCCGTGTCCGCGAGTATCGGCCGATTCGGACCGTATGTCCGCTACGGCGACAAATTTGCTTCCATGCGGGGAGAAGATCCTTACACCATTGATTTACCAATGGCGCTTGAAATTATTCGCGAAAAAAAGGAAGCGGATGCCAACCGGTTGATCCAGGACTTCGAAGCGGAAGGCATCCAGGTTCTAAATGGGCGGTACGGTCCATACATTACGAACCAAGAAAAAAATGCACGGGTACCGAAAGACCGGGACCCGAAGAGCCTGACGCTCGCCGAATGTCAGGAGCTCCTGGAAAAAGCGCCGCTGCGAAGAAAGCGTGGCGGCAAGAAGAAAACCGCGGCGAAGAAAAAGACCAAGACCGCTGCTAAAAAGAAAGCCGCTACGAAAAAGAAGAAGAAAAAAACCAAAAAGAAGGCAAGAAAGAAAGCCGCGAGGAAAGCGCCCGCAGGAAAGGAAGCCGGTGCGGCGGCAAAGCATCCGGAGCTGCAGGCAACAGATTAAGTTCTTCCGGTCCGGGCCCGAAGCATGGGTCTGACCTCTCGGAACACCTCAAGATCGAATCCCGTCAATGGAAATGGAAACCGATCCCATCGTTTCAAGCATCAGGCTGCGTCGGGCCGCTCAGATCGTTGGCGACGGCGGAGTGATCGCATACCCTACAGAAGCGGTATTCGGCCTGGGCTGCGATCCTGGCAACCGGGAAGGAGTCGTCCGGATTCTCAATCTCAAGCAACGCAGCGAATCGGCAGGGTTGATTCTGATTGCCGGTGACCGCGGACAACTCGACCCGTGGATCGACCTGCGGCCGGAAGAGCAACGACGCCTCGAATCGGATCCTGGACAGGCCGTCACCTGGATCGTTACCGCGAGCCGCCGAACACCCGACTGGATCACCGGTAACCGGCCGACCGTAGCGGTGCGAATTACGCACCATCCGGTCGCCGCGGCACTGTGCCGGTATGCACGCACGGCGCTGATTTCAACGAGCGCCAATCTTCACGGCAGGCCACCTGCCAGATCACGCCTGGCTGTGCGCAAGCAATTCGGCGCGGGTGTCGATTGCATCGTTCCCGGCCCACTCGGCGGGGATATCAGGCCAACCGAAATCCGCTTGGCGCGGACCGGTGAGGTTCTTAGATCGGCGTAGTGTCAAAAATCTGGCGCCACCCCCGACGAGCGATGGGGATATTCTGTTAAATATGCTAGTGTTTCCTTAAGAAGTTTCTGTAAACATTTATTTATAAATACAAAAAAGTTAGGCGGCCGCTTACCAGAGATGGCCCGAGCCTGCCAGAATTTACCCGCGCAAACCCTGCTATCGAACAGGGCCCCAAGGAAAACTGAGTTACACCAAACCATGTCCGGCAGCTGTCAGCAAAAACCCGTTCTTATTCCGGCTGGTTCCCGCGGCTTCGCGTTCTGGCTCGCGCTGAGTATTGCGTCGGTCGGTGGCCTGCCGCAGACCGTCCTCGGCGGGGTTAACCTGGCCCCCGAGACCGTTGACCCGAATCCGTTCGAAACGCGAACCTACATCGTGCAACTCGCGGAACCCCCGGCAGTGACTTACGGCGGCAAACCCGGGGGTCTCGACGCGACCCGTCCGGCGCACGGCCAGCGTTTTGACCCGAACTCGAGTCACGTTCGCCGATACACGCGAAAACTCACAGATGATCACGATCGATTACTGCAATCGATCGGGGCCTATGCGGACAAGCTGTACAGCTATCGGTACGCATTTAACGGGTTCGCCGCCCGGCTGACGTCGATCCAGGCGCAGAAGCTCAGATCAAACAGAAACGTGCTCCGGATCTGGGAGGACCAGATGCGTTACCTGTACACCAATGACAGTCCGACTTTTCTCGGCCTGTTCGACCCCTCCGGCGGCTTGATCACGGGCCTCGGTTTGAAGGGCGAAGACATCGTCATCGGGATCATTGACAGCGGCATAGCGCCGGATCATCCGAGTTTTTCGGACAGCAGGGCCACAAGCCGACCTAAGCTTTGCCGGTCTTCCTGGGCCGAAGAAACACTGCTGGGCATGTGGTTATGCCGCCGTTTCCGGAAAGATGATGACATTCTTACCTATGACCCGCCTGTCGATTGGAACGGTCAGTGCGAAGTTGGAGAAAGTTTCACCGCCGAGTCCTGTAACAACAAGATCATCGGCGCACGCTTTTACATCGACGGCTTTCTCCAAAACCATACCCGCGATGAGAACGATTTTATTTCTCCGCGCGACGCAGATGGTCATGGCACCCACATTGCATCGACGGCCGCCGGCAACGAGGTCAGTGCCAGCCTGGCCGGAACCGCGATCGATCGGA
>SMVA01065531.1_pt1 | contig 33380 bp, 32 predicted proteins | sample 2456451 | NCBI WGS metagenome assembly SMVA01 (sample SAMN11095933, study PRJNA526329) | marine sediment metagenome | biome: Marine sediment; feature: Surficial sediment; material: Deep marine sediment; isolation source: Hadal surficial sediment | place: Pacific Ocean | collected 2014-05 | depth... | reverse complement strand
GCAGAAAGCAGACATTCATTCGCGATGCTCACTTTGAAGGTAGTTTGCCGATGAAAGGCGGCAACAAAGCCCCGCCCCATATCGACTAAGAAAGGCCCAGTCCGGAGTCCCGCAGATCTCACACAAGTTGACCCTAGCAATTTGATTCGCATATAAGAGCCGCTGTCTGAGTACAACAGTGCTTGGGGTGCTGTTGGAGTCTCGCTACACATTTGTAGACGAATTAGTGGGTACGTGACGGTCTGGCCGAAAATAGCCTCCAGAATCGGCAGCTTATGAAGACGCTTAGCGGAGAAGGGCTCCGCCTTCATTCCAGCGAATGTGCGAATACGGACTTTCACACCCTCGTCCCGAGAAACTCCCCAATCAGAACACTGGATTTGTTCACAGTGGTACGGTGGTTTGCTTGATCCGGTTCGAACGCAGCATTTGTGCTGCGGTATCCTCAGGCGAATAGTTGTCGAATAACTCCCGCAAGAAATTTAGTAGGATTCCAAAAACCCGCCCGGAGTCTAGCTTTGTAGGTCCATGCCACGGCATTGTTGATGCCACGGTCGGCGAGCAGATGGTGTCAGATGTCTGCTTTCGGCTTGCGATTTCAACCGGTCGATGCAACACTTTGTCGGAAAGCCATTGCCTAGCGAAAATGTTTTTGAATCAAAGGAATAGCTATAGATTAGGAGGGACGCCAAGCACTTATCGATGGGCATACTGGCAACCTCGTCCAACTGACAGCTCAAATGCCTGTTTAGACAGGGGTTTCAGCGGCAACCGACTATTTGAGCTTTCCGCTCATTCATCGGAGGAGTTTGCGTCGCAGTCCTTCAGGCGCCCCTGCAGAACTCTCTGGCCTGAAAACCAGGCAGCACGGTTTCAAGCAGGTGTTGCGTCGACCGGTTGAAATCGCAGGGGTAAAGCAGACATTCATACCTATCAGAACTGCTGGAGTTTCCCAGATCGTAGCCCGACTTAATAACAAGAGTCTGACGTGACACTGTCATGCATTACCGTGACAATTTTGAACGCAAATTGGTTTCACGACTCCCCCATCCTAGGAAACACGTGCTTTTGACACGAATTTCTCAGGCCCAAATTGTCACGATGACTAGGATTTCTAGGTCTTTTGGAGAACGGAGAATTATTGAGCTAAGTATGGGCTCATGTATGGGCTAGCAGAATTCATAATTATTAACCCCTTGCATAACAATGGGTTAATAACATAAATGGCGGAGGGAGGGAGATTCGAACTCCCGTGCGGCTTGCGCCACCCACTGATTTCGAATCAGGGCCGTTTGACCAGCTCCGGCATCCCTCCGCCGAGGCGCCGATTATAGTGATTTCGGGCCCGCTGGCCAGTAGGCGTTGCCGTTTTGAGACGTGATCGGCACCTGTGACCTTTAGCGAACCAAGAATCTGCCGACATTAATTACAGGGGTCCGATTACGCGCGAGCCGGGGTCCGGAACGAGGCAGCGTGGTGTATGGTATTTCCTTTTAAAAACATGGAGTTGACGCGTCGCAAATATGCAGAACCTGTGAACCAAGTCGCAGCCATGACTTTCGCCGCTCATTTACAGTGGCGTTGGATTATTGCGTGCCCGGCAGACCAATACGGCCTGCCGGGAAGGAATTCTGATTAGGCACATTTATTAGCATGGATCTGGCCACACTCATCGGCTTCATCGCCGGCTCTCTTATCATCCTGATGGCGATCCTGATCGGGGGTGACGCGAGTATCTTCGTGAATCTCCCCGGCGTCCTCGTCGTAGTCGGCGGTACCGCTGCCGCCACCCTCATGAAATTTCCGATGGCGGACTGCATCTACGCGTTGAGGAGCGGCGTTGGCATGGCGTTCAAGGACGACATGCCGAACCCGACCGAGCTCGTCGAGCGGATCAAGGATCTGGCCAACCGCGCCCGCAAGGACGGCCTGCTGGCCCTCGAAGACGAACCGGTCAATAACAAATTCTTTCAGAAAGGCATCCAGCTCTGCGTGGATGGCCAGCAACCGGAGTTCGTCAAAAAAGTCCTCGATAGCGAGATGGAAAAATCCATCGAACGCCTCGAACTGGGCTCGCATATCTACCAGGGCATCGGCGATGCGGCGCCGGCCTTCGGCATGATCGGCACCCTCGTCGGCCTCGTGCAGATGCTGGCCAACATGTCAGATGCATCGTCGATCGGCCCGGCGATGGCCGTCGCCCTGCTGACGACGCTGTACGGCGCACTGATCGCCAACCTGTTTGCGATCCCGGTAGCGACCAAACTCGAACTTCGCTACCAGTACGATCGGATGACGAAGTCACTGATCATCGAGGGCGTGATCGGTATCGCCCAGGGCGAGAGTCCACACGTTATCGAGGAGATCCTGCGGACCTACCTGCAGGATGCGAAGGCTGCAGAAGCCGCCAAGAAATAGCGGACACCAAGGATAGGCGGGCCGAACGATGGCAAGGAAAAAAGGTGGTGCCGGGATCCCTCCGTGGATGGCGACGTTCGCGGACCTCATGGCGCTGATGATGTGCTTCTTCGTCCTGCTGTACTCGTTTTCCTATGTCGATGAAGTGAAATACAAGATGGTCGTCGCATCGATGGCCAAGGGGTTCGGCCAGACGCCCACCGCGACGCGCTCGCAGACTTCGTCGTCCATCGGCCCACCGAGCCTCGTGCCGAATTCGATGAAACAGTCGACGCGTGCGCGGCCGATGAACAGGCGGGAAGCCACACAGGATACGAAAACTCTGCGGCGTAAGATCCAGGAACAGCTGCACGACGAGATTGCCAAAGGCAACCTGTCCGTCGAAACTGCCGGCAACAACGTCGTCATCCGGTTTCCGGAGGAAATTGCGTTCCCGCCCGGCAGCGACATTATTTCAGAGGAGATCCTGCCGATCCTGCGGCGCGTTACCGAAGCGCTCGGTAAGGAACCCGGCACTATCCAGATTTCCGGCCACACGGACAACCGGCCGATCAACACCGGGAAATTCAAGTCCAACTGGGAACTGTCGACGAACCGCGCTGTCTCGATCATTCACCTGATCGAGGCTCTCGGCACGGTCGATTCGAGCAAGCTGACGGCGGTTGGTTATGCCGACACGCGCCCGATCGTCCCGAACGACACGCCCGAGGGACGCTCGCGGAACCGGCGCGTAGAAATCACGATCATTGGCGAGGGTGGCGCCGGCAATCCGGCTCAGTCGATCGCGCCGCCCATGCTGTAGGCACTCAACACCTTCAGGAACTGCGCCGGCCGAGTCAGGCACGCATTATTGACGGCATCCCCGTCGGCGCTGCAGCCGGACGGCACCTGCTCGGCCTCGCCGCCCTCCGATGACTTCTCCGCATGGTAAAAGCGAAACCACTGCTCCAGTGATATCGCACCGTTGGATGTCTTCTTCGTGTACGTCCGGTAGGCATCGTAGCGCTCGAAGACGAGGCGCACCTCGCCCGGGTCAATCCCTTCCTGACGGCACAGAGCCTGCCAGTCCTCCTGCGCGTGCGGCGTCATTCTGTATACATCCATCCCTGAATCGTGAACGTGGGAAGGGTACTACAACCCGCGCCGGGTGCGGCGGACCGGCGCCGGAGCGGGCCGAAACCGGCGGAAGCGACTACAATATATTACATTATAAAAATTCTATAACTTATTGTATCTATTACTATATGATATGATCCATGCACGCTGAATCGGGCTTGTCAATATGGCAAGCTTCGCGGGGACCTTTATAATTTGGCCCCATGTCTATTCACGAACAGGTGGGGTCCTGCGTAAGGGTCCTCACAGGGGCCCGCTCGAGATGGGCCCTGGTGATCGTCTGCTCGGCGCTCATCGCAACCTGCGGCCAGCCGCCGTCGCTGCTGGATGAAGTCCTGTCGCTCGGCGAGTTGCGGGTCGTGACGCGCAACAGCCCGACGACCTTCTACACCGGAGCCAATGGCCCCGAAGGCCCGGAGTACGACCTGGTCAAGGGCTTCGCGGAATTCATCGGCGTCGAACTGCGCCTGCAGACCAGCGAACGCTTCGCCGATCTGATTCCAACCGTCGTGGACGGACGCGCACATCTCGCCGCCGCCGGGCTGACCGTGACACCGGAACGCGCAGCGCGCGTCGACTTCGGCCCCCGCTACCAAACGGTCAAGCAGTACCTGATCTACAAACTCGGCAGCGCACGCCCGCGCAGTATCGAGGACGTCGATGGCAAGAAACTGGAAGTCATCGCCAGCAGCAGCTATGCCGAGACGCTCAGACAGGCGCAGATGGCGCGCCCGGAACTCGTCTGGACCGAGAACCCGCATGCGGACCTCGCCGAACTGCTCGTCGGCGTCGCGTCGCGCAAGATCGACTACACGGTCGCGGACTCCACACTATTCAATATCTACCAGAATTTCGTCCCGGACATTCGCATGGGCTTCGAACTGACCACCGGCGACTCGCTCGCCTGGGCGTTCCCACGGCGCCACGACCGTAGCCTGATTGAACGTGCCGAAGCCTATATGAAGAGGATCCGGGACAACGGCGACCTCGACCGAATCCTGGGACGCTATTACCACCGAACTCAACGATTCGACTATGTCGGGACACGCCGTTTCATCCGGGATTACACGGGCACGCTGCCCCGCTACCGGGATCTCTTCGAAGCAGCAGCAGCCGAAGAGCACATGGACTGGCGCCTGCTCGCGGCGATCGGTTACCAGGAATCCCTCTGGGACCCGCAGGCCGTCTCACCGACGGGCGTGCGCGGCATCATGATGCTGACCGAAACGACTGCCGGCGTTATGGGTCTCGACGACCGGATCGACCCGGCGCAAAGCATCACCGGCGGCGCCAAATACTTCAGCCGCACTAAACGCCGTCTCCCCGCGTCGATCCAGGAGCCGGATCGAACCTGGTTCGCCCTGGCGGCCTACAACGTCGGCTACGGGCACGTACAGGACGCACGCCACATCACCAGAAAACTCGGCAAAAACCCGAACCTGTGGGCGCACGTCAAAAAAGCCCTACCGTTGCTGACCCAACGATCCTGGTACGCGAACACCACACACGGCTACGCGCGGGGCTGGGAGCCCGTCATGTACGTCGAGAACATCCGTAACTACTATGACATTCTGACCTGGCTGACGAGAGACACGCCGGCCGAACCGACGACCCCCGAAGCTGCGACGCCAACCATCGCGTACGAAAGCTCAGCCAGGGGTATGCCCGATGGATCGGGAATCGCGGCTGGAAGCCGCTCCTACGGTTTCGGTGCTCCAATGTAGCAAGGCCGCCGGCCTTGCGGCGAACCGCGCACCATCGACCCGAGACACGCCAGATGGCAATCGGACTGCAACCCCATCGTCAGCCGCGCCGCACCCGAAAAAAAACCTGCAGCAGCTCGCGGCTCTCGGCTTCCAGCACCCCACCCTCGACTTCGAGCTGATGATTGAGCTCGGGCGCGCGCACGAGATCGAAAACGGTTCCGGCCGAACCGGCGCGCAGATCCGGAGCACCGTAAACCAACCGGGCCACCCGGGCGTGTACCAGCGCGCCCGCGCACATCGGACACGGCTCCATCGTCACGTAGCACGTGGTATCGAGCAGCCGATAATTGCCGATGGCGTGAGCCGCCTCGCGGAGCGCCCGGATCTCGGCATGGGCAGTCGGGTCCGAGCCACCGATCGGCCCGTTGCGACCTTCGCCGAGTAACGCGTCGTCGCGAACGATGACCGCACCGACCGGAACCTCCCCGTCGGCCTCGGCCTGACGGGCCAGGTCAAGCGCGCGGCGCATCCAGCGGGCATCGGCCGCAGGCGCCATGCCTACTCCCACTCGATCGTCGCGGGCGGTTTGCCGGAAATATCGTAGGTGACGCGTGAGATGCCGGCCACCTCGTTGATAATGCGCAGCGAAACCCGATCGAGGAACGCGTACGGCAGGTGCGCCCACCTGGCTGTCATAAAGTCGATGGTCTCGACCGCACGCAACGCAACGACATAGTCGTAGCGTCGCCCATCGCCCATGACGCCGACCGACTTGACCGGCAGGAATACGACGAACGCCTGGCTGACCTGGTCATACAGATCGGCCTCGCGCAATTCCGTGATGAAAATATCGTCGGCCTGGCGCAGTAGATCCGCGTATTCCCGGCGTACCTCACCCAGAATCCGCACGCCAAGTCCGGGCCCCGGGAACGGGTGGCGATGGACCAATTCGCGCGGCAGGCCGAGCTCCATACCGATGCGTCGAACCTCGTCCTTGAACAGGTCGCGAATCGGCTCGACGAGTTGGAGCTTCATATCATCGGGCAAGCCGCCGACATTGTGGTGCGACTTGATGACGTGTGCCTTGCCGGTCTTGCCACCGGCCGACTCGATGACGTCAGGATAGATCGTGCCCTGGGCGAGCCACTTGATATCGTCCAGCTTCGCCGCTTCCTCATCGAACACTTCGATGAACAGGCGGCCGATAATCTTGCGCTTCTGTTCCGGATCGGTCACGCCGGCCAATGCATCGAAGAAACGCTGCTCGACATTGACACGGATAACCTCGACGCCAAGATGATCTGCGAAGGCCGCCATGACCTGGTCGCCCTCGTGCAGGCGCAGAAGGCCGTGATCGACGAAGACGCACGTCAACTGGTCCCCGAGTGCCGCGTGCAACAAGGCCGCGACGACGGACGAATCGACGCCGCCGGACAGGCCCAGCAACACCCGATCCGTGCCGACCTTGCGCCGCACGAGATCGATTTCACGGGCGACAATCCGATCAGGCTGCCACGTGTTCGGACAGCCGCAAATGTCATGTACGAAGCGCTCGATGATCTGCTGACCCTGATCGGTATGCGTGACCTCGGGGTGAAACTGAAGGCCGTAAAAGCGCCGGGACTCGTCGGCCATGGCCGCCAGCGGCGCATTCGCGGTACTCGCAATGGCCGTGAAACCCGGCGGCAGCGCGCTCACGCGGTCACCGTGACTCATCCAGACATGCAGCGCCGGGCTACCGTCTTCCAGCGTGTCGTCTACGAGCCCTGCGAGCAGCCGGTTGTCATCGGTCGACCGGACCATCGCGTAACCGAACTCGCGTTGACCCGACGCCTCGACCTGCCCGCCGAGTTGCTCGGTCATCGTCTGCATGCCATAGCAGATCCCGAGCATCGGCACGCCGAGCTCGAATATGTTCTGCGGCGCGCGCGGCGACACGTCGGAAGCAGTGGTGAGGACGGACTCGGGACCGCCGGACAGCACGATGCCATCCGCGCCGAATGCTTCGATATCCTCGGCGTCGACGTCCCACGGATAGATTTCGCTGTATACCCCGGCCTCGCGGACGCGGCGGGCGATCAGCTGCGTGTACTGAGAACCAAAATCCAGAATCAGGATACGGTGTGCGACGACGTCATCGAGGTCGCTCGTGACGCTACCGGCGGCGAGCTGCGTATTCATACGTTGGTGCCCCGCACCTGCTACATTTTCGAACGATAATTCGGCGCGTCTTTCGTAATCGCCACATCATGCACATGACTCTCTCGCATGCCGGCGCCGGTAATACGCAGAAAAACAGGCTTGCTACGCATCTCCTCGATGCTGGCGCAGCCGGTATAACCCATTGCCGCGCGGACCCCCCCCATCAGCTGATGCACGATCGCGACCAGGCTCCCCTTGTACGGCACTCGCCCCTCGATGCCTTCCGGCACGAGGTTTTCGAGCTGCTGCGAGGAGTCCTGGAAGTAACGGTCCGACGACCCGTAGTTGGCCGACATCGCGGCGAGCGAACCCATGCCGCGATACGACTTATACGAGCGTCCCTGGAACAACTCGACCTCGCCGGGCGATTCCTCGGTGCCCGCGAACAGGCTGCCGATCATGATGCAGTGAGCGCCGGCCACGAGTGCCTTGGCAATATCGCCCGAGTAGCGAATTCCACCGTCGGCGATGACGGGCACACCGTGCTTCGATGCCACGACAACCACATCAAATACCGCCGAAATCTGCGGTACGCCAACGCCTGCCACGATGCGCGTCGTGCAGATCGAACCGGGCCCGACGCCGACCTTGACGCCGTCCACCCCCGCCTCGATCAGGGCCTCGGCCGCGTCGCCGCTGATGATATTGCCGCCGATGATTTGCTGGTCCGGGTAGTCCTTGCGAACCTGGCGAACACGTTGCAGGACGCCTTCGGAAAAACCGTGCGCGGTATCGACGACGATCACGTCGGCGCCGGCCTCGACCAGCGCCGCGACCCGCTCGTCCGTGTCGATCGACGTCCCGATCGCCGCGCCGACGCGCAACGCACCACGACTGTCCTTGCTCGCGTATGGATAATCCGATGCCTTCTGGAAATCCTTGGCCGTGATCAGCCCGCGCAGCTCGAAGTGCTCGTTGACGACCAGCACCTTCTCGATCCGGTGCTTGTGCAACAGCGACATGACCTCGGCAGTGCCCGCACCTTCGAGCACGGTCACGAGCTTGTCCTTCGGGGTCATGACCGACGTGACAGGTGCTTCGAGCTGGGTCTCGAACCGCATGTCGCGATTGGTGACGATTCCCATCGTCTCACCCTTCTCGACGACGGGAACGCCCGAGATATTGTTCGCGCGGGTCAGATCCAGCACTTCGCGAATCGTCTTGTCCGGAGTCACCGTAATCGGATCATGGACGATGCCGCTCTCGAACTTCTTGACCATCGCGACCTGCGCGGCCTGGTCCGCGGGGCTCATGCTCTTGTGAATGATGCCCATGCCGCCTTCCTGGGCCAGCGCGATCGCGAGCCTGGCCTCGGTGACCGTGTCCATGGCCGCGGACATCAGCGGGATATTCAGCGTAAGGTCACGCGTGACGCGTGTCTTAAGGTCAACGGACTTGGGCAGGACATTCGAATAGGCGGGCTTGAGCAGAACGTCGTCAAAGGTCAGGGCTTCTTGGTCGATGCGCATGCGGCATAAGCTCCGATTGCGAACGGTTGAGTTAAACCCTCAATGTTACGCCTCGAGGAATTCCGGGTAAACTGTCCCGGCATGCAAAGCCCTTCCGCCGAATCCCGGGTACCCGTCGACGCCAAGATCTGGTCGGTTTCGGCGCTCAACTCAGAGGCCCGTACGCTGCTGGAAGACAGTTTCCCATCCTTGTGGATCACCGGCGAAATCTCGAATCTCGCCCGGCCGGGCTCCGGCCACCTCTATCTCTCGCTGAAGGACACCGATGCCGAGGTCCGCTGCGCGATGTTCCGCGGAGCGAATCGCTCCTTGAAATTTCGCCCGGCGAACGGCGATCAGGTCATCGTGCGCGCCCGGGTCACGATCTACGAGCCGCGCGGCAGCTACCAGCTGATCGTGGAACACATGGAACCGGCCGGCGAAGGTATTCTGCGGCGCAAACTCGAGGAACTGAAGACCCGGCTGGACCAGGAAGGTCTGTTCGCGGCCGAACACAAGCAGCCGCTGCCGCCCGTGCCCGCCCGGATCGGCATCGTCACGTCCCCGACCGGCGCTGTCGTTCACGATGTCCTGCAGATCCTCGCCCGGCGCTTTCCGGCCATCCCCGTCATCATCTACCCGGTGCAGGTCCAGGGCGACCGGGCGAAACACGAGATCGCCGCTGCTCTGGCCACGGCCGCCCGGCGCAACGAATGCGACGTCCTGATTCTCGGCCGCGGCGGCGGCTCGCTGGAGGACCTGTGGGCGTTCAACGAAGAGATCGTCGCCCGGGCGATCTTCGCGTGCCCGATCCCGATCGTCTCCGCCGTTGGCCACGAGGTGGATTTCACGATCGCCGACCTCGTTGCGGATCTGCGCGCACCGACCCCGTCCGGCGCCGCCGAACTCGTCGTCCCGGATGCCGGCCAATGGCTCCAGGCTCTGCGGTCGATCGATCAACGCCTGGCCAACGGCGTCGGCCGCCAACTCGCGCAATGCGGCAGTCAGCTCGCTCAACTGACCGGGCGGATTCGCCGGCGGCATCCCGGCCTGATCCTGCAACAGCACGCGCAACGCCTGGATGAACTGACCCTGCGCATCGGCCAGTCGCTGCGCAGGCGCTTCGACCTGGACCACATGCGGCTTGCCAACGTCCGGTCCAGGCTCACCCACGCGAATCCGCTGCGCGACATTGAGCGCCACCGACAACACCTGGGGCGGGCGAGCCTGCGCCTGGATGTCGCCATGCGCGAACGCCTCGCGACGGCCCGGAACCGATTTTCCGTCGCGACCGCAGGTCTGAACGCCATCAGCCCGCTCAAGACGCTGGAGCGGGGCTACACGATCGTGACCGACACGGACAGCGGCGCCGTCATCAGAACATCCGCAGCGCTGCGGACCGGGCAGCACATCAGCGGTCGGCTGGGCAAAGGCGGGTTCGATGCCGTCGTCCGCAAGGTCAGGAAAACGTAGGAGCGGCTTCCAGCCGCGCTTCCTTAACCTACCGATTCCTTAGCTGCTGCCGGCCGACAGCGCCGCCCAGTCGCCCGCGAAGAAGGCGCTCAGCACGGGGCGGAACCGATCCATGTCGATGAGGAACGAGTCGTGACCCTGGATCGAGTCCAGCTCGATCAGGCTGACCGGTTTGCCCGCGGCCTCGAAGCCGGCCGCGAGTTCGCGCTGCTGATCGATGTTGAACAGAAAATCGGACCGCACGCCGATGACGAGGATACGATCCGCCTCGATGCGCTTGAGCGCACCCTCGATCGAACCGCCGTGCTCGGCGAGGTCGAACAGATCGGACGCGCGGGACAGGTACAGGTAGCAGTTCGCGTCGAATTGCCCGGTAAACTTCTGCGCGTGATACTCGAGATACGCCTCGACCTCGAAGTCCGCGGCAAACGGGTCGCCGGGGGGACGTTCCCCCTGAGTCCGCTCGCGACCGAAACGGATCTCCCATTCCTTTCCGGAACGGTACGTGATCATGCCCAGCTTGCGTGCGAGCCGCATTCCGGCAATGGGCCCGGCACCGAACTCGTACTCGCCACCGTGCCATTCCGGATCGCCGCGGATCATCTCACGCTGCAAGGAACGCAAGGCAATCGCGTACGGCGACGCCCGAGTCGCCGTCGAGATCAGCACGAGGCTGCGCGCCAGGCTGGGAAACTGCGCCGCGAAAGCCAGCGCGGTCATGCCCCCCATCGACGGGCCGACGACGGCGTACAACGAATCGATGCCCAGCGCATCGATGACGACCTGGCCGGCCGTCGCGACATCCTCGAGCGTCAGCACCGGAAATTGCAGACGATAGGGCTTGCCGGTTGCCGGGTTATCCGTGGCGGAACCCGTCGAGCCAAAACAGCTGCCCAGCGAGTTCACACACACCACGAAAAACTTGCGCGTATCGATCGACCGCGACGGGCCGACGATTTCTTCCCACCAGCCGGGCGATGGATCTTCGGGCGATGATGTCGCGTGCGCGGATGGCGACAGCCCCGTGAAAATCAAAATGGCGTTGTCACGATTCGCGTTCAGTTCGCCCCAGGTCTCATAGGCGATCGTGGGCTGCTCGAGAACGCCGCCACGACGCATCTCGAACGTACCCGGCAATCGAACATATTGCGTCGAGTTGATCATGTCACTTTCGCCATCTCATTCAGACCCGGCCACCGGCTACCGATTTACCTGGCCGCGGCGTTGGCCGCGAACGCTATTATTACCCTACGACGCGCAGGCAAGACAATCAATTAGTTATAAAGTTATTGAGACCCGGAATGAATCACCCCCGGCGCTTGCGGATGCGCTGACGACTGCGTACCTGGCGCGGCGTCAGGCGGTTCCGGCGGCCCTCGTACGGGTTCTCCCCGGTGCGCAGTTCGATACGAATCGGTGTGCCCTTGAGCCGAAATGCCTTCCGGAAGCGCTTGATGAGGTAACGCCGGTACGTCGCGGGCAGCCGCTGGGTCTGGTTACCGTGAATGATAATCAGCGGTGGCCGGCGCCCCCCTTGATGGGCGTAGCTTAGCTTGATCCGGTGCCGACGCACGATCGGTGGCGGATGCGCCTGGATCGCTTCGGCCAGCACGTCGTTGAGTCTGCGCGTCGAAAGATCGCGAACCGCCGCCGCAGCGGCCTTGTCGGCACTCTTCAGGATGTCGAAGATATTGCTGCCGTGGAGCGCCGAGATGAAATGCGTGTCCACGAAATCGAGGAACGGCAGTTGTCGGTCGAGTGCATCATGCAGTTGGCTTCGATCGTGTTCGCTGAGGCCATCCCACTTGTTGACGCCGATCGTCAACGCGCGCCCTCGCTGCAGTATCAGCCCGATCAGCGAGACGTCCTGCTCCGTCACTCCGTCGCGGGCATCGATCAACACGATCACCGCATCCGCATCCTCGAGCGCCTGCAGCGATTTCACGATGCTGAATTTCTCGATCATGCCGTCGACACGTGCACGACGCCGGATGCCGGCGGTGTCGACCAGCACGAACGGTCGCTCATCGAATTCGAACGGGATGGCGATGCTGTCGCGCGTCGTCCCGGCCTCGTCCTGCGTCACGAGGCGCTCTTCACCGAGGTAACGATTGATCAGCGTCGACTTACCGACGTTCGGCCGGCCGACAACCGCGATACGCGGGCCGGCGATCTCAGTGGCTGAATCATTCGCCTCAATCGCCCCCTCGCCCACGATGGGATCGACCGCGGGACACAATGCGAGAATCGCCTCGAGCATCGCGCCGCAACGATCGCCACGCGTCGCGGAGATCGCGAGCGGGTCGCCCATGCCGAGCGCATAGAACTCCGCCACTGCCTCCTCGCTCGCGCGCCCCTCGGTCTTGTTGACGACCAGCAGCACCGGTTTTCCGGTGCGACGAATCAGTTCCGCAATATTCTCGTCGCCGGCCGTACAGGCATCCTCACCGTCGACCATGAAGACCACGACGTCGGCCTCGACGACCGCCTGCTCGACCTGCCGACTCATCAGTTGATCGAGTTCGCCCCGATCGCCGGTAACCCCGCCCGTGTCGATCACGATTGCCGAACCTGCGTCCGATCGGGAGTCGGGATCGCCGGGGAGTCGCGCAAATCCGTATTGTCGGTCGCGCGTGAGTCCGGGATAGTCGGCAACGAGGGCATCCCGGGTACCGGTCAGACGATTAAAAAGCGTGGACTTCCCCACGTTCATGCGTCCAACGAGGGCGAATACCGGTAGCACGACTAATCCGTCAATCCAGCGGACTGCTAGCGTTTCGTTACGTCTTTGAAAGCATACAGTTTGCCACCGTCGGTGACGACATAAACCATCTCGTTGACGACCAGCGGCTCGCTCGTAATGCGATCCCCGCCTGCGCGAACCCGGGCCTGAAGTGAGCCGTCGCGGGCATCGAACCAGTGCAGGTAACCATCAAAGTCGCCGACGACGATCGAACCGGCGACGGGTGTGGGGCCGCTCACGTCGCGGTTCAGCAGCGTCTCCTGCCGCCAGTTCTCGCGGCCCGTGCGCCGCGAGACTGCATACAACTCGCTGGCATCGCCGGTCACATAAAGGTTGTTGAAGTCGACCGCGATCCCGCTGTGGCTGGAAATATCGCGCGTCCACAGCACCTGTCCCGACTCGGCCGCGAGCGCCGACAGCGTGCCTTGGTAACCGATCGCGTAAATGTCATCGCCGACGACGCGCACCGTCGCGTTCAGGTCGGACAGGCGATCGACCTCGGTACGTCCGCTCGGCGGAGATAACAATACGTCCCAGATCATGCTGCCGTCGCCGACTTCGTACGCGGCGATGCGCCCGTTGTCGAAACCGCAGATCACGGCAGATTTGATGACCACCGGCGCACCGGTGCCGCGCACGGACAGTCGCGGAACCGACTGCTGGACAAACCACGCTTCGCTGCCGTCGGCCAGGTTCAGCGCGATGAGCTTGCCGTCGACCGTGCGCACGTACGCATGGTCGCCGGCCAGCGCCGGTGTCGCCAGGACCTCGCTCGACACCGACACGCGCCAGCGCTCCGTACCGTCGTTCGCGTCCAGAGCAATGACATCACCGTCACTCGAACCCAGCAGCACGATACCTTCGCCGATGGCCGGACCGGCCGATAACTCCAACTTCGTCTTACGCAACCACTTGCGCTTGCCCTTGACCGCCTCGAACATGGCCACACGTCCATCGTGAGTTGCGGCATACACATGCGAGCCGTCCGTCGCAACGTTCAGCGCGAGACGCAGGTGCTCGGAGCCGTCTCCGATGCCGTTGCTCCATGCCTTCTTGATCTTCAGGGTTGCCTTGAATTTGACGAGATCCGCCGGCGGATCCTCTTCTTCGTCCCCGCCAAACCAGCTACAGCCGCTCACCAGGGCAAACGCAAGCGCCACGACGAACAGGCGTGACCACGAGTACGAATGCATCGGACGCATCATCGGTGAATGCCCCGGAACAGCGGGTACGGGTACGGGTACGCGTTCAGCACCGGCCTACTCCGCCGCATCCGGCGCCGACTCGGCGGCCGGCTCGATCTCAACCAGCGGCATCGGATCAGCGACGCCAAGACTATCGAGCTTGGCCTGCACGAAAACACGATCGATCACGGGCGGTTGCTCGTCGGACGCCAGGGCCAACTCGTAGGCGCTACGCGCTGCATCGACGCGCTCCATCGCGTAGAAAATATCGCCCCGGACATTGGCGTACTGAGCGGCGAATGCCGAATCGGATTCCAGGTCGCCTACGACGTCCAGCGCCTCGTCGAGTTGCCGTTGTTGCACCCTGACACGCGCCAGGCGCAGCGTCGCGATGTGACGCATCTCATCATGCCCGGTATTCGCAACAATCGCCGCCAGATTCTCGGCAGCCGCGTCGAAGTCGTTACGCTCCATATAAGACTTGGCCAGGATAAAGCGCGCCTGATCGACGTACGGCGAATGCGCGTACTGTCGATCGAGGTCGAACAACAACTCATCGGCCTGCATTGCGCGACCGCTGCGCACGGCCAGCGCGATCTCTTCGTACAGCGCCGAGGCCCGCTCGGCCTGCGCGGCCTCATAGCCCTGCCACTGGGTCCAGCCGAACAGGCCGCCGACGGCAAGCAGTATCCCGCCGAATATATAACTGCCGTTTTCCCTGAGCCAGTTGCGTGCGATGTCCGCTTGTTGCTCGTCGGTAAGATTTTCGTCCACTCTTAATTCACCCACACTCGATATTCAGAAATCAGTCAAGGAACTTCGCCAGCGCCGGGCCAAGCTCGCCCCAGCCGACGCTGATCTGTTCTCCATCTGCGTCGCGCAATGGCTTGATGCCGACCGTCTCGTCCGCAACCTCCGCCTCACCGAGGATGACGGCAACCTGTGCGCCACTGCGATCGGCCCGCTTCATCTGCGATTTGAAGCTGCCACCGCCGCAATTCATCTCGATACGCAGTCCGTTCGTCGCATCGCGCAGCTGCTCGACGACCTTGAAGGCCGGTTCGACGACCGCCTCGCCGACGGCAACGACATACACGTCCGGCGCGCCGCTGACGTGGTCCCCGCCGCAGATCTTGTATAACTCGATCAGGCGCTCGAGACCGATCGCCCAGCCGATCGCCGGCACGGGCCGACCACCCAACTGTTCGACGAGTCCATCGTAGCGGCCACCGGAACAGACCGCGCCCTGTGCACCGAGGCGATCCGTGATCCATTCAAACACTGTCCGGGTGTAATAATCCAGACCGCGAACCAGTCGTGGGTTGATACGATAGCCGATACCGGCCTGATCGAGCAGGCGCCGCAGCGTCGCGAAATGCTCCACCGACTCGGAATCGAGGTAATCCGTGATGACGGGCGCCCCGGCGATCAAATCTTTCATCGCCGGATTCTTACTGTCCAGGATTCGCATCGGGTTGCGCTCCAGACGGTTGCGGCTGTCCTCGTCAAGCGCGTCCGGGAACTGCTGGAAATAGCCCTCCAGCGCCTCGCGATACCGGGCCCGCGCCTGAAGCGTACCCAGTGAGTTCAGTTCGAGTTCGACCGCATCGATACCCAGCTCCTGCCAGATTCGACTCGACACGATAATCAGTTCCGCGTCGACATCGGGCCCGGCAAAACCCAGCGCCTCGACGTCGAACTGGTAGAACTGGCGATAGCGACCCTTCTGGGGCCTCTCATACCGGAACATCGGGCCGGTGGACCATAACTTCTGACGCCGGTTATGCAACAGGCCGTGCGTGATGCCTGCACGCACGATACCGGCCGTCACCTCGGGACGCAGGGTCAGGCTGACGCCGTTACGATCGTCGAAGGTGTACATTTCCTTCTCGACGATATCGGTGGCTTCGCCGATCGAACGTTTGAACAACTCGGTACGCTCGACGATCGGCACGCGGATCTCGTGATAACCATATGCGATCAGAATGTCGCGCAACGTGGTTTCGACGAATCGCCAGGTTGCACTGTCTTCGGGCAGGAGATCTCCCATCCCTCTTATGGCCTGAATCTGCGACATGCGTTGTGGTTCCCGCGGCCCCGGGCCGACTAGAATTCGGCCCGGATTTCGAAGCGGGCGACCTGACCGGTTCTGCCGGAGCGCGGCACCGGATACGGTTCATCGTCCACGCGCAGGTCCACGCCCGCCGCATTGCCGAATAACAGCCGGAACGGCGGTTCTCCGGCCAGTTCGCGGCGACGTCCCTCGCGCTGCAAGCCGAACAGCAGACGACGATTTGCGTCCGAGATCTCGACCCAGGACTCCTCGCGGAAATGCAAGCTCAAGCGCATGAGATCGGTGGCGGGTTGCACGTTCGCCGGCCCGGCTTCGACTGATTGGGCCGCGACCGCCTGCCGCGACTCGACCCCCGGCACATCGACCCCGGAGCTATCGACGCTGGAGTCATCGACCCTGGGGGCATCGACCAGAGATCCGGTCGTCGCGGCCGTGGATTCCTCCGCCGCCGGCGCGGTTACGGACGCGGGCTCGCTGACCTCGACCGGTTTTACGACACGACCGACCCGCGGAGCACGCGCGGGAATTGTGGACGCGCTGTTGCTGCCGGGTATCGAAGCCGGCACCGCGACAGTCGGTGGGTCCGGGGCCGCATCGTCCTGCGCCACATACCACGCGAGGATCAGGCCCAGCAGAATCAACAGGCCGCAAAAGCCCCACATGACGGGGTTGATCGTGACGGAGCGGTCGACGCTGCGCTGGACCGTCGGCATCTGCAAGCTGGTCGGATCGGACGCATGATAGCCCTCGACGACGCTGTCGGGCGGCAGGCCGACAAGCCGCGCATACGCCTTCAGGTGTCCACGCACGAAGACCGGCGCACCCAGCGTCTCGAAGTGCTCTTCCTCGAGCGCGACCACCGACGTCTCATCGAGGTGCAGGGATTCAGCCACCCACTCGAGCGACATCGCCCTGGCCTTGCGCGCCGAGCGCAACCGCTCGCCGAGACCGAGCGCATCGGTCTTGCCGGGCACGCGATCGTCGGCGTTCGACACATCGGTATCGCGCGCGCTATCCGTCATTGCGCTGACTTTCCAGCAACCGACGGGCTTCGACGGATTCAGGAAATTCGCGGCGCAGGCGCAGACCAAAATCATCGGCTGCCCGTGCGTCACCCAACGCGGTCTCGACACGACGGCCGAGCCACAGAACCGACGGGGATACCTCGGCAACGTTGACGTAGCGTTGCAGGAACGCCCGAGCCTGCAAATAGTTCTCGCGTCGGTAGGCAACATCGGCCATCTGCAACAAGGCTTCCGCGAAGTTCGCGTCGAATGCCAGCGCCGTTCGCAGGTAATTCTCCGCCCGCTCCAAATCCTCGCCCTTCACACAGACTCCGGCATTCGTGTTCAGCATGGCCTTGTTGGAAAATTTCGTCGACTGCGGCACCGCGATCGCCTCGTCAAATATCCGGAGTGCCTGGTCGCGAGTCTCACTCGTACGACACAGGAACACGGCCTGGCTGTTCAGCGCATCGGGATCGTGCGGCGCCAGCGATACGGCGCGACGATACATGCGGTCGGCACCCTCGCGGTCACCGAGCCGCTCGTAGACGATGCCGAGCGAGCGGTAGGCTGTGATGTTGCCCGAATCCAGCTCGATGGCTTTCTCGAGCTTGGTCTGCGCGGACTCCAGATCGCCCTGGCGCAGGTAGCCGACGCCCAGCTGCACATTGTAATCGGCCGCCTCCTTGGGCCGCTCTTCGACGGGCGCCTTCCCCGATATGGTCTCGGTGACGCAGCCGCCGAGCACGGCCAGCAAGGCGACGCACGTAGCCACGCGCATAAACATTGACCGGGCCCTCACTGAATTCCGACCTGCTGCATCTTCTCCCCCAACGGCACCCGGACGCGATTGCTGACGCGGCCGGCGAGTTGCCCACAGGCCGCGGCGATATCGGCGCCGCGCGTCTTGCGTGTCACCGTAATGATACCCGCCTGCAGGAGAATCTGCCGAAAGCGATCGATGACCGGCCGGGAAGACCGTTCGAATTCGCTGCCGGGAAACGCGTTAAACGGTATCAGGTTGACCTTCGCCGGACGGTTCGCCAGCAGGCGGGCCAACTGCCGGGCATGGTCCGAACTGTCGTTGACGCCTGCCAGCATGACATATTCGAAGGTCACCTCCTTGAGGTTGGCGATGCGCGCATAGTCCCAACAGGCCTCCAGCAATTCTGCGATCGGGTGCCTGCGATTGATCGGCACCAGCCGATCGCGCAGCGCGTCGTTCGGTGCGTGCAGCGAGACGGCGAGGGCGACGTTGGACACCTCGGCCAGTCGCCGCATCTGCGGCACGAGGCCGGACGTGCTGACCGTGACACGGCGCCGCGATAACCCGAACCCGAAATCGTCGAGCAGGATGTTGGTCGCACGCGTCACGGCGCGCAGGTTCGCGAGCGGCTCGCCCATGCCCATGAAGACGACATTGGTGATGCGCTGTTCGCCGGTCCGTTTGAGTTCACGGCGCGCGAGCATCACCTGGCCGACGATCTCGGCCGCGTCGAGGTTCCGATTAAACCCCTGTCGCCCGGTCGCGCAGAACGGGCAGTCTATCGCGCAGCCCACCTGCGATGAAACGCACAGGGTTCCGCGCGCCACCTCCGGAATGAACACCATCTCGATCGCTTGCCGGTTGCCTGCCTTGAGCTGCCATTTGACGACGCCGTCTGCCGCATCCTCGCGCAGCTGTATTTCCGGCAGGCGGACCTCGCAGCGCCCCGCCAGCGTCTGGCGCAGGCCGAGGCCAAGGTCAGTCATCGCATTGATATCCAGCACCGAGCGACCGTAAACCCATTGCATGAACTGCCGGACACGAAACGGTTTCTCGCCCATGTCGATGAACATGGCCGCGAGTTCGTCTCGCGTCATGCCCAGCAGGTTTTTTGCAGTATCAGTCACGATCGTCGGTATTCATCATTGCCGCGGTGGCGTCCGGTCGAACGAATCAACGAATCCGCGGACAGAGCTGGTCGTCCGAGAAAAAGAACCTGATCTCCTCGGCTGCGGTGTCCGGACTGTCGGAGCCATGCACGACGTTCTCCTCGATGCTCTCGGCAAAGTCCTTGCGGATCGTGTCCGGGTCCGCATCGGCAGGATTCGTCGCGCCCATGATCTCGCGATTCTTCTGAATAGCGTTCTCGCCCTCCAGAACCTGGACGACGACAGGGCCCGAAATCATATAACTGACGAGGTCGTTGTAGAACGGACGCTCCTTGTGAACGGCGTAGAACCCCTCGGCCTGTTCGCGACTCAGGTGCACCATGCGCGCGGCAACGATCTGCAGGCCCGCCTGCTCGAAGCGACGATAGACTTCACCGATCAGATTCTTTTGCACACCGTCGGGTTTTACGATTGAAAACGTACGTTCGATAGTCATTACTCTTTCCGGTTAGTTCGTTCGGCAGATTCGATCTACACGCTAAAGCTTTCGCCGCAGCCACACTCGCCGCTCGCATTCGGATTTCGAAACTTGAACGCCTCGTTCAGCCCCTCACGCACGTAGTCGACTTCGGTGCCATCGATGAGTTCCAGGCTCTTGCGATCGACAATGATCTTGACGTCCGACGCATCGAAAACGACATCTTCCGCGCCGATTTCGTCGGCATAATTCACGACGTAAGCATAACCGGAACAACCGGTCTTCTTGATGCCAAGACGCAGTCCGATGCCGGTCCCGCGTTTCGCGAGAAAGCTGCGCACCCGGTCGGCCGCGTTGTCCGTTAATGTAATTGCCATATTCCCTCCACGTACACCTGAATAATTATCCACTCGATCGGCTATTTGCCGCCCAGCCGTCTATTGTCCCAAGCGATGAAGCATTGATGCAAGGCGTCCTGCACCAGCAGCAGCCGGCCGGTCTTCTCGACCGGGACATCCAGGGCCCGGGCAAGGTCGTCTGGGGCCAATTTCATGAGCGCTTCGGCGGGCTGGCCGGTCAGGCGCTCGGTCGCCAGGCTGCATGCTGCAATGCTATGCGGACAACCGAAGGCCCGAAACGCGATCTCGTCAATCGTGCCCGCCGGGATCAGCGCCTGAAACTCGATCTGCGTGCCCACGGCTCGGTCGCCGGCCAGGCCGGTAAACATATTTTCGGAATTGCCCGCCAGAGGGCCCAGGTTCGCGGGCTGGACGAAATATCGCGCAACCCGCTCCGAATACGGCCAGCCACTCATCAGGCGACAGCCACCCGCGTATCCGGCGCGAGCCGCCGCAGCCGCGCGACGGCCGTCCGGAACACATCAATCGCAAATTCGATCTCGTCCGCGGTCGTGCCACGACCGAAGCTGAAGCGCACGCTGGCGCGCGCGAGATCGTCGGCGCGGCCGAGGCTGCGGAGTACCGCGGATGGCTCGGCCGTGGCCGTCGTGCAGGCCGAGCCGGCCGACACCGCGAGCTCACGCAGCGCGTAATGCAGGCTCTCGCCCTCGACGCCAGTCACGCTGGTATTCAGGATGTGACAGACGCGCTGGGTCGAATGCCCGTTCAACAGTACGCCGGGCAGCGTCGAGATACCCGCCCACAACGCGTCGCGCAGTCCGGCCGTGTGCGCGACGTCGGCAGCGCATTCACGTGTCGCGATTGCGTACGCGCACCCCATGCCGACGACCTGATGCGTCGGGACCGTACCGGGTCGCAGACCGCGCTCCTGCCCGCCGCCATACATCAGCGGTTCCACACGACCGATACGTTGACGATTCATATACAACGCACCAACGCCTTTCGGGCCGTAGAGTTTCTGCGCCGACAAGGACAGCAGGTCGATAGACTGTGCGCCGACATCGAGCGGCAGACGGCCGGCGCTCTGTGCCGCGTCGACATGAAACAGCACATCGTTGGCCCGACAGACGGCGCCGATCGCGGCGATATCCTGAATGACGCCGATCTCGTTATTGACGTGCATGATCGACACCAGCGTGGTCTCGGGCCTCAGCGCCGTCGCAACAGCATCCGGCGTGACGATACCGTTCGCATCCGGACGCAGGTACGTCACATCGAAGCCCTGCTCCTGAAGGTAACGGCACGCATCGAGCACGGCCGGGTGCTCGGTGACCGATGTCACGAGGTGCCGGCCCGCACCGGAGCGGAAGCGCGCGGTCCCGATCAGCGCGAGATTGTCGGCCTCGGTCGCACCGGACGTCCAGATGATTTCATCGGGTGCGGCATTGATCAGCCCGGCGACATCGCGACGCGCATTCGCGACGCGCTCGGCGGCCAGGTGCCCATACGCATGCGTCGTCGCGTGCGGATTGCCAAACTCGCTCGCGCCGGTCAGGGATACGCTCATCGCCTCGGCGACGCGCGGATCGACCGGCGTGGACGCCGCGTAATCGAGGTAGACCGGCAGCTTCCCGGTCCCGCCCGGCGTTGTCTGTCCGGGCATCACCCGCCCTTCCCGGTATCCGACGGCTTGCGTAACGTACTCGCCGCAGATCCCTCTGCACCCGACGCGCGGGCGGGACCCGGCGCGAGCGCGGTCAATATGCCGCGCATCATGTTCAACTCGCGCTGGTCGAGACGACTGCGGTTAAACAGGCGCCGCAGGCGACGCATCAAGACGCGCGGCTTGTCCGGCTTCAAGAAGCCGGACTCGAGCAATGCCCTCTCCAGGTGTGCGTAGAAATATTCCATGTCTTCGGCGCTGGCCGGCGGGTCGGCCTTGGGCGCGGGCGGTTCGTCGATGCCCTGCACGAGGCGCAGCTCGTACGCGACGATCTGCACCGCCATCGCGAGGTTTAGCGAACTGTATTGCGGATTGCTCGGGATATAGACGAGCGCGTTGCACAGGTCCATCTCGGTGTTCGTCAAGCCGGCTCTTTCCGAGCCAAACACGATCGCAGCCGGTTTGTGCCGGCTCGTCGCCTCGACCTCGGCTGCGCATTCGCGGGGATCGAGCTCGGGCCACTGCAACCGGCGGCGGCGTGCACTGGCGCCGACGACGAGCCCGCAGCCGGCCACCGCCTCGCCAAGCGTCGCGACGATCCGTGCGGATTCGAGTACGTCGCGGGCGCTGGACGACCGGGCGCGCGCGACGCCGTCGATCTCGCAACCCGGGTTGACGATCACGAGATCGCTAAACCCCATGGTCTTGATCGCCCGTGCGGCAGCACCGATATTCCCCGGATGGGTCGGCTGAAACAGGATGAAGCGGATGGCGGATCGGGACACGGCGGCTCAGGTGACGGCAGTTCGAGGCCCGTATTCTACCTTGACGAACCCCGGCCCGTAGGATGATGACAAAGTCGTGCCGTCACCTGCATGACCCCGTACAATACGGCCCGTTCCTGCACGCCACGCCGTCCATCATCCCGGCCCCGTAACCCGCCAAGACCCATGCACGCATTACTGAACACTGCGATCAAAGCCGCGCGCCGCGGCGGTGACCTGGCCCACCGCCAGCTGAGTCGCGTACACCAGCTCAAGGTCGAAACCAAGGGTGAGAACGAGTTCGTGACCCGCGTCGATCGCGCGGCCGAGGACGCAATCATCGAGGTCATCCAGGAACGCTACCCGGATCATGCCTTCCTGGCCGAAGAGAGTGGCATGCGCGGCACCGGCGATCACGTCTGGGTCATCGACCCGCTCGACGGCACGACAAATTTCATCCACGGATTACCCATCTTCGCGGTCTCGATCGCGCTGCGCATCAAGGGTCGGATCCAGCTCGGCTGCGTGTACGACCCGAACCGACAGGAAATCTTCACGGCGATCCGCGGGCAGGGCGCCCAGGTTGACGGGCACAAGATACGCGTCAGCGGTCGCCGCGGGCTCGACGGCGCGCTGATCGGCACGGGCTTCCCGTATCGCTCGATGGACAACATCCGTCCCTATCTGCGCATGCTCGAGGACGTGCTGCGGGAGACCGCCGGCGTGCGTCGCCCCGGCGCGGCCGCACTCGACCTCGCCTATCTCGCAGCCGGACGCCTCGACGGCTTCTGGGAATTCGGTCTGAAAACGTGGGATATCGCGGCCGGCTCGCTGATCCTCCGCGAGGCCGGCGGCCTGATCAGCGAACTGCAGGGCGACGGGGATTACCTCGAGAGCGGCAATATCGTTGCCGGCAGTCCGAAAGTCCACGATGCACTGAGAAAATTGCTGACGCCCCACCTGCCGAAGGACTGACTTCCAGCCGCTCCTACGGCAGATCGTCGATCGCTTCCTTGTCGACTTTTACCGGGATCAGATCGGCTGTCGTGAGATCCAGCGCCAGCGCTAGCGAACTCGCGATGTAGATCGACGAATACGTCCCGATCAGGATGCCGACGATCAACGCGATCGAAAACCCCCGCACGGCCTCACCGCCCAGGAAAAACAACGCCACCACGACGAACAAGGTCGTCAGACTGGTGATGATCGTACGACCGAGCATCTGGTTCACCGAGGTATTCATGATCGCCTCGGCGCCTTCTCGTTTGATCAACCGGAAGTTCTCGCGAATCCGGTCGAAGACGACGACCGTATCGTTGAGCGAGTAACCGATCACGGCCAGGATGGCCGCGAGCACCGCAAGGTCGAACGGAATCCGCAGTATCGAGAAAAAGCCAAGCGTGATTATCACGTCATGCACCAGCGCGGCCACGGAACCGAGCGCCATCTTCCACTGGAAGCGGATCCAGATGTAAATCAGGATCATGATAATGGCGAACAACATCGCGAGCCCGCCGCGCTCGGTCAACTCCTCGCCGACCTGCGGACCGACGAACTCGACGCGCCGGAGGTCGATGCCCGCGTCCCCGGAATGCAGCAGAGCGAAGATCTGGTCGCCGACCTTACCGGCATCGACGCCCTCTTCCGGCATGACCCGGATCATTACCTCGGTGGCCGAGCCGAAGTTCTGCACGATCGCGCTGCCGAAGCCGCCGTTCGCGAGACGCTCGCGCACGTCGACGAGATTGGCGGCATCCGGATACCCGACCTCGATCAGCACACCGCCGGTGAAATCGATGCCGAAGTTCAGGCCACGCGTTGCAATAGACCCGATGCTGACGACGAGCAGCACCGCAGACAGGACCGCCGTGAACCGACGCTTACCCATGAAGTCAATATGCGTGTTTGTCGAGATTATCTGCATCAGTTTGCCTGCATCAGCCGGCTAGATCGACAGCCGCTCCAGAGTACGGCCACCGTAGATCAGGTTAACGATCGCGCGGGTGCCGATGATCGCCGTAAACATCGACGCCACGATACCCAGCGATAACGTGACGGCGAAACCCTTGATCGGGCCGGTGCCGAACACGAACAAGACGATCGCGGCGATCAGCGTGGTGATATTCGCATCCGCGATGGTCGACAGCGCCTTCGCGTAGCCGGCGTGGATGCTCGCCTGCGGCGAATTACCATTGCGAATTTCCTCACGGATACGCTCGAAGATCAGCACGTTCGCATCGACAGCCATGCCGACCGTCAGCACGATGCCCGCGATACCCGGCAGCGTCAGCGAAGCCTGCAGCATCGACAACATGGCGACGACGAGCACGAGGTTCGTCACCAGGGCGATATCGGCGATGAGGCCGAACGTGCGGTAATACATGAGCATGAAGAGACCAACGAGCGCGAGCCCGATGAGAATCGCGTTCAACCCCTTGTCGATATTGTCCTGCCCGAGGCTCGGGCCGATCGTGCGCTCCTCGACCTTGAAGATCGGCGCGGCCAGCGCGCCGGCCCGCAGCAGCAGCGACAGGTCGCGCGCCTCGAACACCTCGAGGCCGGTGATCTGGAAGTTACTGCTGAACACGCCCTGGATCGTCGCGACGTTGATAACTTCCTTTTCTTCGCGCCTGACCTCGACCATGACGCCGTCGCGCTCGACCAGGTCGCGCTTCTGCTCGATAAAGACAACCGCCATGGGCTTCTTCAGGTTTTTCTTGGTCGTCTCCAGCATCTCCCGCGCACCCTTGGTGTCGAGTCGCACGAAGACGGCCGGCGTACCCTGCGAGAATCCGGACGTCGCATCGACGAGTTGATCGCCGCCGACAATCCTGCGCCGCTTCAACAGGATCGGCTTCCCGACCCGATCCTTGAACAGCTCACAACCGAGCGGAGCCCGCCCTCGGCGTTCCGCCTCCAGCGCATTCTCGCCGTCACACACCAGCCGAAATTCCAGCGTGGCGGTCGCGCCGAGGATGCGCTCGGCCTGAGCAGGATCCTGCACGCCGGGCAACTGCACGACGATTCGGTCCAGACCCTGGCGCTGCACGACCGGCTCGGCGACGCCGAGCTCGTTGACGCGATTGCGCAGCGTGATCGTGTTCTGGTCGATCGCAAAATCGCGGCGCTGCCTGATCTGGTCCGGCGTCATGCGGATGACCAGCATCAGCGCATCGCCGGTGCCCCGACGCAGGATTTCGATGTCCGGGTCGGAATCGCGCAGCAGCTCCTCGGCCTCGTCGGCGTCGGCCGAATCGCCAAGCGTGATATGGACCTCATTACCGACAATGCGCGACTGGCGCTTGATGCGCTTCTTGCGCAACAGCTTGTCGAAGTCCGCCTCGTACTGCACCAGCCGCTGTTGCACCGCCTGTTCAATATCGACCTCGAACAGGAAGTGCACTCCACCGCGCAGGTCCAGGCCGAGGCTCATCGGCTCCAGGCCCATTGCGCGCAGCCAGTCCGGGGTCCGCGGCGCGAGCGTCAGGGCGACGACATAGGCCTGGCCAAGCTCCGTGCGCAGCAGATCGCTGGCCCGGAGCTGCTCCTCGACCGAGTCGAAACGCACGAGCGCGCGCCCGTCGTCCGGATACAGGCTGGTGTATACGATGCCGGCGTCATCGAGCGCGATCGTGACCTGGTTGAACTCGAGTTCCTGCATGTCCGAGCCGCTGTCGCGGCTGACCTGGAGGGCCGGATCCTCACCGTAGAGGTTCGGCAATGCGACCAAAGCGCCGAGGGCGACGATCGCGAGTACGAGCAGGTTCTTCCAGGCCGGATAACGATTCATAACAGTTTAAATATTTTGCGAAGCCACGCCGACGCGTGATCAGGCGCTTTTGATCGTGCCCTTCGGCATGACCTGGCTGACCGTGTGCCGCTGGATTTTCAGTTCCACGCCGTCCGCAACCTGCACGTGCACGAATTGCTCCTTGACCGCCATGACCTTCCCGAGTACCCCGCCGGCCGTGACGATCTCATCGCCAACCCCGATATTCTTGACCAGTTCACGGTGCTCTTTCTGTTTCTTGTTCTGCGGACGAATCAGCAGAAAGTAGAAAACAGCAAATATCAGCACCAACGGCAACAGGCTCAGGAACGGGCTGGCCTGCTCGCTCGCCCCCTGTGCATATGCGCTTTGTATCAACCAGTCCATAAACCACGCTCTACCACAAAACGGCGCGTATTATGCCACAGATGCGCGGGATTGCTCCTCGCGGGCGATCCGGTCGCGGGCGAAGCTGCCAAACCCCCCGGCTTCGACGGCGGCCCGGATATCTGCCATCAACGTCGCGTAGTAATGCAGGTTGTGGATCGTGTTCAGCCGGCTGCCCAGGATCTCGCCGCAGCGGTCCAGATGGCGCAGGTAGGCGCGGCTGTAGTGGCGACAGGTATAGCACGCGCAGTTCTCGTCCAGCGGCCGCCGATCGTCCCGGTGCACGGCATTGCGGATCCGCACGACCCCGTGGCTCGTGAACAGGTGCCCGTTGCGGGCATTCCGGGTCGGCAGGACGCAGTCGAACATGTCGATACCCCGGGCCACCGCTTTGATGATATCGGCCGGCGTGCCGACGCCCATCAGGTAGCGTGGCGCCGCGGAGGGCAGGCGCGGCACCGTATGCTCCAGCACCCGCAGGCGCTCGGACTCGGGCTCGCCGACCGACAACCCGCCGAGCGCGTAGCCGTCGAAGCCGATCTCGAGCAGCCCTGCGAGCGAGGCCGCACGCAGGTCGGTATGCATGCCGCCCTGCACAATGCCGAACACCGCGGATCCGGACGCCGCGCCGCCCTGCTCGTCGAACGCGTCACGACAGCGCCTGGCCCAGCGCAGCGACAGCTCCATGGAAGCGCGCGCGGTCGGCTCGTCGACCGGGTAGTCGGTGCACTCGTCCAGGATCATCTGGATGTCGCTGCCCAGATCCGCCTGCACCTGCATGACGCTTTCCGGGCTCAGAAAAACCAGGCTGCCGTCGGTCGGTGCGCGAAACTCGACACCCTTCTCGGTAATCTTGCGGCGCTTCGCGAGGCTCCAGACCTGGAAACCGCCCGAGTCCGTCAGGATCGGTCCGTCCCAGTGCATGAACTTGTGTAAACCGCCATGCGCGCGAATCAACTCAGCCCCCGGCCGTAACAGCAGGTGAAACGTGTTGCCGAGAATAATTTCGGCGCCGACCTCGCGCAGTTCCTCCGGCGTCATCGCCTTGACCGTGCCGTAGGTGCCGACCGGCATGAACGCCGGCGTCGCGAACTCGCCGCGCGGTAAGCGCACACGGCCGCGGCGCGCGGCGCCGTCCGTCGCGAGTAGCTCGAATTGCATCGGGCTCGTCATTGCAGCGTCATCCGTGGTCCGCGGCTTCCTGCGCGCATTCGCAGAACATCGCGTCACCGTAACTGAAAAATCGATAGCGTTCGCGGACGGCATGCTCGTAGGCGCCGAGGATAGTTCGCGTGCCGGCGAACGCACAGACCAGCATCAGCAGTGAGGACTCGGGCAGGTGAAAGTTCGTCAACAACGCGTCGACGACGCGAAAACGATCGCCCGGCCGGATGAACAGCGTCGTCTCGCCCGTCCAGGGTGCGAGTTCGCCGCTGCCCTCATCCACCCGGGGATCGCCCCCTCGGAGCGCGGCGGACTCGAGCGCCCGCACCGTCGTCGTACCGACCGCGACCACGCGTCCGCCTCGCCGACGCGTCCCGGCCACCGCGGCGCAGACCTCGGCCGGCACCTCGACCCGCTCGGCGTGCAATCGCCCTGTCTGAAGCTGCTCCTGGCGCAGCGGCGCGAACGTCCCGGCGCCGACATGCAACGTCAGCGTGGCAATATCGACGCCCTTGGCCCGCAGTCGATTCAGCTGTCCCCGATCGAAATGCAAACCGGCCGTCGGCGCGGCGACTGCGCCGGGTGCCCGGGCGAAGACCGTCTGGTAACGCTCGCGGTCGACGGCAGCCTCGTCGCGCTCGATATACGGCGGCAGCGGCATATGCCCGTGCTGCTCGAGCAAAGCCTCGACGGGAGCCGCGAACTCGAGGATGAAAAACCCGCCATCGCGACCCGCGACGACCGCCTCGATACCGCCCTCGAACCGCAACTCGGCACCGGTCACCGGCGCCCGGCTGCTGCGCAGTTGGACACGCGCGCGCGTCCCATCGAGGACGCGCTCCAGCAGCATCTCGACCTTGCCGCCCGTGGTTTTGCGCCCGAACAGCCGCGCCGGCAATACCCGCGTGTCATTCAGGACCAACAGATCGCCCGACCCCAACAGGTTGGCAAAATCCGGAAATTCCAGGTCCTGGACGCCCGCGTTCCGGCCGCGCACGCGCAGCAGTCGACTGTCGGTACGGTGGGGCAACGGGGTCTGGGCGATCAGGTCCTTCGGCAGGTCATAGGTGAAATCGCCCGGCGTCATGGCGCATATTCTGAATTAATCGGGGCCAAACGTCATTCTACAATTCGTAGGAGCGAAAAGCCGGGACCGAACCGCTGCGGCGTTCGCCGCCGGGGATTCATTGTGATTGGGGGGCTCCCCTGACGAGTCAGCCCCGGCGCACTCAGGAAACTCGTGGCCGGATCAGATCCTCCCCGGTGACCGGAGCCAGTTGCCTGGGTTCCATCGTTCAGGCGTGCTGAAAAAACTGCCGGTACGCTCGGGTGGTTTCGGCAGTGTCAGTCGCACCTCGCGGGACTCGGTCTCACGCAGGATCTGGATGACGAGTTCCTCGCCGGGCTCGTAAGAACGCAGGATGCGCATGGCATGGCCCGGGTCGTTCGGCTTGCGGGTGCCGATCATCCGGATGACGTCGCCGTCCTCCAGTCCGATCTCCTCGTTGTCGGGCGCACGCACGACGAGTAAGCCCTCGTCGGTACCGAAGTAACGGCCGAGCCCGGGCGACAGGGAGACCAGTTCCATACCGCCGAACGTGCCATGGTGACGCCAGCGAAACTGCAAGGGCTCGGTGAAGTTGCGCTCCAGGTGCCGGCCCAGCCGCTCGATGTCCCGCCTGAACGGGAATCCCGGTGGCAGCATGCCCGGGTCGAGTTCCCCGACCGTCAGCGCCGCCTCGAGTACGTCGCCGCCACGCAGATACGTCAGCTGCACCGTCTGGCCCGGCACCACGTCGGCCATGAAGCGCAGCAGGCGACCGTTCGCCTCCCGCTCGGCGTCCGCCGTCAGGGACTGCTGATCGATGCTGATCAGCACATCGTTGACCGTCAGTCCCGCCGCGTCGGCACCGCCGCCCGGCGTCACGCCGAGGATCGTGACGCCTTCCACCGGGCCGCTGTCGACCTGTCCGTTGGCGATGTTGATACCGAGTACGGCCCGCCCGTGATCCCCGGATGCGGGCCCGGCGAACGAAACCAATGGGGTTAATATAACTATTAATAACAGTAGTTTATAAGAATTTCTTAACATGAATAATCACCTCTGATCAGAACGGTGTCGCGCCCGCCTCGGCATACCGGACCTGCAGGAGCTGGTCCATCAATTCGACGCGCCGCTGCCACAGGACGCGCGCGCCCTGCGGACCCCCGGGAATCGAGCGGCCGGGGGACACGGCGGCCCCGGTCGCACGCTTCAGCGCCGCCATGTTCAACTCGTAATCGACCGCCGCGATTCGGTCTTCCAACTCGACAATCGCGCCCGCGGTATCGGCATACACGATCTGCGCCGGCGGTGGCAGACCCTGCAACATCTGCTCGATCTGCCGCGAACGGCTTTGCAGTCTCCGGACGTCGGAACTTTCCGACGCGGCCGCCCTGTCGTCTCGCACGATCAGGCTCTCGACCGGGACCGGTTCGATCTGCTGAATCGGGCCCGCCAGGAACGCAACCGCGACCAGCGCGGCCGCGGCCGCGGCGGTAACCGGCCAGGTAATGCGGCGACGATCACGCTTCTGGCGAGTTCGGATTCGCTCCCAAGCGTCGGTCGGTGGCCGCAGGTCAGGCAGCGCTTTCAGCCGTTCGGTAACATCGTTCGTCGTCGTGAAATTCATCGCTTCACCTCCTCGCTCTCGACCGCCACGCAGGATGCAGCACGCACCGCCCGCCGGAGCCGCTGGTGAGCCCGGGCCAGCTGGGATTTGGAGAAGCTGACACTCTTGCCCATCAATTCGGCGATCTCACGATGCGTGTAACCCTCGACATCGTGCAGGATCACGACCACGCGGCTCGTATCGGACAAGCGTGCGAGCGACCGCTCGAGATCGATCCGCGCGTGCGCGGTCGCCTCGTCGGATACGGCCGGCGGCTCGTAGGGCCGGCCCTCCTCGCCGAGATCGCGGAACAGGGTCATGCGCCTCTCCCAGGCCGAACGCAGGTGCATCAGGCACTTGCTGACCGCGACCCGCCGTATCCAGGTCGCAAGCTTCGCCTCTTCGCGAAACCCGCCGATGCTGCGCATGACCTCGATGAATGTCTCCTGCAGCAGGTCATCGGCCGTGTGCGTCGAGCCGGTCATGCGGGCCATCAGCGTGTACACGGGCGCGCTGAAGGTCTGGAAAATAATCGCGTGCGCTTTCATGTCGCCGCGCTTGGCCCGGGCCAGCACGCCCGGATCGACCCGTCTGTTCGCAAATCCCGCCATATTGATCAGTTAGATGCCGATTGGCTCCAAAAGGTTGCAGGGCGCCGCAATTGCATCGCCCGCGGCCGGTGGTAGAGTATGCGCCCTCGCGAACCCGATGCCCGGGTGGCGGAATTGGTAGACGCGGTGGACTCAAAATCCATTGTTCGAAAGAACGTGCGAGTTCAAGTCTCGCCTCGGGCACCAGACAACCCCTTGAATCAAAAAGCTTTGTCAGCTGCCCGCTGATGGGTCCGTCTGTGTGTAAACAGCCGGCGCGTCACAATTTGTCACAATGCGTTTTTTATTGTTAGGTTTAGGCTCTAAATCACGCTCATAGAGAGACAAATCATGGCAACAATCAGAAAGCGAAAGCTTGCACAGGGATTGTCTTGGCAAGTCCAGGTCCGCCGCGACGGACTCAGGCCACTTTCCAAGACATTCAGTACCAAGGCCGACGCGAAGGCATGGGCGGCGGGCATTGAGAGTGACCTGAACAAGAACGCCACCACTGCATACACCGAAGCAGCCAAGCGCACGTTATCGGAAGCGATAGACCGATACATCACGGAACGTGAAGCAGCCGGCAAGCTGGCAACCGCCCGCCGACGTCAGCTGGACTGGTGGCGTGGAGAATACGGCAGCCGGAAGCTTGGCCAGGTTACCTGTTCCGTCATTATAGAAGCCCGGGACACGTTGCTCACCGAGGCCCACCCAACGCGCAAAGAACGACGGAAGCCGGCGACGGTGAACCGCTACCTTGCCGCCCTGTCGCATGTACTGTCCACGGCAGTGGACTGGGAATGGCTGCCAGCAACTCCGCGAATCAAGCGGCTGTCAGAACCGAAGGGCCGGGATCGCTTTCTTGACCGCGACGAACTGGAAAGGCTCCTGGGAACCACCAAGGCATTCCGCGATCCCGTTCATGGTCAACGCATGCTTCATGCGCTGGTGCTGTCTGCTGTGTCCACCGGTGCGCGATCCGGCGAACTGCTGGGCCTGACTTGGAAGAACGTGAACCTTGCCGAGGGCTGGGCCGTTGCCCGCAACACGAAGAACGGTGAACACCGGCGTTTGCATCTGTCCGGCCCTGCACTGGGAGTAATCAAGGAACTTGGTCAGGTCCGGGACTTGCAGGACGAGCGCGTTTTTCGCGGCTACCGTTACCGTGACCAGTTTCAATCTGCGCTGAACAAAGCCGGCATATCGGACTTTCGCTTTCATGACCTGAGGCACACAGCAGCCAGTCACCTGGCCATGAACGGCGCAACGCTGGCGGAAATTGCGGAAGTGCTGGGCCACAAGACGCTGGCCATGGTGAAGCGTTACGCACACCTGCAGTCTAGCCATGTTTCCAGCGTTGTAGAGCGGATGAACCAGAATTTATTAGGATGAGTAAGGAAATCATTCCCGCCGAGGCATTGGCCCGGGCAGACAAAAACATAGCGGGCACGCCAGGCATGGCGGACACGGTAGCCAGGTCATGGCAGTGGGAAACCTATTGCGCCGAACACAACTGGTCAAAGCATGAAAAACCGAATGATGATGACCCAAAACTGGTGAAACTGTATGAAGCATATCGGGAACATTCATTGTCCCGGTTGCTGCTGTCACTGCCAGAATTGCAATGGGGTCAGTACAGCCGGGACAATGAATTGGAAATGACGGCACCGCCGCTGGATCACCCGGAAGAATTATTGAACTACATTGAATGGGTGATCAGTCAGCAAAGAATGGCCTATGACTGGCTGAAGAAAGGCGACACGCATTCCTTTGTCGAGCAGATGTCCCAGCTACCGATCCTCGAGGATGTCTTGCGTCGTGGCGCGAAGGGATTGCGCGGCAAGGCAAACAAGAGCGCGTCCCATATCGGCTATACCAGCGCACCGGACCTAAAAATGTTCGCCAGTAAGATGAGGCGCTACCAATCTGATCCCGCTAACGAACGGAGAGAACATGTTTCGCGCATCTTTCCGTCTTGGCTGGTAGAAATCGAAAGACAGGCAAATTTTATACCCCGAGCTTACGAACAATTGCCAACAAGCTCACTCAAGCACGTAACGCCGGGTTACTGCCAAGCGTTCGATTAAAGAAAAAGAAGGGTGCGCCGAAATGATGAAGAGTGTCTTGGCCCAGACTTAATCAAAAAGACACTGACAAAAAAGGTGAAACGTGAGTGACCGCTTCACGCCCGTAAGCGGTCGTTATAGCATGGCGGATTACTTTTCCTCACCGGCGGGAATCTGGTCTTGCTCAGGTTTCGTGGACACCTTGAAACGGGTTAATAATACCCGCGGAGGTGGGAAAATGAG
>SMVA01096500.1_pt1 | contig 33436 bp, 44 predicted proteins | sample 2456451 | NCBI WGS metagenome assembly SMVA01 (sample SAMN11095933, study PRJNA526329) | marine sediment metagenome | biome: Marine sediment; feature: Surficial sediment; material: Deep marine sediment; isolation source: Hadal surficial sediment | place: Pacific Ocean | collected 2014-05 | depth... | reverse complement strand
GCAATGTCCAAAGAGAAATTTGAGCGGACTAAGCCGCATGTAAATGTAGGCACCATTGGCCATGTTGACCATGGCAAGACGACGTTGACTGCAGCGATCACCAAGGTATGCGCGGAAACCTATGGTAGTGGTGAGTTTCAGGCATTTGATTCAATAGATAATGCGCCGGAAGAGCGAGAGCGTGGTATTACGATTTCAACGTCACACGTTGAGTATGATTCACCGAATCGTCACTACGCCCACGTTGATTGCCCGGGTCACGCTGACTATGTGAAGAATATGATTACCGGCGCGGCGCAGATGGACGGCGCTATCCTGGTGGTATCGGCGGCTGATGGTCCCATGCCCCAGACACGAGAGCACATTCTGCTGTCGAAGCAGGTTGGTGTGCCTTACATCGTTGTTTTCCTGAACAAGGCAGACATGGTTGATGATGATGAATTGGTTGAACTGGTTGAGATGGAAGTGCGTGAACTGCTTGACCAGTATGAATTTCCTGGTGATGACACGCCGATTATTATCGGTAGTGCACTGAAAGCGCTTGAAGGTGATACATCAGAGATTGGTACCCCTTCTGTACTGAAGCTGGTAGAAACCCTGGATTCTTATATTCCAGAGCCAGAACGTGCGATTGACCAGCCATTTTTGATGCCGATTGAGGATGTATTCTCCATTTCGGGTCGAGGCACGGTTGTTACCGGCCGGATTGCCCGTGGCATTGTCAAGGTTGGCGATGAGATTGAGATTGTTGGTATAAAAGATACCGAGAAGACGACTTGTACGGGTGTAGAGATGTTTCGCAAGCTGCTTGATGAGGGTCGGGCAGGTGAGAACGTGGGTGTCTTGTTACGTGGCACGAAACGGGAAGAAGTCGAGCGAGGCCAGGTACTGTCTGCGCCGGGTGCGATCACACCCCATACCAAGTTTGAGGGTGAGGTTTATGTTTTATCGAAAGATGAAGGTGGTCGTCACACACCATTTTTCAAGGGTTATAAGCCACAGTTTTTCTTTGAGACGACTGATGTCACGGGTAGTGTAGAGCTTCCTGAGGGTACCGAGATGGTTATGCCTGGAGATAATGTGCAGATGAAGGTTGAGCTGATTGCACCGATTGCGATGGAAGAAGGCCAGCGATTTGCGATACGCGAGGGCGGCCGGACTGTTGGTGCTGGCGTTGTGACTAAAATCCCATAAGGATTCTAGTCATCCTGATCGGACTCGCACACGAGCGCAGCCGAAGGATCCTTTCCACAGGCTCACCGATTTTACCGAAAGACAGTGGTTCACCAGGGAAGTCCTTAGACGATGTTTAAGGACGACTGCCAGAGCGGTCGAGTCGGCACAAAAACAGTGGTAATTCCACAAAAGGGTGGGTATGATGCGCCCCCCAAGATTGCTGTAGGGTTGTTTATAAGTACAGCTGAAGCTTTGTTTATAAGTGCAGCTGAAGGCTCTTGGTGTTAGAAAGATGATACACACGGTTTGCATATGCGGTCCGTGGAAAGACAAGGCTTCAATAAGAAGCCACGGGTAGCTTGAATTCAAGCAGAGGCATCTAGAGTATGCGCCTTCCCTTATTTAGGGGAAGGGGCTTTTTTGCCTTGAAAATTAGTAGATCTGTGGAATAGCCACATATCACATCCTAATCGGGAGATGGGTTGAATGCAAAACCAGAGAATACGAATTCGACTAAAGGCGTTTGATCATCGCCTTATTGATATCTCTACGCAGGAAATTGTAAATACTGCAAAAAGGACTGGAGCCCAGGTTCGTGGTCCGATTCCATTACCCACAAAAACGGAGAAATTCACGATATTGATTTCACCGCACGTGGATAAGGATGCAAGAGATCAGTATGAAATCAGAACTCATAAGAGGTTGCTGGACATTGTCGAGCCTACTGAAAAAACAGTAGATGCCTTGACCAAGCTTGATCTGGCTGCAGGTGTAGAAGTTCAGATCAACCTGGGTTGATAGAAATTCAGCTAAGCACCTGGTTAATAGTCAGGAAAATCTAGTGAGAAGACACTGGTAAATATAAGCCAGAAACCTGGAGAGTCGATCAGGACAGAAGGTTAGACGGAGTTAAGAAATGACAATCGGTATTGTTGGTATCAAACGTGGAATGACTCGAATCTTCACTGAAGAGGGTGTGTCTATACCCGTAACTGTAATAGAAGCTGCACCTAACCGTGTTACACAGGTGAAATCTGTTGATTCGGACGGATATTCTGCTATCCAGATTACCCATGGAAATGTAAAAGCTTCGAATGTATCCAAACCAGCCGCTGGGCACTTCAGTAAGGCCAATGTTGAAGCAGGTGCAAGATTGACCGAATTTCGTTGTGACGAGAGTGAAGAAATCAGTGTTGGCGATACACTAACAGTTGAAGCCTTTGAAGAAGGCCAGAAAGTTGATGTGACGGGGCAGTCTAAAGGTAAAGGATTTGCTGGTGTTGTAAAGCGATACAACTTTCAAATGCAAGATGCAACTCATGGTAACTCTCTGTCACACAGGGCGCCTGGTTCTATCGGCCAGTGCCAGACGCCTGGTCGTGTATTTAAAGGCAAGAAAATGGCTGGGCATATGGGTTCGGTACAGGTAACAACCCAGACACTGGAAGTTGTAAAAATTGATCAGGAAAATAATTTGCTTCTTATTAAGGGTGCAGTTCCTGGTGCAAAAGGCAGTGACGTGGTTGTGAGGCCAGCTGTCAAAGTCCGAATTTAAGCGGGAGTGGAATCTTGAATCTCAATATTTCAGAACCAGGTAAAGGCATCACGGATAAAGCCGTTGATGTATCTGAAGCCACATTTGGTCGTCAGTTTAATGAAGCGCTGGTTCATCAGGTAGTTGTTGCCTTTATGGCAGGTTCCAGGCAAGGGTCGAAAGCACAAAAGACCCGGTCTGAAGTTAGCGGTGGCGGTCGTAAACCATTCAGGCAAAAGGGAACTGGTCGGGCAAGAGCGGGCACGATTCGTAGTCCGATCTGGCGTGGCGGTGGTGTTACCTTCGCAGCCAAGCCAAGGGATCATTCCCAGAAAGTTAATAAGAAAATGTTTCGTGGTGCAATGCAGTCTATCTTGTCGGAGCTAATTCGTCAGGAGCGATTGGTTGTTACCGAGGATTTTGTCGTTGATGCCCCAAAAACCAAGCAGGTGCAAACACGATTAAAAGAGCTGAATCTCGAGAATGTGCTCATTGTCGTTGAAGAATTGGATACCAACCTGTATCTGGCAGCAAGAAATCTCAAGAAAGTTGAGGTCATTGATGTGCAAGGCGTTAACCCGGTAAACCTTATTGGGTTTGACAAGGTTTTATTTACAGTTGGCGCGCTCAAAAAAGCTGAGGAGATGCTCGGATGAACCAGGAGAGATTATACAAGGTGTTACTGGGCGCACACATTTCTGAGAAAGCCACAATTATTGCAGATGAGGCAAATCAGTTTGTTTTTAAAGTGGCTAAAGATGCTACTCGCCCAGAAATCAGGGAAGCTGTAGAAAAGATTTACGAGGTGACTGTGAAGAATGTCACGGTACTGAACGTAAAAGGAAAAGTAAAAAAGACTCAGCGCGGGATAAGTAAGAAGCCGAGCTGGAAAAAGGCCTATGTCCGATTGGAAGATGGGCATGACATCGATTTTTCAGCAACCACAAGCTAGACATAAAATCTAACGATACAGAATCAGGTTCGAGAGAAACAAAATGCCAGTCGTACAAGCTAAACCAACATCACCAGGTCGACGATTTGTCGTCAAGGTTGTTAACCCGGATTTGCATAAGGGTGAACCGTACAAGCCGTTGCTTGAAAAGAAATCAAAAACCGGTGGTCGCAACAATGCAGGTCGAATTACTACTCGACATATTGGTGGCGGCCATAAACAGAAATATCGGGTAATTGATTTTAAACGTAACAAAGATGGTATTAAGGCCCAGGTAGAAAGACTGGAATACGACCCAAATAGAACTGCAAATATAGCCCTCCTGAAATACGAAGACGGGGAAAGAAGATACATTATAGCCCCGCGTAACCTCAAAGCTGGTGATGAAGTCCAATCCGGCGAAAACACGCCAATCAAAGCTGGAAACTGTTTACCATTGCGCAACATGCCGATGGGTAGTGTCATTCACTGTATCGAATTAAAAGCAGGTAAAGGTGCGCAACTGGCTCGAAGCGCCGGTACCTCTGCACAGCTGGTTGCCAAGGAAGGACGTTACGTCACCTTGCGATTACGTTCTGGTGAAATGCGCAAGGTGCTCGCTGAGTGCCGGGCGGTTCTTGGTGAAGTCAGTAATCCCGAACATAACCTCAGGTCTCTGGGTAAAGCCGGAGCCAAGAGATGGAGAGGTGTCAGGCCAACTGTCCGTGGTGTTGTCATGAACCCGGTCGATCACCCGCATGGTGGTGGTGAAGGTAAGACTTCTGGCGGCCGCCATCCTGTTTCGCCATGGGGCGTACCTACAAAGGGCTATAAAACCCGAAAGAACAAGAGAACGGACAAGATGATCGTTCGTCGAAGACGATCAAGCCGATAGGAGATAAAAAGTGCCACGTAGTCTAAAAAAAGGACCTTTTGTTGATCTGCATTTGATGAAGAAGGTTCAACAGGCGGTTGAAAGTAATGACAAGAGACCAATCAAAACATGGTCACGTCGTTCGTTAATTACACCTGACTTTGTCGGTCTGACGATCCAGGTTCATAACGGTCGTCAACATGTGCCGGTATTTATTAATGAAGATATGGTCGGGCATAAACTCGGTGAGTTTGCCCTGACACGAACCTTCCGCGGTCATGCTGCGGATAAAAAGGCTCGACGGTAGGTAAAGAGGATACAAGATGGAAGTTTCTGCAAGGTTAAAAGGTGCCAGAATATCTGCTCAAAAAGTTCGGTTGGTCGTTGACCAGATTCGAGGAAAACAGGTTGGTGAGGCGCTTAACATTCTGAGTTTTAGTACGAAGAAAGCTGCGCATCTTGTACAAAAGTTGCTGGAGTCGGCAATTGCGAATGCGGAACACAATGAAGGAGCGGATGTTGACGAACTGTCAGTGTCGCGCATTTTTGTAGATGAAGGGTTAACCATGAAGCGAATTCGGCCGAGAGCAAAAGGTCGCGCGGACAGAATCCTGAAGCGAAGTTGTCACATAACTCTTGCTGTCGGCGACGAATAGCAAGAGACATAAGGAAATTACGGGAGACCAATATGGGTCAGAAAGTTCATCCTACTGGAATGCGCCTTGGCATAGTCAAGGAACATACTTCTATCTGGTACGCCAGTGGACCTGCCTATAGGGAGAAGCTTCTTATAGATCTCGAAGTCAGAGAGTACATCCGGAAGAGACTAGCCCAGGCATCTGTGAGTCGAATTGTGATTCAGCGACCTGCAGAGACAGCTAGAATTACGATTCACACGGCACGGCCTGGAATCGTGATTGGCAAGAAAGGTGAAGATGTTGAACGTCTGCGTCGTGAGATAACCAAGTTGATGGGTGTTCCGGTGCATATCAATATTGAAGAAATTCGTAAGCCGGAAATTGATGCTTACCTCGTTGCGCAGAATGTGGCGCAGCAGCTTGAGCGAAGGGTCCAGTTTAGAAGAGCGATGAAACGTGTAATGCAGAATGCAACCCGGCTTGGTGCTCAAGGCATAAAGGTGCGAGTTGCTGGAAGACTTGGAGGCGCAGAGATTGCCCGGTCAGAGACTTATCATGAAGGTCGTGTACCACTTCATACCCTTCGTGCCGACATTGATTATGCAACTGCTGAAGCGTTAACCACCTACGGAATATTAGGTGTGAAAGTGTGGATATTTAAGGGTGAGATCCTGGGAGAGCGTGAAGAAATGGCGCAGCAGCAGGCTAAAAACGTTCAGAGTTTTGGATAAGAGAAATGCTACAACCGAAGCGTACAAAATTTAGAAAACAAATGAAGGGTCGTAACAGAGGCCTGGCGCACCGTGGAAACACTGTTAGCTTCGGTGAATTTGGATTAAAGGCTACAGGCCGTGGTCGATTGACTGCAAGACAAATTGAAGCGGGTCGTCGAGCCATGACCCGACGCGTGAAACGTGGCGGTCAGATCTGGATCCGTGTTTTTCCTGACAAGCCAATTACGCAGAAGCCATTGGAAGTAAGACAAGGTAAAGGTAAGGGTAACGTCGAATATTGGGTTGCACAGGTCAAGCCAGGAAAGGTCCTCTATGAAATAGAAGGCGTCACAGAAGAAGAAGCAAGGGACGCGTTCCGATTAGCGGCAGCGAAATTGCCTTTTGCTACATCGTTTGTAAAACGAGTTGTAATGTAACTACCCTTGATGGCGGGTAGGTTTAAAAGAGAAAAAGTGAAATGAAAGCAGCTGAACTAAGAGAAAAAACGGTAGATGAACTTCAGGAAAGCCTGATTAGTCTCGTCAAAGACCAATTCAATTACCGAATGCAGAAATCAACAGGTCAGTTGAATCAAACTCATCTTTTGAAGGAAGTTGCGAAGGATATTGCCAGAGTTAAAACAGTCCTTGTCGTCAAAGAGAAAGCGCTTATAGAGAAGGTGCAAGAAGAGAGTACAAAGGAAATGATCAATGAGTAATGAATCGAGCGTGGCACGGACAGCAAGCGGTACTGTTGTCAGCAACAAGATGGATAAAACAATCACAGTTATGGTTGAACGACGGATCAAGCATCCACTCTATGGCAAGTACATGAAGCGTTCCAAGAAAATTCATGCTCATGATCCAGAAAACCAGTGCCAGGAAGGGGACAAGGTAACGATCGAGGAAACTCGACCTATTTCCAAGACTAAAGCCTGGAAGTTGAGCTCAATTGATCGAAAGGCAGCAGCTGTTTAGACGCTGTTTAAAAAAAGTATTGGCAGGGTTTTAACCTAAGTGAAATTAGTGGAGTTTACAGCATGATTCAGACGCAGACATATTTGGATATAGCCGACAATAGCGGTGCGCGACGGGTGATGTGTATCAAGGTATTAGGCGGCTCGAAGCGTCGTTACGCGGGTGTTGGTGACATCATCAAGGTAACCGTTAAGGAAGCAATTCCACGTGGCCGGGTTAAGAAAGGACAGGTTTTGGATGCAGTGGTTGTGCGCACCAAGAAAGGGGTCCGCAGACCGGATGGTTCAATTATTAGATTTGATGGTAATGCGGCTGTACTACTGAATGCTCAAAAGCAGCCTATTGGAACTCGGATTTTTGGGCCGGTAACAAGGGAACTTCGTAACGATAACTTTATGCGAATTGTCTCATTGGCACCGGAAGTACTGTAGAGGTTTGCTAAACATGCAGAAGATTAGAAAGGATGACGAGGTAATCGTCATAGCGGGTAAGGATAAAGGTAAGACAGGCACGGTAACTAAAATCCGCGATGACGGGCGTCTGTTTGTATCAGGTGTAAATATGATCAAAAGACATACCAAGGGTAATCCTCAGATGGGTCAACCAGGTGGGATTATTGAAAAAGAAGCGCCTATACAGGCCTCAAATATAGCAATCTACAACAGTAGCGCTAATAAAGCTGACAAAGTAGGCATTAAGATTCTGGAAGATGGAAAGAAGGTTCGTATTTTCAGATCTTCTGGCGAACAGATTGACGGTTAAAAGATATGGCTGATTTAAAGAAAGTATTCGACGGAACAATTAAGGCGAAGCTGCAGGAAGAGCTTGGTCTTACCAATGTAATGGAAGTGCCAAGAATCACAAAAATTACATTGAATATGGGTGTGGGTGAGGCAATTGGCGATCGCAAGCAATTGGATGCAGCAGTTTCTGACATGGAGCTAATTGCCGGACAAAAATCGGTTATTAACAATGCACGTAAATCAATTGCCGGGTTCAAGATTCGAGAAGGGTACCCTATTGGTTGCAAGGTGACTCTCCGCAAAGATCGCATGTACGAGTTTCTGGACAGGCTCATCAACATTGCAATTCCACGAGAACGTGACTTCAGGGGTATTAGTCCCAGGTCATTCGATGGGCGTGGCAATTTTGCAATGGGATTGAAAGAGCAGATCGTTTTTCCGGAAATTGACTATGACAAGATTGACAAGATTCGCGGCCTTGATATTTCGATAGTGACGACCGCCAAGACAGATGATGAAGGCAGAGCGTTACTTCGTGCGTTTAATTTTCCACTTAGAGAAGCGAGCTAAGACTTAGCGTCTTATCTTAAGAAAATATTTAGTAGAGATTATTTATGGCTAAAACATCAATGATAAATCGCGAAATAAAGCGGCAAAAGACTGCAAAGAAATATGCAGTGAAACGAGCTGCTTTGAAGGCGATCATTTCCAGCCCCGAATCATCTGATGATGAACGTTGGGAAGCGCAGCTGAAATTGCAGAAGCTGCCAAGGAATGCAAGCCCGTGTCGCCAAGTCAGACGTTGTAGCCTGACAGGGAGGCCGCATGGCGTCTATCGACGATTTGGTCTGGGGAGAAACAAACTGAGAGAGGCTGCCATGCGGGGAGATATTCCTGGCCTGGTGAAGTCCAGCTGGTAGATAAGGAGCAATAAATCGATGACTATGCAAGATCCTCTGGCTGACCTGTTGACTCGTATACGTAATGCGCAGCAAGCCAATATACATGAAGTAGAAATGCCTTGTTCAACGTCAAAAATATCTGTCGTTAAGGTACTTAAAGATGAAGGATACATTGAAGATTACGGTGTAAATGAAACGGAGAAGGGAAAGGCTACTTTGACGCTCACTCTGAAATATTTTGAAGGTAAACCAGTGATTGAACAGATCAAGCGGATCAGTCGACCTGGGTTGCGTCAATACAAAGGTAAAGATGATATTCCACAAATCAATGCCGGACTGGGCATCATCATCCTGTCAACCAACAAAGGTGTTATGTCAGATCGCGCGGCCAGGGCTGCCGGTGTTGGTGGTGAATTACTTTGTTCAGTCTTCTAGATCGAATTTGAATAGGTAAAGAGTTATGTCAAGAGTAGCGAATAGTCCAGTAGAAATCCCTAAAGGAGTGGAGGTCAGCCTTAATGGAAAGGACCTGACCATTAAAGGCGGAAAGGGGCAGATGAATCTGACCATTCACGAACTGGTTGAAATTTCCCAGGAAGATAATTTGCTCAGGTTTTCAGGATCTGAGTCAGGGAAGAATTCGACCGCGCTCGCCGGTACCTTTCGATCACTGGTTAACAATATGGTCGTTGGAGTTACTACTGGTTTTCAAAAGGAACTTCAGTTGCAGGGTGTAGGTTATAGAGCACAGATACAGGGAAAAGACCTCAACCTAACGTTAGGTTTCTCTCACCCTGTCGTATATACGATTCCTGAAGGAATTGAGATAGAAACACCTTCACAAACGCAAATTGTAGTAAAAGGTGTTGATAAGCAGAAGGTCGGACAGGTTTCTGCCGAGATTAGGGCATTTAGGCCGCCTGAGCCTTACAAAGGTAAAGGGGTTCGATATGTTGATGAGCAGGTAAGGCGTAAGGATGCGAAAAAGAAATAGGTAACTGAAGTAATTTATGAAATTGTGCTGACGTTGGACAGCCGGATTTCAACGCTAATTAAAGTAGAAGAGTTAGAGATGAGTAAAAAGAATGATGCCAGGTTAAGAAGGGCGAAGCGTGGTCGAAAGCACATGCTGACCCTGGAGGTGCCCCGGTTATGTGTATTTCGATCTCCACAGCACATATATGCACAGATTATCTCTGCGGCTGGGGACAAAATCGAGGCCTCTGCTTCAACGCTGGATAAAGCGCTTCGTGATGGAGCCACTGGGAATATTGATAGCGCGACGAGCGTCGGCAAGTTAATTGCCCAACGAGCGATCGATGCAGGTTTCTCAAAAGTTGCTTTCGATCGATCAGGTTATAAGTATCACGGCCGTGTAAAGGCATTGGCCGAAGCAGCACGTGAAGGCGGTTTGCAGTTATAAGAAAACTGCGAGATTTATTAGAGGATAAGTAATGGCGTATAACGACCAGGAAAATGAAGAAGGTATCCAGGAAAAGCTGGTACAGGTAAATCGCGTGGCCAAGGTAGTAAAAGGCGGCCGTATTTTTGGATTTACTGCCCTGACTGTTGTCGGCGATGGCAAAGGCAAGGTTGGCTATGGTCGTGGTAAAGCCCGGGAAGTCCCACTGGCGATACAGAAGGCGATGGAAGCTGCCCGCAGGAACATGATTCAAATTGATTTAAATGGCACGACTATTTTATACCCGATTACTGCACGCCATGGCGCATCAAAGATATACATGCAGCCTGCATCCGATGGTACGGGCATCATTGCCGGTAAGACAATGCGGGCTGTCCTGGAAGTTGCTGGTGTACAGAATGTGCTTGCAAAATGTTACGGCTCAACCAACCCGGTAAATGTTATCCGGGCGACTTTTGAAGGTTTACAAAATATGCGGTCGACATTGAGCATTGCTGAAAAGCGTGGGCTGACTGTTGAAGAGATGATGGGTTAAAAAATGGCAGCGAGCAAAATCAAAGTTACGTTAACCAAGAGTACCATTGGCCGGCTTAAATCGCACAAAGCTTGTGTTGCCGGTTTAGGTCTTAGGAAGATCCGCCAAACAGTTGAAGTAGAAGATACGCCTGCAGTCAGGGGCATGATCAACAAAGTGTATTACATGGTGAGTGTCGAAGGCGAGTAGTCATATTGGCTGCGAAAGCCTGGATATAAGGCCTTGGTAAAGAGGCTGGATATAAAGGCCTCTCTAAAAGGAAGAATGGGAATGCAATTAAACACATTGAAATCTGCTAAAGGAAGCCGGCCTGGGAAGAAACGGGTGGGCCGCGGAAATGGCAGTGGTATCGGCAAAACCTGTGGGCGTGGTCATAATGGTCAGAAGTCGAGAACTGGTGGAGGTGTCAGAGCCGGGTTCGAAGGTGGTCAGCAGCCATTGCAGAGGAGGCTTCCCAAATTTGGATTCAATTCCGCGAAAGCCAGGGTTACTGCCGAGGTAACATTATCGGAGCTGGGCCAGATTGAGCAAGACGTTATTGATTTACAGGCACTTAAAGATGCGGATCTCATTAGGGAAGGAATGCTTCGTGCGAAAGTAATGCTGTCTGGAGAGATTAACAAGGCGGTGACTTTAAAAGGTATCCGAGTCACAAAAGGCGCCCGTGCTGCAATTGAAGCGGCCGGTGGAAAGATCGAAGAGTAATAGACAGAAAATGACCAGCACATTAGCACAAGGTAAAGCAATGGCGACAGGTGGTGGGCTAACAGAGCTCAGACACCGGCTTCTCTACGTATTGCTTGCCGTTATTGTCTACCGGATCGGAAGTCATATTCCCATTCCGGGAATAGACCCTGAACGATTGAGATCATTGTTTGATCAGAATCAGGGCGGCATATTGGATCTGTTCAATATGTTTTCGGGTGGTGCGCTGGAACGAATGAGCATATTTGCACTTGGCATCATGCCCTACATTTCTGCATCAATTATCACTCAATTGTTGGTTGCAACCACTCCATCGTTGCAGCAGTTGAGGAAAGAGGGTGATTCAGGGCGAAGGAAAATAGCCCAGTACACGCGTTATGGGACCCTGGGGTTAGCGACAGTCCAGGGCTTTGCGATGAGCAGTGGGCTTGCGTCCCAGGGATTGGCCTATACGGGTAATATTAGCTTTCATTTTGTGGCAATCACTACCCTGGTAACAGGCGCGATGTTTCTGATGTGGCTAGGCGAACAGGTAACAGAACGCGGGGTTGGAAACGGAATATCCATTCTTATTTTCACCGGTATCGTTTCAGGTTTTCCGAGTGCCATTGGCCAATCGTTTGAACAGGCCAGGCAAGGTGAGATATCAATTATGGCGCTGCTGATCATAGCGGCGCTTGCGGTTGCTGTTGTTGCATTTGTGGTTTTTGTTGAACGTGGCCAGCGGCGAATTACGATCAACTATGCAAGGCGGCAACAAGGCCGGCGAATGTACCAGGCACAGACAAGCCATCTGCCGCTGAAGGTGAACATGGCGGGTGTTATCCCTGCGATATTTGCCAGTAGTCTGCTGCTGTTCCCTGCGTCATTGGGGCAATGGTTTGGTCAATCGGAAGGAATGGAATGGCTGCAGGAATTGAGCTTGCAAATAGCGCCAGGTCAGCCGTTGAATATCATTTTGTTCTCCATGGGAATTATATTCTTCTGTTTTTGGTATACGGCAATCATGTTCAACCCGAAGGAAGTTGCCGACAATTTAAAGAAGTCTGGTGCGTTTATCCCGGGTTACAGGCCGGGTGACCAGACAGCTCGACATATAGATACCATTTTAACAAGGCTGACGCTGTTTGGTTCTTTATACATGACTGCAGTTTGCCTGTTACCCCAACTTTTGGTGGTGCAGTTCAATATCACTTTCCAGCTTGGCGGAACAGCACTGCTTATTGTTGTGGTCGTTGTGATGGATTTTATGGCCCAGGTGCAGACGCATTTGATGTCTCACCAGTACGAGTCACTAATGAAGAAGTCCAATTTACAGAATTTCGGACGAAGATAAATTTATATAGGAGGCCTTATGAAAGTTAGAGCTTCAGTGAAAAAAATGTGCCGCAATTGCAAGATAATTCGGCGGAAAGGTGTTGTCAGAGTGATCTGTACAGAACCACGACATAAACAGCGTCAAGGATAACTTGACACCACTAGGTCTATAGGAGCGTTTTGAATGGCTCGTTTAGCTGGAATTAACATTCCCGATAACAAACACGCAGAGATTTCTCTGACGTATATTTATGGCATAGGTCGTAAAACTGCCAAGGATTTGTGTGCAGAGACCGGCGTAGACCCGACGGTAAAAGTACAGGACCTGACAGAAGAAGAACTTGATAAGTTACGTTCTGAAATTACCAAGTTGAATATCGAGGGCGACCTGCGCAGGGAGATTCAACTGAATGTAAAACGGCTGCTGGATCTTGGTTGCAATCGTGGCATTCGACATCGTCGAAATCTGCCTGTACATGGCCAGCGTACGAAGACAAATGCAAGAACCCGTAAGGGTCCGAAGCGCCCGATTCGTAAGTAATCGAAGCGCGGTAAACCAAAATTAAATGAGCTGAAAATATGTCTGAAACAGATACAGAAACTACAACAGAAGCGGTAAGTGATGTTGCTACAGAGACGACAACAGAAACAGAGGCTGATAATGCAGCGGTCGCCCCAACCCGACGTCGTGGTAAGCGCCAGATTGCTGATGGATTAGCCCACATTCACGCTTCATTTAATAATACGATTGTAACGATTACTGATCGTCAGGGTGGAACGCTGGCATGGGCGACAGCTGGTGGTTCAGGCTTTCGTGGTGCACGTAAGAGCACACCTTTTGCTGCACAGGTAGCAGCAGAAAGGGCAGGAAATGCAGCGCTGGAATATGGTTTGCAGAACCTTGAAGTATTTGTGAAAGGACCGGGTCCAGGAAGAGAGGCTGCGGTACGTGCGTTGAATTCAGTCGGATTCAGGATCACGAACATTACAGATGTGACACCGATACCACACAACGGATGCAGACCGCCCAAGAAACGTCGGGTGTAATTGAGGAGACAAGCCATGGCCAGATATCTCGGCCCCAAGTTGAAATTATCCAGAAGAGAAGGCACCGATCTCTTCTTAAAAAGTGGCGTCAGGCCACTTGAATCAAAATGTCGTGCAGACACGGTGCCAGGACAACATGGTCAGCGTCGTACAAGACTATCTGACTATGCTGTTCAGCTGCGCGAGAAGCAAAAAGTTCGCAGACTATATGGTGTCCTGGAAAAGCAGTTCCGGAACTACTACAAAAAAGCAGATCGACAAAAAGGTGCCACAGGCGAGAACCTGCTCAGAATTCTGGAAAGGCGCCTGGATAACGTAGTCTATCGAATGGGTTTTGGATCTACCCGCGCCGAATCCAGGCAACTTGTTTCTCACAAGTCTGTACTGGTTAATGGAAACGTAATCAACATTGCTTCTTATCAAGTGGAGGCTGGCGATACAGTTTCTATTCGTGAGAAGTCCAAAGCCCAGTTAAGAATTCAGGGTGCGCTAGCTCTGTCGGCACAACGTGCGCCTGTTGATTGGGTGGATGTTAATGCAGACAAATTGGAAGGCCTATTTAAGGCGTATCCAATGCGTGAAGAGCTATCTCAGGAAATCAATGAAAACTTGATTGTTGAGTTGTACTCCAAATAAGTAAAGAGTAAACCACGGTTAAGTCAATTCCCACTATGGATTTTGTTAGGAAGGTATAGTTATGCCCCATTCGTCATTAGAGTTTTTAACGCCAAAGCACATTCAGGTAGAGCAGCATACCGACACTCGAGCAACAGTTATTCTTGAGCCTCTTGAAAGAGGATTTGGTCACACACTGGGTAATGCCTTGCGCAGGATTTTACTTTCATCAATGCCTGGCTGTGCCATCACGGAAGTGGAAATCGAAGGTGTTCTTCATGAATACAGCACTATTGAAGGTATTCAGGAAGATGTGGTCGAAATTTTGCTAAACCTTAAAGGCGTAGCGGTAAGCCTTAACGCAGCCGATGAAATGGAACTCGTCCTGGATCGTGAAGGCCCGGGTGTTGTAACAGCCGCTGATTTTCAACTTGATCATGATGTTGAAATTGCGAATCCTGATCACGTCATTGCCAACCTGAACGAAAATGGTCGGCTACGGCTTCGGGCAAAGGTTGGTCGTGGTCGTGGTTACGAACCCGCTGATATCCGTATGAAAGATGAAGAAGAAGGTAGAATCATAGGCAGCCTGTTACTAGATGCATCCTACAGCCCGGTTCGCAGGGTTGCTTACAAAGTCGATAGTGCTCGTGTTGAACAGCGAACTGACCTTGATAAGCTGATTATTAACCTGGAAACAAACGGAACACTGGATCCGGAAGAAGCAATTCGCCGTGCAGCGACCATCCTGCAACAACAGGTTGTCGTGTTTGTTGACCTGGAAAGTGAGAAAGAGCCTGAGCCGGAAGAGCATGAAGATGAAATCGATCCAATATTGCTCAGACCGGTTGATGATCTCGAACTCACTGTACGATCAGCAAATTGTTTGAAAGCAGAAAATATTTACTACATTGGTGACTTGATTCGTCGAACTGAGGTTGAACTGCTGAAGACGCCGAACCTGGGTAAGAAGTCACTGACAGAAATCAAAGATGTTCTTGCTTCTCGTGGGTTGTCATTAGGGATGAGGCTTGAAAACTGGCCACCATCAAGTTTGCGTGATGATGATCGGGTGCTAGGTTAAAGCCAGCCGGGATCCGAGAATAAATACAGCTAAAAAGGGACTTGTGTCATGCGCCATAGAAAAAGTGGTAGACAATTAAATAGAAATTCATCGCACAGAAAGGCGATGTTCCGCAATATGGCATGCTCGCTGATTGAGCACGAGGTCATTAAGACAACTGTGCCTAAAGCTAAAGAGTTACGACGTGTTGCGGAACCACTTATTACGCTTGCAAAAGATGATTCGGTTGCGAATCGTCGATTGGCGTTTTCGCGTACTCGAGATAAGGCTGCAGTGGGTAAACTATTCAGTGAGCTTGGCCCACGCTACCGGAACCGCCCTGGTGGTTATACTCGAATTCTTAGAGCAGGATTTCGTACAGGTGACACTGCCCCCATGGCGTATATAGAATTGGTTGATCGACCGATTCCGGAAGATGACGATATGGAGAGTGATGACGAGTAAGCAAACTAATATTTGTCTGAGCTCAATCAAATAAGTAGCCGGGTTCTCCCGGCTTTTTTATCTGAGTTTTTTGTGACACTAGAAATTCAAATTACCGAGATTATTTAATGTATCAGTCTTTCAAACCAACAGTACGTACCCTGATGGGACCCGGTCCTTCAGATGTAAATCCCAGAATATTGAGCGCGATGGGCCAACCGACAATAGGCCATCTGGATCCGGAGTTTATTCGCTTGATGGATGAAATCAAATCCATGCTTCAATATGCGTTTCAAACAACTAACGAGCTGACAATTCCTATATCTGCACCAGGCAGCGCTGGTATGGAAGCCTGTTTCGTAAATCTCGTGGAACCCGGTGATAAGGTAGTGATTGCACGAAATGGTGTGTTTGGTATGAGGATGGTTGAAAATGTGACTCGTGCCGGTGGTATTGCGATTGTCGTTGAAGATGACTGGGGCAGGGCAATTAACCCCCAGAAACTGGAAGACGCTTTAAACGAGCACAAGGATGCGAAAATTGTAGCCTTTGTTCATGCTGAAACCTCAACAGGGGTCTGTTCTGATGCGAAAACTCTCTGCGAAATTGCAACGAAACATGGTTGTTTGACAATCGTTGATTGCGTTACATCTCTCGGTGGAAATGAGGTTGATGTAGATGGCTGGGGTGCAGATGCTGTCTATAGTGGGACACAAAAATGCTTATCCTGCGCACCTGGCTTATCACCTATCAGCTTCAGCGATAAAGCTGTTGAGGCCATCAAGGCACGGAAGACACCGGTAAACTCGTGGTTCCTGGATCTCAACCTGGTCATGGGTTACTGGGGTGAAGGACAGACAAGGTCCTATCACCATACTGCTCCTGTCAACGCCCTGTATGGTTTGCATGAAGCACTGGTGATCCTGCAGGAAGAGGGTCTTCAAAATAGTTGGGATAGACACCAGAAAAATCACGATGCTTTCAAAGCTGGCATTGAAGCCCTGGGATTGTCTTTTATTGTCCCAGAAGAAGAGCGCCTGGCCCAATTAAATGCCGTGACAATTCCTGAAGGGGTGGATGAAGCAACCATTCGGCGTGAACTATTGAACCAGTTCAACCTTGAGATCGGAGCCGGACTAGGTGCGCTGGCGGGTAAGGTCTGGCGAGTTGGGTTGATGGGTTATGCCAGTAACCCGAAGAATGTAATGTTGTGTGTCACTGCGCTTGAAGCGGTACTATCGCAATACAATGCACCCATCAACAAGGGTGCAGCTGTTGATGCAATAAGGCAGGCTTACCAGGCCTGAAGATTTCTAGCCTGGGAAAAGTACACCTTTCAGATACTGCCCGGTATAGCTATGCTTAAATTCTGTTAGCTGTTCGGGTGTACCTGCGGCGATTATCTCACCACCACCAGAACCACCTTCCGGGCCGAGGTCTATTACCCAGTCAGCTGTTTTGATGACATCCAGATTATGTTCGATCACGATAACGGTATTGCCGTGATCCCGTAGCCGATGGATGACCTCAAGCAGTTGTTCAATATCGTGGAAGTGCAAGCCGGTGGTTGGTTCGTCAAGAATGTAGAGCGTCTGGCCCGTGTCTCTTTTCGATAACTCTCTTGAGAGTTTTACTCGTTGCGCTTCACCACCGGAGAGAGTCGTCGCACTCTGGCCCAATTTGATATAACCGAGTCCGACATCCAGGAGGGTTTGTAAACGCCTCTCGATCATGGGTACGGCATTCAGAAATTCGTGTGCGACTTCCACGGTCATGTCGAGTATCTGGTGAATTGACTTTCCCTTGTAATGAATTTCCAGGGTCTCACGGTTGTATCGTTTCCCTTTGCATTCATCGCAAGTGACGTAAATGTCTGGCAGGAAGTGCATCTCGACTTTGATTAGCCCATCACCCTGACAGGCCTCACATCGACCACCTTTTACGTTGAAGCTAAAACGGCCTGGTTTATATCCTCTGGACCGGGCCTCCTGGGTACCGGCGAATAGCTCTCGGATGGGTGTAAAAATATTGGTGTAGGTAGCCGGGTTCGATCGTGGCGTTCTGCCAATAGGTCCCTGGTCTATGTCGACGACCTTGTCGAGCTGATCAAGGCCTTCAATAGAGATATGAGGCGCGGCCGTTAAACTTGTGGCACCGTTGAGCTGTCTTGCAGCAATAGGATAAATCGTATGGTTGATTAGGGTAGATTTCCCCGAGCCCGAAACGCCGGTAACACATGTCATCAAGCCAAGGGGAATAGTGAGATCTACATTTTTTAAATTGTTACCGCTGGCACCACGCAGATGGAGCAACTTCGATTCGTCATAAGCTGTTCTCTGTGAAGGTATTTGGATCTTTCTTTTTCCTGACAGGAATTGCCCTGTTACTGATGCCTCACACTCCATAATCTGGGTGAGACTACCGTGGGCAAGTATTTCACCACCATGGACTCCAGCTCCAGGGCCAATATCAACAATATAATCGGCTTCCCTGATAGCCTCTTCGTCATGCTCAACGACAATAACCGAGTTGCCCAGGTCCCTGAGTCGAATAAGTGTTTTCAGGAGTCTCTGGTTGTCCCGTTGGTGAAGCCCGATAGATGGCTCATCCAGGATATACATGACACCCACAAGCCCGGCACCGATCTGGCTGGCAAGCCTGATACGTTGTGCTTCGCCACCTGACAGGGTGTTAGCACTGCGTGACAGGGTGAGATAGTCCAGGCCAACATCCATTAGAAATCCAAGCCTTGTACCTATCTCACTGAGTATTTTTTCTGCCACCTGTGCGCGCTGCCCCTGCAAAGTAAGCTCAGACAAGCTGTTGAATGCATCAAGAATAGATTGACTAGTGATCTCTGGTAATGACAGACCATTAATGGTTACTGATCTGGAGCCTTTGTTCAGCCTTGCGCCAGCGCAGGCTGAACAGCTCCTCGTGGATAACAACCTGGAAAGATTGTCCCGGACCATTTGTGAGTCAGTATCCCGAAATCGCCGCTCCATATTTGGGATGATACCTTCGAAAGCATGCGCCTTTGTATACTCGTCACCTTTATCATTCACATATCGAAACTGAATTTTTGTTGAACCACTACCATGAAGGATGATTTCCTGATGTTCCTGGTGGAGCTGTTCAAATGGTGTCGTCAGGCTAAATTCATAGTGCTTGGAGATGTTGCCTAGCATCTGGTAGTAATAGATATTACGTCGGTCCCAGCCATGAATAGCGCCCTCAGCCAGAGAAAGATCCGGGTTGCCCACAACCGCTTCGCTATCGAAAACCTGATTGACTCCAAGGCCATCGCATGTCGAGCAGGCACCTGCAGGATTGTTGAAAGAAAAAAGACGTGGTTCAAGTTCCTGAATCGAATAGCCACATTCGGTGCAGGCGAATCGAGCTGAAAATACAAGATCCGGACGGTCCGGCTCATCCATAAAGGCAATTGAAGCCAGACCATCTGATACCTGAACAGCCGTCTCGAAAGAATCAGCCAGGCGGGTTTTGATGTCTGGTCTGATTCTGAAACGGTCTACAACCACTGCTATTGTATGTTGCTTGTTCTTATCAAGCTCCGGGACCTCATCCAGGTCAGTGACAATGCCATCGATTCTTGCGCGCACAAATCCCTGGGATCTCAGCTCTTTAAAGACATGTAAATGCTCACCTTTTCGTGCTTTGACGATTGGTGCAAGAATCATTACACGAGCGTCTTCTGGCAGTGAGAATACCTTATCTACCATCTGGCTAACTGACTGGGCCTGGAGTCTGGTGCCATGGTCCGGGCAATGTGGTTCGCCGACTCTGGCGAACAGTAACCTCAGGTAATCATATATTTCAGTGATCGTGCCAACAGTGGATCTTGGGTTGTGGCTGGTTGATTTTTGTTGTATTGAAATGGCAGGAGACAGTCCATCGATATGATCCACATCGGGTTTCTCCATAAGTGAAAGAAACTGGCGTGCATAAGCGGATAAGGATTCAACATAGCGGCGTTGGCCTTCAGCGTAGAGAGTATCAAAAGCCAGTGAGGATTTGCCGGAGCCTGATAAGCCGGTAATTACCACGAGCTTATCCCGTGGGATATCCAGATCAATATTCTTCAGGTTGTGAGTCTTAGCCCCTCTGATGGAAATAAATTTCATGCAGTAAAGGACTCGATGACGACAAAGATATCGACGGTGAAAAGAGAATCAAAAGGCTGTATATAGCTCACGTTTGCTGATGTATCCGATGTAAGAATGATCTGAATTTGCTATAATCCGCAGCGCCGGAAGTAGCGTGTTCTCTTAATTTGACGGCACATATTTTATAAGTTTGGGCTGCTGTTAGCAAAAGTCGCTGCCAAGACCCAACATGTTGTTATTTTAGACCTTCAAGATAACCCAAATGAACAATCAGGAATTGCGAACCGCAGTATCCATTGGCCTGCTGTATCTAGTCCGTATGCTCGGGCTATTTATGGTGCTGCCTGTGTTGCCCATTGCAGGACGTGAGCTGGATTTTGCGACGCCAGCTTTGATTGGCCTGGCACTTGGGATCTATGGCTTGTCCCAGGCTGTCCTGCAAATTCCCATGGGCTTACTATCCGACAGATTCGGCAGAAAGAATATTATCCTGGCTGGGCTGTGTCTGTTTGTTGCCGGTAGTCTCGTCGCAGCATTCAGTGATTCAATACATGGAGTCATTGCTGGCAGATTCCTCCAGGGATGCGGAGCGATAGCGAGTAGCCTGCTGGCCCTGATGTCAGATTTGACGCGAGTTGATAATCGATCAAAATCGATGGCGATTATAGGTATATCTATCGGTGCATCCTTTGGTCTTGCACTTGTCACTGGTCCGCTCATACATAACCTTTTTGGGTTGCAAGGTGTATTCCTGTTTGCCGCGCTCGCGGGATTGGCAGGGATTCTCGTTTTGATCACGGTTATCCCATCTCCCACGGTCAAGAGTCATAACCTTGAGTCTGTGCTGGCCAGTGATCGAATCGGCTCGGTCATCAGAGATTCAGGTCTGATGCGTTTAAATGTTGGAATATTCATGACCCACTACCTGCTAATGGCGAGTTTTATCGTGTTGCCTCTCATTTTTGAATCAACAGGTGCCATTCCACAAGAGAAACATCATGTGTATTACTTCTTTATGTTGCTCGGATCGTTCGTATTAATGACACCCCTAATGTGGATGTCAGACAATCCTCGTTTTGCGAAATCGATATTGTCCTTCGCGATTTTAACTTGCCTCTCATCAATGGTCTTGCTCGGCACGACGGCGGACTACTACACGGTTCTGGTGGCTACAACCCTTTTCTTTATGGGCTTCAACCTGCTCGAAGTACTGCTGCCTTCAAGGGTAAGCAAAATGGCAGGGGCAGGTTCCCGTGGCACCGCAATGGGAGTTTACTCGACCTCCCAGTTTGCCGGGATATTTGCTGGTGGCACGGTGGGAGGAATGATACTTTCGGTGTCTGATATATCCACATTGATGTACGCCAATGCCACGCTATGTCTATTTTGGTTATTCATGTCATTGAGCCTTCCGAAGCTTGGTGATATTGCCAGCAGAACGTTTAGTTATGATGATTCCTGCCAACTATCTGCAAATCAGATAGTGGAACGGTTATTATCCCTTCGTGGTGTTATTGATGTGGTGCTGATTGAGGAAGAGAAGACAGCGTACCTGAAAGTCGATAACGGTGAATTTGATGATCGTGAACTTATGGTCGTTGGTTAGATAGTCGTTGGTTAGATAGTCGTTGGTTAGATAAGAGTTAAGCAAAATAGGAGATCAAGATGGCAAGAGGCATAAATAAGGTAATACTGGTCGGTAACCTTGGGAACGACCCGGAAACACGCTATATGCCCTCCGGTGGTGCAGTGACAAACATTTCGATCGCAACCTCGAAATCCTGGAAGGATAAGGATTCGGGAGAGCAGAAAGAGAGAACCGAGTGGCACAGGGTAGTATTTTTTAATCGGTTAGCTGAGATTGCTGGTGAATATCTGAAGAAAGGGTCAAAAGTCTACGTCGAGGGAGAGTTGCGCACACGAAGCTATGACAAAGACGGGCAGAAGCATTATTCGACCGAGATAATTGCCAACGAAATGCAGATGCTGGATAGCCGTGGTGGCGGGGGCATGGCGCCAACAACAGGGGGAGGAGCCGAGGCAAGCAGCCCGCCACAGGATTTCGGGCCACCACCAGCAGAAGATTTTGATGATGATATTCCTTTCTAGGGAACTTCTGATAAGTGGATATTTTTGTCGAGACAAGGAAGAGACGTTCTCCAGTATTCGACCCGAACGCAGTCATGCGTAATGCAATACATGGAAGGCCCCTGTTTTGTGGAACTCTTTTCAAGAGAGCTACGGTTGCCGCTACAAAATGATAAATGCCATTAACAATCCAGCCATTAGCAGACGATAGATAACGAAGGGTAGGAAGCCGACACTGTTGATGAGTTTCATAAAAAACTTTATGCACAGGTAGGCGCTGACCATCGAAAGGAAGAATCCCACGATGAGTAAAATCCAGTTGACGGGATGAGGAGAACTGAGGAGATCATACAGCTTCAGGGATCCTGCTGCCGTGATGGTTGGAATTGATATTAGAAACGAGATTCTTGATGCCCCTTCTCGAGAAAACCCTGCAAGAAGCGCGGTGGTCATTGTAATTCCTGACCTACTGGTCCCTGGGACCAACGCCAGGCACTGGCTCACACCGATGAGGAGGGCCTGACGCCAGTTTAACTCCGTGGCCGGAAGTTGTTTCTTTCCCAGCCGGTCAGCCATAAATAACAATATTGCGAACAGTGCAGTGGTTGCAATTATTACCTCCACAGAACGAAGGTATAGTTCTATTTGAAAACGTAGCAAGAAGCCTACAGGCAAGATCGGCAGGCTGGCGATTATCAGATTTAGTGCGAATTGGCCGTCTTTGCTAAGCTGCTTGTCTTTGAAAGATTTCTCCAGGGCTCGATACAGTTGTCTGATGTCCGATCGAAAAAACCAGATTACCGCCAGTAATGAACCAAGATGTACCGCAGTATCAAAGGCCAGGCCCTGATCCGGCCAGCCGAGAATCTGTGATGGGAGAATCAGGTGTGCGGAACTGGAGATTGGCAAAAATTCAGTTACCCCCTGAAGAATTGCCAGCAATACTGCTTGAAGAAAATCCAATTCATTTTATCCGCTGAAGTCAGGAGACCAGTTTAATTGAAGGACGTAGTGAATGCTGCTGAAATCAGATCAGGTAAATCGTAGAATAGAATAATGGTTGAAATACCGCTCTTCCCACTTCCGCTTGTCCTCTTCCCCGGTGGCAGGATGGATCTACAGATATTTGAAGTCCGATACCTTGATATGGTGAAAGACTGTATGCGCCAGGATTCCGGGTTTGGCATTGTTATGATAGTTGAGGGAGAGCAGGTTCTCAGGAACAGTGAACTTCAACTCCCCAGTGTTTCTCATTATGGTACTTATTGTAAGATCGTTGATTTCGATCAGCGACCCAATGGGCTGTTGTTGATCTCAGTTGAAGGCCAGACCAAATTTGTGATCAGGGATCAGTTTGAGCAGGCAGATCGGCTGATGAAGGCAGACATCGAATTTCTGGCCTCGGAAGAAGCCAAGCCTGTTCCGAAAATTCACGAACATCTGGCGAGTCTTCTGAGCACGTTAATTGAGCATCAGAGCCTCAAAGATCGCAGATTCGATATCGATTATAGTGAGGCGCGAGATGTTGGCGCTCGTTTGACTGAACTTCTACCCTGCCCAAATCGCTACAAACAAAGACTGCTTGAGATGAATGACCCCATTGCAAGATTGGGCGAAATCGAAAAACTGTTAGAGCGTATACAGTGGGTCAAGGGGAATTAACAAACGCCCATAGATTCAGGAGTAAGTAACAGGTAATCGATGCCTTCCTTCCAGTTCCGTTTTGTCAGTGGATTGCTGGTGCAGAAATGGGAGTAGTCTTTCTCGATAAAACGAAGCATCAACTCATGGTCTCGCCCCTCGGGAATTCCAAGACGCTGGCATTTGATAATCGAACCTATGGTTTCGTTGATGTCTTCCAGCCTGAATTCGTTGCGTTTGAATTGTTGCTGATTCCACTCCGGTACTTTCAGGTTTAGTGACTTACAGATTAGAGTCTGGCCATTGCATAGTTTTCCTCGCCTGCGAGCTGTTTTTGAACCAGGATTGATGGACCTCATGATATCCAGTGTCGATTCGGGGCTCAGTTTGTCTATATGTGGGTAGCCTGATTTGACCAGCACACCATTTCCTTTTCCCCGTGCAGAAAAATTTAGTGAATCACCACCCCTTGCGTAATACATATAGATCGTTCCGGGGGCCATGAACATGGCCCTGCGTTTCTCTGTATATCCCAGTGAAGAATGACTGCCTTTTTCTGAGAGGTAATAGGCTTCAGTTTCGATAATTCGTGCTGCCAACCAGAAGCTGCCGTAGGCATTTATAAACCTTCTACGCAATACCTTCCCCAGGAGTTCTTTAGCCAGTTCTTCCGGATCCCGGTCAAAAAACACACTAGTCAGCACTTGGGAATATCGCCTCATGAATTGCTATAATAAAAGGTTCAAGCATACAACGTTTGTCAAAATGGATATTCAGGAATACATGCTCGGGCTGGGGCGGGATGCACGCAGGGCATCTTCATTAATTCGTCGTGCAAGTACCGAAGAAAAAAATGATGCACTTTTTGCTATTGGCGAAGAGATATTAGCTGATCGACAGCATCTTATGATCGAGAACGAGAAAGATCTTGAGTCAGGACGTGCCAATGGTTTGAGTGATGCCTTGTTGGATAGATTGTCATTAACAGATGCTCGATTTACAGCCATGACAGAAGGCCTCGCCCAGGTTGCCCGGCTCCAGGATCCGGTAGGTGAAATCAGCGGTCTGTCGTATCGGCCTAATGGATTGCAAATCGGTAAGATGCGTACCCCCATAGGCGTCATCGGCATCATTTATGAATCAAGGCCGAATGTCACTATAGATGCTGCCAGTCTGTGTCTTAAATCTGGTAACGCGACGATATTGCGTGGCGGATCTGAAGCCATTCATTCCAATCGCGCACTGGCGAATTGCATTCAGAATGGAATTAAAAGAAGCAAGCTGGATGAGAAGGTTGTCCAGCTGGTAGAGCATACAGATCGAGCCGCCGTGGGCGCGCTTATTAAGATGGATCAGTATGTGGATGTGATCATTCCACGCGGCGGTAAAGGGCTCATCAAAAGAATCTCTGAAGAAGCGAGAATTCCGGTTATTAAACACCTGGATGGGATCTGTCACGTTTACCTCGATGATGATGCAGATCGGCAAAAAGCGATTAGCATTGCTGTTAATGCCAAGACCCAACGGTATGCAGTCTGTAACGCGATGGAGACACTTCTTGTGGCGTCGTCAATCGCTCCTGATGTTTTGCCGGAACTCGCTATGCAGTACAAGCAGGCCGGGGTTGAATTGCGGGGTTGTGAATCAACACTGATGATACTGTCGAATATATGCCATGTGGAACCTGCCACGGAAGAAGACTGGCGCACTGAGTATCTTGGCCCGATTCTGTCCGTAAAAATAGTTGATGGGCTTGACGAAGCCATTGATCATATTAATGAGTATGGGTCGAATCATACCGACAGCATCGTCACCGAGAGCTACTCCAGAAGTAGAAGGTTTCTACAGGAAGTTGATTCCAGCTCGGTTCTGGTCAACGCGTCAACCCGGTTTTCAGATGGCTTTGAGTATGGTCTTGGTGCGGAAATTGGAATATCCACGGGAAAACTTCATGCCAGGGGCCCCGTCGGTCTTGAAGGCCTGACTTCGCAAAAATATGTCGTCTTTGGGGATGGACACATTCGTCTATGACGAATCTCAAGTCGGGGTTGGCACTATTTGGTGGTACCTTTGACCCGATTCACTACGGCCACCTGGAGTCAGCCAAGGCAATAGAGAAACTCCTAGGTGCCTCAGCCTTGAAATTAGTGCCGTCTTTTCTGCCACCTCATCGTGAAGCCCCGGGAACAACTGTGGAACAAAGACTGGCAATGCTTGAAATTGCGGTTGCAGAAGATGAAGCGTTAGAAGTCGATGGCAGGGAACTGGTCAGGCGGGGAGTTTCCTACACAGTGGATACACTTGACTCCTTCAGGGCTGAACTGGATGACATGGTACCGCTGTATTTTGTTTTGGGATTCGACGCCTATTGCTCGCTCCATGAGTGGAAGCACTGGCAGGAATTAACAAAAAGGTGCCATCTGGTTGTGTTATCAAGACCAGGCTTTACCGCAGAGATACCAGCTGAGATTGTCAGCTGGGCGGAAGATAAAATTGTCGATGAGCCTGAATATCTAATGGAATCAGGCTGTGGTGGCATTATCTATGTCACCCTGGTTCAACTGGACATTTCAGCAACGCAGTTGAGGAAACATTTCAAAGAAGGTAAGAGACCGACGGGTAAGATGCCTGAAAAGGTCATAGACTATGTAATAGAACACGACCTGTATGGGGGTCGTTCGAGTTCCCTGAAAAGGGAACCCAGCAAGGAAAAAGCTAAATGTTGAATGAAAATCTAAAGAATCTGGTGATCCAGGCTTTGGAAGAAATCAAAGGTCTGGAAATTGTATGCCTGGACGTCAGTGATCAAACGGATATCTCCGATTATATGGTGGTTGCCAGTGGTTCAACCAACAGGCAGGTAAAAGCGCTGGTGAACAATGTTGTCGTTGAAGCAAAAAAAGCCGGCATCGAGCCGCTGGGCGTTGAGGGTCTTGAGCAAGGTGAATGGGTGCTGGTCGATCTGACGGATGTGATAGTTCACGTCATGTTACCCATGGTCAGGGATTATTACGATTTGGAAAATCTGTGGAGCATGAGCCCCGGGCAAAGTGAAGAGAGCATTTGAAAATAGAATTGCTGGCAGCAGGCACCAGATCTCCGGAATGGATAGAAACAGGGGTCGCCGAATACAGAAAGCGCATGCCCCGGGAATGTGCCCTGGAACTGACTGAAATAGCTGTGGCTAAACGTGTAAAAAATGACTCGATTGAGAGATTCAAGCTTGAAGAAGAGAAGAGGTTCCGGCAGAAGCTGACACCTGGGGCTAGGATAGTGGCTCTAAATAGTGGTGGAAAGATCTGGAGTACGACGGAGCTTTCGAAAAGGCTTGAAGTCTGGAAGGATAATTTTCGTCATGTACAGATGTTGATTGGTGGTCCGGATGGTCTGTCCAGAGGTTGTCTGGATGAAGCCGATGAGATCTGGTCCCTGTCGAATTTAACGTTCCCACATTTTCTGGTGAGAGTGCTGGTTGCAGAACAGTTGTATCGTGCCTGGTCTTTGCTCAACAACCATCCTTACCACAGGTAGACCGATTCAGTTCCATTAACAATAGCCTTTTTAAAAACAAAGCATCATGGTTGAACCCTTAGCATTAAAAGACCATTCCGGAGAAAGCCGAATTTATTTTGTTCGCGCTGCTCTCGGTTTCGGACTGTTGTTGCTGTTGACGTTGTTCCTGGTCGCCAGACTTTTTTATCTACAAATCATCCAGCATGACCTATTTGCCACCTTATCTGATAAAAACAGGATTCAGGTTCAATCACTATCTCCCATTCGCGGTCTGGTTTATGACAGACACGGGGATCTGATTGCTGACAATGTTCCTACCTTTAACTTAACGATTACGATCGAACGGGTCATTGATCTAGACCAGACCCTGGCGTCATTGTTTGGCCTGGTCGAATTGTCTGCAGAGGATATTTCGAGATTCAGGAAGCGTCAAAAAAGACGTCAACGACCGTTTGAGTCAGTGCCGATCCTGTTCGAGCTTTCACAATCTGAGATCGCAAGGATCAGCGTAAATCTGTATTCGCTGCCAGGAGTAGAAATTGAAGCCAAACTGGTACGGCACTATCCCAAAGGCAATTTAATGGCACATGCTGTAGGCTCAGTCAGGCGTATCAACGAGGATGATGCCCGGCGACTGGATCCGGTTGCCTATTCCGGAACGGACCACATCGGCAAAATTGGTATAGAAAGATTCTATGAGAATGACCTGCTAGGTAAAGTGGGTTACCAGCGAGTTGAGACCAATGCCCGGGGTAAGGTAATGAAGGTGTTGGATTCTGTGCTGCCTGTCCCTGGTAAGGATCTTGTTCTTCACCTTGATTCAGCCTTGCAACAGGCAGCAAGTGATGCGCTTGGCGATCGAAGAGGAGCAGTTGTTGCTATCGATCCAAAGACCGGGGGAATCCTTGCCCTGGTGAGTAAACCCGGGTACGACCCGAACCTGTTCGTCACAGGTATCGACTTTGCGTCCTATGCTGAACTTAGAGATTCAATTAATTTTCCGCTTTTCAACCGTGCCTTGCAGGGTCAGTATGAGCCCGGGTCTACCATCAAACCTCTGCTGGCCTTAGCCGGTCTTGTCACGGGGATAACTAATCCAGAATATACTATTAAAGATCCTGGCTACTTTAAGCTGCCAAGAAGCAAACGCCTGTACCGGGACTGGAACTGGACCAAAGAAGGTTACGGTGGCCATGGCATTGTCAATTTGCAAAAGGCGATATACCGCTCATGCAATGTGTATTTTTATAAGCTGGCTGTAGCTCTTGGCATCGATCGAATTCATGAATACCTGAACCTGTTTGGTTTTGGTAGAAATACTGCGCTTGACCTGCCTGAAGCCCATCAGGGCTTATTGCCGTCAAGGCAATGGAAAGAGGCTAATCGAGGGCTCCCCTGGTATCCGGGTGATACCGTCAATATCGGCATCGGACAGGGTGATATGCTGGTGACACCCCTGCAAATGGCAACCGCAGTCACTGTGATTGCAAACCGTGGTAAGTGGGTAGCACCAAGAATGCTGATGAAAGGCAGTGAACTGGTAAATCAGCACCTGGACAGGACGCCTGAGGATATTGACCTGGTTCCATCTCATGTGTGGGATCTGATCATCACCTCCATGGAAATGGTAGTTCATCGTGGCAATCAGGGGTACGGGGAAAATGGCACAGCCTGGGCTTATATCGGGCGTGGAATTCCCTATCGGATGGCCGGCAAGTCTGGCACCGCCCAGGTTGTGGGTATTAAACAGGGCGAAGAATATAACGAGGAAGAGCTGGAAGAACGCCAGCGAAAACATGCCTGGTTTATTGCGTTCGCACCGGTCGATGATCCGAAAATCGCCCTGGCAGTTCTGCTTGAAAATGGCGGCGGTGGCTCCTCCCAGGCCGCACCGGTCGCGCGTGAGGTGATTGATCACTATCTGCTCTCTAGCGGGCAGCAGGTAGCCGGGACAGACAAGATAGCGAGGGTAAATTGAGCCAGGATTTTGTACGGCGGTTACCTGATTCCGGTCTCGTTTTTCAGCGAAAAGCGGGTCTAGGGGACAAGATTCATCTGGACCTGACGATACTATTCTTGTTGTTGTGTATCTCGAGTTATGGCCTCCTGATTCTATTCAGTGCTGTGAACCAACAATCCGGTCCGGTCATTGCCCAGATGATAAAGTTCGGCCTGGCGACCAGCGTAATGTTGCTTATGGCCCAGATCTCTCCCATTTTCTATCTGAGAGCTGCGCCATGGCTGTATGCGGTTAGCCTCGTTCTTCTGGCGCTAATCTATGTTTTTGGTATTGAAGTCAATGGTTCCCGCCGCTGGCTCAGCATTCTGGGTGTGCTAAGTTTTCAGCCGTCAGAGATTATGAAACTTGTCGTACCCATGATACTGGCCTGGTATTTTCATGATAGGCACCTGCCACCAAAGGCAAAGCACATCATGTGGGCAATCATAATGATTGCGGTTCCCGTAGTGATGATTGCAGGGCAACCGGACCTTGGCACCGCTTTGATTATAGGAGTCTCGGGTTTACTGGTACTGCTACTGGCTGGGATACCCTGGCGATTTGTATTTGGTGCTTTAGGGGCTGGGTTAGTTTCTGCACCGGCACTCTGGTTTCTGCTTCGTGACTATCAGAAACAGCGGATACTCACGCTGCTCGATCCGGAGAGAGATCCGCTGGGAGCCGGGTGGAACATAATCCAGTCCAAAACAGCGATAGGTTCTGGCGGTTTGTTTGGAAAGGGTCTGTTCCAGGGAACTCAGTCACACCTGGATTTCCTGCCTGAAAGCCAGACTGACTTTATAATCGCAGTACTGGCAGAAGAGCTGGGATTGTTTGGCATTGTCATTTTGCTGATTTTGTACATCCTTTTAATGGGTCGAGGGGTCATCATTTCCTTGCAAGCACAGGACACATTTGGAAGACTATTGTCAGGCACGATTACCTTCACCTTTTTTGTTTATGTGTTTGTAAACATAGGCATGGTTAGTGGAATATTGCCTGTGGTCGGTGTTCCCCTTCCTTTAGTGAGCTATGGGGGAACATCAGTGCTGACTTTGTTCGCAGGCTTTGGAATGATCATGTCGATCCATACTCACCGAAGAATTACTTTGTAGAAGGCTATAGATGTTTAAGGTAGTTCCAATAATTCTTATGTCGCTAACGGTTGTGTTGGTGTCTGTGCAGTTGTACGCACAGGGTGAGAACTATGCGAATAGGGAAGAGGTAATAGCTTTTGCAAATGAATTAGCAGAATCAGATGGGTTCAAAGCGGAAGGGTTACTGACAGTCTTTCGTCAGGCGCGGTACAAACAATCCATCATAGATGCGATTTCAAGACCAGCGGAAAAGGTGCTCACATGGAGTGAGTACCAGGATATATTCCTGACTCGGAAAAGGATAACGGCTGGGCATAAATTCATGATGGAAAACAAAGATGCGCTTCAACGTGCACATCATGAATTTGGAATCCCGCCGGTCATTGTAGCTGCCATTATTGGTGTAGAGACAATGTACGGCAGGCATCGCGGGAATTACAGAGTACTCGACGCACTGTCGACCCTGGCCTTTGACTACCCGCCAAGATCGACCTTCTTCCGGAGTGAGTTGCGTGAATTTATACTTCTTGTCCGGGAAGAAAACCAGATCATTGTAGACGTCAAAGGATCCTATGCAGGGGCTATGGGTTACGGCCAGTTCATTCCTAGCAGCTACCGCCACTTTGCGGTGGATTTTGACGGCGATGGGGTCCGAGATATCTGGAATAATCCCACGGACGCCATAGGTAGTGTGGCCAATTATTTTTCAGAACACGGCTGGAAGCAGGGTGATCTCATTGTTGTCAAAGCCTATGTCGAAGCCGATGCCGCAGCCAGGCAAAGTGCGGATTCAAAGGGTGATAACATTTTTAATCAGTCGCTTAAGCCTAGCCGTACCGTCGGGGCAATGAGAAAAGTTGGAGTTATTGCCATGATGGATATTGAAGATTCATTGAAGACGAGCCCGATGAAACTAGTCGGCAAACAAGGTGATGAATACTGGCTGGGGCTGCACAACTTCTATGTCATTACCCGATACAATCGCAGCAGACTTTATGCGATGGCAATTTTCCAGCTAAGTGAAGCGCTGCGTACATCTAGCGAGTTTGTGAGCCAAAGTCATTATTAATGCCATCACAATTGTGCTGTTGGCTTTTTTTTTGAGTGCTTGCTCAACAAATCAGCCTGAACCTGGTCAGCCGGTTCAACCATCAACCCGACCCAGTAGCAATGGTAATACATTGCCAGGAAATAAAACGCCCTATATAGTGTTTGGGAAATCCTACAATATCCTGCCTGATAGTGTCGGTTATCTGGAAATTGGGATTGCCTCCTGGTACGGGAAAAAATTTCATGGAAGACTGACTTCAAATGGTGAGGTCTACGACATGTACCAGCTGACAGGTGCACACAAGGCCTTACCCCTGCCTACAGTTGTGAGGGTCACCAATCTTGATAATGGCAAGAAGACTGTCCTGAGAGTGAATGATCGCGGCCCTTTTCATGATGATCGTTTGATTGATCTATCGTACAAAGCGGCACTTGAGCTGGGATTTGCGGATAAGGGAACAGCGCCGGTTGTAGTCGAAGCGATCGATCAGGAAAACTACCCTGGATTGCATCTCAGGGAAACTGGGTCTCATTCCTATTACCTGCAGGTAGGTGCCTTTTCCCGTATTGAAGGTGCACAGCATCTAATGCAGCAAATTCAGGCATTGGTGGTCAGAAAGTCTGGGTCGGCACCGGTTCGAATCCTCCAGAGTGAGATGGATTCGGGTATCTTGCACAAGGTCTGGATTGGGCCGATTGGTACCGATGAAGAAAATGAGCGGATCTCCACATGGGTCATCAATGCAAATCTGGGGTCTCCTATAAAAGTCGAGGTGGATTAGCTCAAACTTTTAGGAATCCTCTTGACGCAATTCACAGAAGTTCAATCTTTACTCATGTAAAATGAGCGATAAAACAGGTTCATTAAAAACAATGCGAACGACTTTTACACTTATCATTACTTTGATAGTCGCACAGGCTTCAATTGCCAGCGAGCCTATCATTCCCGCGCCACCTCAACTGGCGGCTGAGGGATATCTGCTAATTGATGCAGAAACTGGCACAGTCCTTGTTGAGCACAACAGCAAACAACGTCTTGCGCCTGCCAGCCTGACCAAGATTATGACAAGTTTTGTAGCGGCCACCGAGATAAATGGCGGTGTTGCCAGCCTGAAGGACCCGGTGAATATCAGTGTTAAAGCCTGGCGTATGGAAGGCTCCAGAATGTTTATTCAGGAAGGTACTCAGGTACTTCTCGAAGATCTGGTTCGAGGCGTGGTCATTCAATCGGGTAATGATGCCAGTGTTGCTCTAGCTGAACACATTGCGGGTAGTGAAGAGGCCTTTGTGGACGTGATGAATCAACATGCCTCCCGCCTGGATATGGTGGACACACATTTTATGAACGTTACGGGTCTGCCAGATGAAAACCACTATACGACGGCAGCTGATCTGGCCCAGTTGACGATCGCCTTGATTCGGGATTTTCCGGAACACTACAAAATCTATTCAGAGAAATATTTCACCTACAATAGCATCCGGCAAGCTAACAGGAATTCGTTGCTGTGGAGAGACGATACTGTCGATGGAGTAAAGACCGGACATACAGAGGCCGCGGGATACTGCCTGGTCGCTTCAGCTGAAAGAGAAGGAATGCGTCTGGTGTCAGTCGTCATGGGAACCAGATCGGAAGCTTCGCGGGCAGCAGAGAGCCAGAAGCTGCTGACCTATGGGTTCCGTTATTACCAGACGACAGCGCTCTACACTGCAGGCGAATCGCTGAATAAGGTCCGGGTCTGGGGTGGCACACACGGCGCGATCAACCTTGGCCTGGAAGAGAATATTGTGGTCACTGTTCCACGGGGTGCAAGGGATAGTCTCACGGCCCAGATGGATATTGGCAATGAAATTCATGCACCACTCGAACAGGGACAGAAACTGGGAGTATTGACTGTGTCGATGGATGGCAAAGAAATAGCTCACGTACCACTGGTTGCTCTCAATGCTGTGGAAGAAGCCGGTTTCTTTAGTCGATTGTGGGATGCCATATCGCTCTTCTTCTTGCAACTACTTGGTGGAGACCCGCTAGCACTCTAGACAAGGGAGAAAGATTAGCGATGAAGGAACCAAAAATAGAATTTCCCTGCGACTATCCGATTAAGGTTATCGGTGACTTTCATCCGGGTTTTACCGAAGAGGTGCTAGATATTGTGCGTCGCTATGATTCGAACGTAACGCTTGAGAAGGTCAAGGAAAGACCCAGCAGTAAAGGTAATTACCAATCGATCGCAATACCTTTTTGGGCTACGGGTGAACCCCAGTTAAAACAGTTGTTTTCCGACTT
>SMVA01244553.1_pt1 | contig 33437 bp, 46 predicted proteins | sample 2456451 | NCBI WGS metagenome assembly SMVA01 (sample SAMN11095933, study PRJNA526329) | marine sediment metagenome | biome: Marine sediment; feature: Surficial sediment; material: Deep marine sediment; isolation source: Hadal surficial sediment | place: Pacific Ocean | collected 2014-05 | depth... | reverse complement strand
CGAACTGCTTCTTGATCAGGGCGCGTGACGCGATGATGTCGTCGGCCTTGGTCAGCTTCTCGCTGACGCGGATCACCTTCTTCGAGGCAGAGCGCCCGGCCTCGATCGCCTTCCGCATCTCGGTGGCCCAGTACAGCGCGATGGCTTCGTCGTTCTTCGCCTCCTTGTGCGTGATCGCACCCTCTGGTGTATCGATCATCTTGGCAGCGGCGAGCAGGCCTTCTGCCATGCCACGCTGGCCTTGGCCGCGACCGTGCGTGACCTTGCCCATGGGCGGCACCACCTCCCAGACCACGTCGCTGAAGTCCTTCGAGAGGTCCACCAGCTTCCGCCGGAGAGCGTCGCTCGGCACGGCGGCGAACTGGACGGCGAGAACCCGACTGCCGTCAGACAACTTATTCGAGACTTGGATCCGCACCGCGCCGGTGGCTCGCAGGAAGTCGTTGACCCCCGTCTCATCGAAGCCTTGAGCCGCGAAGCCGAACCTGCCCACCAGCGTGCTGTGCAGGGTGAACGTCCTGCCCGGGCGCCCCTTCGGTCGAGTCGTGTTGTCCCGGTCAATGAACCGCCCGTCGCTCAACACCAGCATGGCCTCGGTGCCGTCGTCGGTCGTCTTGAACTGCCGGGTGATCGCGGCGTTGGTGGGCCCGGTCAGGATCAGATCGACATCCACCCACGGCTTGGCGATGAGGCCGGACTCCTCGAACTGCTTGCGGGTCATCGAGCGGATGGACCGCATGCCGGCGGCGAGGATCTCCGAGTGTGGCTCCGGCCCGCGCAGGTCGAAGTTCGGGATCTCGTCCAGAATCGCCATCATCTCGTTCTCGGCCTGAGTCTGCTCGAAGAAGCTGTCGGCCAGCTCCTTGATCGCGACCAGCACCTCCACGTCGGGATGCTCCTTGCCGACCACGAAGATCAGTTCCGACAGCTTCTCGCGGTACAGCTCGAACGTGCGCTGGTCGCGGTTCATGATCAGGTCGTAGAAGCCGGTCGTCTCCATCCGCTGGTCAACGTAGACCGACACCGCCTCGTTCTGTCCGATCGGCGTCGCGAACCAGAGCATGAACTTCGCCCAGTCCACCTTCCCCGGATGCAGCCGCTTGTAGTAGTCGAGCCCGGCGAGCTGGAGCCCGTTGGAGTCGGCCGCCACGATCCGCTGGTGGAACCTGATCCACGCCTGCCGTCGCGTGGACTTCAGGAAGTGGACCCACTCATGCGTGAACGTCTGTCGGATGGCTTCCTCGCTGCCGGTCCCGACGTTGATCATGATCGACTGCGAGATCGGGTCGTGCATGCCCATCATGCCGCTGGCACCCTTGATGAACTCCAGCGTGACGCCGAGCTTCGCCATGCCCGCCTGCAAGAGGCGGTTCGGTGATCCGTCTTCCGGCTCCACCACCAGCAAGTCGCTGTCGTGTCCGCGTGTGATCAGGAACGCACGGGCTCGGAGGATGCGGCCCTCCTGTGACTCGGCGTTCTTGTACTCCGGGTTCTCTGTGATGGAACTGAGCGAGACGAGCTGGTTGAACGAGAAGAAGGTGGCGAAGAACTCAGTAATGTTGCCGGTGATCTGGTGGTCTTCATCGAGTCGGGCTTGGGCGTCGGCTTCTCGTTCCTCATCGCTCTCGATCAGGGGGGCGCCGGCGAGCAACTCCCGCTTCCGTTCCGGCGTCAGCTTCTCGGTCGAGATGATCTCTTCAGGCGCGATGTCACGCCACAGTGTGACGAAGCCCTCGGTCGGCTGGCCTTCCTCAGTCTCGATGTAGCCCTCGAAGCCCTGCTCCTTGGCGACCGCGATGAACACCCCGTAGTCGAACTGGCCGCCAGTCCGCTCCCGCATCTCGGCGCGGACCGCCTGCCAACTGGGGTGGTTCTTCGACAGCAGGTTGAAGTTGCCCTCGATGACACTCAAGAAGTTCGTCTGAGACAGCACGACGAACTCACCGCGCCGACCAGAGCGGTACAGATTGATCCCCGCTTGGGCGAGGTCAACAACGCCGTCTTTGATTATTCGGGCGCGTTCTCGTCCTGCTGCGGGTCCGGTTGCAGAGAATCGGACGAAGAGTCCTTCTGCACTCCGGTCTTCGCGGGTGAGACGAACGAGCCGGGTAGTCCGGCCAGATGGTTCCTGATCGCCCTCGCGTCCTGCTCCGATGTCGGATCTGGCTTCTCTGGCTTCTCTGTCGGCATCGCTCTCCAGTGTACCACCGCCGACCTCAACAATCTCGGCCTCGCCCTGCGGTGCCTCCTCGCCCTGCGGTGCCTCCTCGCCCTGCGGTGCAGCCTCGCCCTGCGGTGCGGCATCCCCCACTACCTGGAGACTGTCGTCGGGCTGCGGGATGCCCGGCTCGGCCGGCAGGGCAAACGTGACCTCACCTTCCTGCCTTGCAGTGCGCATCAGCGAAGCCAAGGCTCGCCGTGCCTGCTTGAGCCGGGGGTCGTCATTCTCCAGCGCTCGCCCCTCGTAGGACTGGCTCTGGATGATGTCCTTGAACCGCTCGACAGCCTCTTCCCGCTCCTCGCGGGGCCGAGCCGCCAGCTCGTCGTGCGACAGTTGGCCCGGCGCTGCCGTCTGCGAGTCGGTCAGGTCGAGGAACCGCCTCTCATCGGTGGTGTACGGGCCGCCTCGCTCGAGCAGGCCCTCCCGCTCGATGACATCAGCCGGGTCGCGACCACTGGCGGCGATCTTCTGGGCCCGCTCCTGTAGCTGCGTCGCTTCTACCTGCACGTCACCGCGCCGACCGCCGGTAGTGACGATCGACTGTAGATCCCCCCGCGCCAGATCGAACTCGCCGCCCGGTCGGTTCTTCTTGCCGAGGTCCGCGTTGTAGATGATGTTCGCGCCGGCACCGAACGCCTTCACGCCGCCGGTGGCCGCCACACCGCCAGCGACCGGGACCGTGAAGGCCAGTGCCTCGGCCGCCCAGTTCCGCCAGTCGCTGCTCCGCGCGATCACCTCTTCCCATGTCGTCTCGCCGGTAGCGATCCGCAGCAGGTCACCTACCCGCTCCTCGAAGACCTCGCCCATGATGCCGTTGAAGCCAGCGTCAGTCATCACGTCGCGGAACTTCTGCGGCCCGACGGCGCCGCCCTCGGCACCGAGCTTGCGGATGAAGGTGTTCAGCATCGCTGACTTCAATCCGAACTTCGCCGCCGCGCGGGTGATCATGCCGGCACCGATGCCCAGCAGGGGTCCAGCTCGCTCGGAGGAATACTCGACCCAGCCGTCGATCGCCGCGCGGAACAGGGCCTCGAACTCGCCATCGGCCGCATCGAAGTCGACGACCATCCGCCGGGCCTCGTCGAGGGTGAAGCCCGGCATCATCCGATGGATCTGGTCCGCCCTGATGCCCATGAAGTTGGCTGCCACACTCTGTACGCCTGCAGCGCCAACAACCGCTCCGACCTCGATGCCGGCTGTCCGCAGACCGATACTCGTCAGCGGCACACGCACCCTGTTCGTGAGTCCACGCAGGAAGCGGCCCATCGCAATCTTGCCGCTGACCTTGGCAGCGCTGAACACGCCCTTCGTCACGATAAAGTCCAGCATCAGGCCAACCGAGTCGTAGGTGATTCCAGCGGCCTGCACCCCGACGCTCTTATGCGTCCGCTTGCCATCCATGAGGAAGGCCGTCAGGAGCAACCGATCGAAGTTATCGTCGGTCCCCCGCTCCCACCGCTCGGCGGCGAGGAGGAGCCGATCAGCCTCTGAGACGTTCAGAATGTCGCTGATGAATGGCGTCCAGTCACGAAGCACCGTCTCGAACACACCCCTGCCCCCGGTGGTGTTGGCCCACCACTGAGCGAGGCTCTCTTTGGTCGGGTCGCTGGTCAGCAGTCTGCCCATCGCAAGACGCTGATCGTCGGGGGTCATCGCCATGAAGTTGTTGACGAACGGCGAGCCCCAGCCACGCTCCTCCTGCAAGGCGCTGATGCCCTGCGTGATCGTGGTCTGGTCGCGGGTATGCATGATCTCCGCTCCACGATCGATCACGAACTCGCGGGCGAAGAAGGGGTGATTTTCGAGGCCGGGAGGAATCGCGTAGTTGCCGGCGACCTCTGGTGGGAACAGCCGCATCTTGCGCACAGGCTCCGGCAGTGGACGAAGCTCTGGTTCCGCCTCCGGCGACACGAAGTCCTCAGGGTCGTTGACGGGACCGCTGCCGAAGTCGAGCCGATCCTGCTCTGCCTCTGTCAGAGGATCTGGAGCCAGATGATCAGTCAGGGGATCAGGCATCCGGCGTCACCGCCTGCTTCTTCTGCTGTAGGCGCGGGATGTTCGGGTCGTAGAGTCTCGCCTGGTATCCGTGGTCCGGCAGCCAGCGTCCGAGCAGGAGGTTGTAGACCCGCTTGCCTTCGGCGTGAAGAGCGAGTTCCCCCTCCGTGGCGTCGGGGTCTTCGATCGGCGGGTTGTCGAAGTCGGGCGGGGCCTGACCAGTCTCTTGGAAGTAAAACTCGTGGAACTTCGGCTTCAGACCACCATGCCAGTAGCCACGGGCTTGGGCGCCGGGGAACAGCATGTCGTCGACGGTCCCGATGTACGGGGACGGCATGCCCTTGTGCCATGCGAGATCCGAGTTCTGGATTCGCAGCGCGTCCGGGTACTCCTGCGTGAGCTGGTGGTTGAGCGCGGCGAACAGTTCCGGGTTCTCGGCCGCCATCACCTCCCTGCCACGTTCCCGCTTGTTCGGATCCCACTTCCCGAACGCGCCTCGGCCGGCGCTGTCGACCGCCGGAATGTAGGTGAAGCCGTCCACATGCCTGAACATCTGGAGCAGTGCCGGATTCGTACCGCCGGTAAGGTCAGAGGTCGCCTTCAAGGAGCCCAACATGTCCATGAACGGATGGTCATCGTCGATCTCTACCCCAGCCGTGAGGCCGGTCAACTTGGAGGACACCGCGATGCCGTTGACGCTCGCATGCGTAGCGGCGATCTTGATCACCTCGCCCTTGTGGATGGCGTCGACCATGTCCTCCACTGAACGCACCTCGGCGTTCGGGTCGGACCTCTCCTCGGCCATCTTGATGACCATGTCCCGCTGGAGCTTCTGGAAGGAAGCGAAGCCCGACTTCAGATCTGGATCGTTCCCCGGCAGATTGATACCGGCGCCGAGGTCGCCCGTCGCAATGGCCGCGTTGACCTTATCGCCGGCGAGCTTCTTCCAAGTACCGAGCTGGCTGCGGAGGGACGGTAAGTTGAACAGCGTCGCGATGCGCATCGCTTCTTCGTCAGTGTCGGCGAAGGCAATCAGCTCCGCGACGAAGTAGTTGTCCGCTACGGTGAGCCGGTTCAGCGCATTGGACCTGCCCTTTGATCGCACGATGGCCCGCAGAGTCGCGACAGACTCCGGCGCGTTGTACACCGTGTTGAAGTTCCTGAACATATCCTTGGAACCATTGGCCTCTTCGATCGTGAGGCCGTGTGCGATGAGATCCCGCTCATCGCTGACTTGGTTCTCGATCCGGTTGAGCATGCTCACGATGCCGGGGTCGACGGCGAGGGCGGGATCCGCATCGTCGACCATGATGAGTGCCGTCTCATACGCACCAACCCCGCCCTCCATATCGAGTTGACGCAGGTAGCCCGCGAGCCGAACGCGCTCTGCGTTCAGGCGGATCTTCGCCGCTTCCCGCGCGGTCTTCTGGAGGATGCCGCTCTCACCACCGAACCGTGGGAGCCTCTCCTTGATTTCGGGCGGCAGGCCCTCGAACATCGCCTGCAACACTTCGGGGCGGTCCTCGAAGTTCCCCATCACGTCGAGGAAGGCCTGACCAACGGCGTTGGAAAAGTCCCGCTCGCTGAGTGGGACATCGGACACCGCTCGCAGCGTCTCTTGCTCGACGAGGACATCGTCCCACGTCGTGTCACCCGCGCCGATCAGCCACTGATTCAGGACGCCGGCGCGGTCGCGACGAGCCGCGATGACCGCCGCCGTCTGCCGCTTGTTCCCACTGGAGATGACCTGACCCAAGACCATGCTCTTGGCCTGACCGAGGAACGTGCCTTGGTACGCGAGCTTCGCCTCCGGCGGCAAGCCGCCTCGCTTCTCGATCGCGGCGTCCATCAGCCCCTCGGCCGAGATTTCATCCGGGTTGGCGTCGGGCCGCGAGAAGAACTCGATGATCGTCTTCTGGGCGTCCTCGATGTCGATGATGGCAAGTGTCCGGCCGTGCTGGGCCATGACCCTGCTGCGGTTCTGCGGGTCGATGAACCTGTACTTGCGAAGGAACTGGAGAGCTTCTTGGGGCGTGGAGTCAGCGAGGATCTTGATGAGCCCCATCCGCTCAAGCTCGATCGTCTCGCGGTACTTGATCTCCATGTCCTTGTTGACCAGCCGCTGTCGCATCACATCGACCTTGGCCTCGATCTCAAGGGTCCGCTGCTGGGCCAGCGCGATGTCGTTCTCGGCCTGCGTCTGGGCGCCCTCCCGCCGCACGTCCTGCGTGGCAGCGTCAAGGATCCCGCTGATGCCCCTGAAGAGGGAGGTGGTGATCTTCCCGAACTCGGCCTCGGGCGCTACGACGACCGTGGGTAGCTGTGTCATCAGTTGGCTCTCAATCGCCGGCGTTGATCAATCATGAAGGCGTTGATGTCGGTTGTGAGGTTCCCAGATCGCCGGCCCCCGATGGTCTGCTTGCCAGCCGCCAAGAACGCGCCAAGCACGGCGGGTGAGCTGTGCCTGCCGCCACCGGGCATCGCGGCGCCCGCTTGGATCTTCTCAGGGATGCCGATCGACAAGGACAGCAGAGAACCGGCCGCGTAACGCTGCCGCGCGCTGATCTCCTCGATCTGCTTCTGGTACAGCGTCCGCTGGAGCGCCGAGTTCTCCAGCGTGGCATCGCCCTGCAGCAACTGCTGCTCGAAGAGCTTCCCTTGTACCCCCGCAAAGTCGCCGGCCTGCATCAGACTCCTGATCTGCTGCTGGAGGGTGAAGCCCTGAACAAGGCCGGTCGCTGAATCGGACAGCGTCTGGGTGAACAGGGCCGTGCTGCTGATGGTGTTGCCTTCGCGGATGTCCTGTGCCTCGAACCGCTTGGCCCGCTTGAAGTCCTCCATTCGACGCCACAAGTCTTGGCGGCGACCGAAGTCGTTGCCGAACGAGGAGATGGCCGCCTCGGTGTACGACAGGCCGATCGGGTTGTCCTTGTTGAACGCTTGCTGGAACTGCACCTGTTCCACGAACGCGAGCTGCTCAACCTGCTCGATCTCCTCGAACTTGGCGGCCTTCAGCTCCAGGTTGATCCGCTCGTCGGACAGAGCGACGATCCGCTCCCGCCGTTTCCGTTCCTGAATCGCACCGAAGATGCTGAAGCCGGTCGAGAACAACTGGAAGAAGAACGGCAGTGCGGTGAGGAAGCCGTACCCACCGGGGGCGGGTGCAGGACCAAAGGGAACTGATCCCCGCGAGATCGGGCCTCCGTCGAGGAACGATTGTTCTGATGCGGTGATCGCCATCAGCCAATCCCCCTTCCTTGCTTATCGAACGTGTACTCGATGGACATGATCGAGAACTGGCCGGGGGTGTCAGAGGTGATCGTGATCTCGCCTGACCGTGGGTCGATCATCACGTCAGCCACAACGAACTTCGTCTCGAAGGACGCTGCTCCAATGGTCACCAGCCCGACACGGTGCGACTGGAAGGAGAGGCTCAGGACAGGATCCACGTTCGGGAACGGGGTCCACGTCAGCAGGTAGTCGGTCGTCTCGAAGTGGAAGATCGTGAGCTGCTGCGTCTGCACATCGTCGGCAATCTTCTCCGGGTACAGCTCGTTGAGCGTCAGCGAGGTGTCCCACGCGAAGCCGATGAACTGGTCGACCGTGCCGACTCCGAGGCTGTCGGAGTCCGAGAAGTTGCCGTCGAAGACCGGGTCACCGTTGTCGTCCAGCCGTGTTGGCTTGATGAACTCATGCGTGTTGTCTGGGTTGGTCGTGACGATGTGCGTCCGGGCGAGGTCGCCGGGGCGGCCCGTGTGCGGAACCGTCGTCGTATCCAGCTCGCTGTCGTAGATCATGTCGCTGCCGCTGACCAGCTCCAGCCGATCAATGCGCGGCAGGTAGAGCATCCCCTCCGGTGGCGCCGACTCGCGGTGCAGGTAGGTCGTGAGCGCGTAGTCCTCGTCGGTGTCGACCTTGTGCGTGATAATCCGCACGTTGTCCTGCCACGCATGGATGTAGACGATGTCGTCGATGGTGTCGAACTCGCCCCATGCCGACTGGATCGCGGCGCCCCGGATGAAGAACGTGTCGTGCATCTCCGGGTTCGAGTCAGTGAGCGTGATGAAGACGGTGTTGCCGAACGTGAACACCCGCTCCGGCGTCTTCTTGTGGAAGTGCTTCGGGACGTGGGCGGTCAGCAGGCCCGTGTAGATCAGGGCCTTGGGCTCCACTGCTCCCCAGGTGAACTGGTGAACGTCTCCGTACTTGTCCAGCATCGTGACGAGGCCCGGCCCGGCGGATGGGTCGATGTCATGCGAGGGGTAGTCGGTGATCGTGACGATGCGGCCGTTGGTCCCGGTGAGCGTCTCGGAGCTGGGCGGCGAGAACTCGAGCTGGCCCTGCTCGGCAATGACGAACAGTGCCTCTCCGACCTGACGGCAGCGGAGCAGGTCGCCCACCTCGGTCTGGGTGACGTTCACCGAGATGCGGTCCTGATCACCGATGGCCGAAGCCGAGTCCACCCACAGGTTGAAGAAGTCGTTGTTCCGGCTGGCGGTGACATGCTCCTCGCTCATCAGGAACAGGCGGCCGGCGTAGTACTCGATGGCCTTGATCTTGAATGAGTTGCCGGAGGTGATGCCCTCGTTGACCCATGGCATCCGCTTGACCGTGTGTTCGTTGCCGCTCACACGCTGCCGCCACTGGATCTCGTCGATGGTCAGGGTGCCTGCCTGCTCGTCGTAGACCACCTTGTGCGGCATGCAGGTGTTCAGGTAGCGGGCCTCCGGGTCGTTGGCCCTCGGAACTCGATACCAACTGCCGTGCTTCGGGAAGTAACCCTTCTCGTAGTCAGCATGGGGCTTGCTGGGGAAGAACATGTAGAAGCCGGCGGGGTCGAGGTTCTCCTCGGCAATGACCTCGTACACGTCGCCGTCCATCACCGTGCTGTCTTCAGGCAGATCACCGAAGAACGTCACGTCGTCTCGCACCTCGGTCGACGACACGGCGTGGGTGGAGCCGGACGCGGCCTCGTCACCCTCCAGCAGGTAGTGGAACGACTCGTCGTAGTCCCACGCATCCCTGATGCAGTCGCCCATGTCGAAGGTGCGGTTGCAGATGATCAGCGTGTCGCGCTTCGACGCCACATCGATGTCGGTGAGGAGCGTCGTGGCCGTTGCCATGTACGCCGCGAAGGTGCCGAGGGAGTTGTCGATTACATCGAGCGGCACACCGCTCTCGTCCCAGCCCAGCACGATCGTCTGACCACTGTCGACCATGTCGCCGGCCACAATCGCGACGATGGCCCCCCGGATGTGTGTCCAGTAGAAGAGGTTCGCCTGCCGCATGTCGGTGTTGGCGTGTGGGAGGAGTGTGGCGACGTACTCCAGCGGGTTCCGCTTCACCGCACCACCGATGCGGAGGTCGAACCTGATGTTCTTGGCCTGCTTGACCGTTCCGAACTTGCGCGACCACGGCGCCTGTCCCGACTCACCCCCGTACAACTGGTCAATGATGAGGCTGTGGAGATCGGCCATCAGAAGGAGCTTTGCGTCCTTGGATCAAGGTGTCTCGTCGTGCCACCGTAGCCCTGCACTGCGATCGCCGTGAACCCGCTCGCATCCCTGACGTTGCCCAAGTCTCCCTGCGTGTTCAGCCATCGTGACTGGTGCCGCACTGACTTGGCTTCGAGCTTCTGATTCACAGAGCCGTCGTGGGCCTCGGTCCAGAAGTCAGCCGTGGCCTTCCATGCGATCCATTCTGCGATGAGCTGGGGCAGCCGCTTGAAGTCCTCGTCGCCCGGGTAGTCCAAGATGATCTTCACGTCGATGATCGCGGCGTTGAACCATGTGTCGACGTTCTTGTGGTGGCTCCAGACGAAGAGCTTCCCATCGTCGTTCTCGTCCATCTGCACGACGAGCTTGCTGTCTGGGATAATCACACGCAGGTAGGATTCGGAGATCGGCACCCTGAGGCTGGCGTCCAGTTGCAGCGTGGTGTTCCGGGTGTTGAAGCCCCATCCGCGTTCGAGGATGTCGATCCGAGACTGCTTCAGGGTTCGCTTGGCGACCTGTGCCGCCTGCGACTCGTCATCGAGGTCGTTGATGACGGCCTTGTTGCTGCCTCGGATGATGATGTTGATCGCTTCGAGTTGCAGCATGGTTTCTCAATAAGTCCGCTCCCCCCCTGTGGGGGGAACGAACACAAGAGGAGAAGAAGTGAAGGAGATCAAGCCACAAAGAGCATGACAAAGACACCCTCGGCCTTGATGACCTTGATGCCCATATGGAGCCGAGCAATCGGCATCCACACCTGATCGCGGTGGATCCAGTCGATGTTGGCCTCGAGGCCAGTCTGGTGTCTCACCGCTGCACATTCCTTCTGCCAGAAGACGCCGTGGACCGCCGTGTTGTCGTGCTGCATCACCTGACCCGTGTCACCAGGAAGGTTCTTCGGGAAGTGTTCTGTAGCAGTCCAATCGATACCAAAGATTCCACCGCAGTTGCGGATCTTGATTCCGAGGTATTCGAGCAATGCCATATTGCCACCGATCGACTCGTTCCGGTTCTGGCCCTGAGCAAAGTCAGAGCTGACCACCGAAGGCTCGGAACGGATCGCGTAGAAGCTCGTAGGCTTCATCAATCCGTACCGATCCTCAAAGTCCACACCGGCCTCGTCCATCAGGCCAGCGATGACGTTCAGCGAGTTGAGAATCGCTGCCTTCGCGACCGCTGGATCCGTGTCTTCGTAATCGCCAGAGGACGACTGGGACTGAAGCTCGGCTTCGTGGATGAGGTGGTTGGCAATGCGCAGTGTTCGACCGAAACCGACAGCCTTACCGAGGGCGCGTCCGGTGTTCGTGAGCAGTTGCAGGTCAGGTCGGACATCGACCTGCTGCTTCTGGATGTCCACGAACGCCTTGATCGGGTCAACGAGGGGAACCTCGACGCCGGTGATCGTCGCACTACCGTTGTGGGCGCCACCGTCTGCAAGGTTGATCCCAGTCGCTTCCTCGAAGACCGGAATGTTGATGATGTCGCCGGCGGTCATGCCGTGGAACATCAGCCAGTCTTCGGAGATGTAGTCCCGATGCTGGTACGCCTCGAGGACCGAGCCACCGAAGACTTCGGTGTCAGTCCCTGAAAGTGTAATATCAGCCATTGGAGATACTCCGCAGAGAAAGAAACAGGCTTTGCCCGCTTCGACCTCTGCGGTTCTCCATCGCTGCGTCTCTGACCGGACGCCGCTCTGGGCCGTCAGATGGCCGCGCCGTCTGGTTGTCCAACCCGGTTGTCCCGCCGAACAAGGCAGGGCCATAAGGGCCAGAACGAACAGTCGGGGCGACACGGCACCTCGCCGTGCTGTCTCATTCGTAGCAGAGCGGTGCGATCAGGTCAACTACTCGCCGCGCTGAGCCCGGCGCCGTGCGATCAGGTCCGTCTCGGCAGCCTGCTTCTGTCGCGTGGTCTTGGACTGGTCGGCTCGGATCGCGATGAGCTGCTCTTGGAAGTCGCGCGTGTCCTTGAAGCCCTTGTTGGTGGGCGTCATCACCGGGCGACCTCGGACAGTCTTCTTCATCGTCTTCTTGCGGTTCGCAGCGCGGTGGTCGCCGGCCTGCTCACCTCCGAATGCGTCGTTGTATTCTTGCATGACAGTGTCGAACCAGCCGAGGTTCTCCTTGGCGGCCATCTTGTCGAAGCCCTTCCGCTCATCCAGACTGAACGGGCTGTCGCCGCTCTTCAGCCAGTCCATCACGTCGGACGTGACCTCAGGCGTGATGGCGGGGTCAGCCGCGTAGGCCGTGAGGCCAGCCACCATCTGGTCGTTGCGGAACTTCTGGAACTCCATGAACTCCAGCAGCGTGTCACGGCCGACCCGGATGCCCTGCCCCTCCACGGCGGCCAGAACATCCTCGTCGATCTCGCCGGTCTGGATGTAGGTCTGCGAGGCCTCGTTGTACCGCGCCATCATCTGCTTGCGCTGCTCCTCGGCCGCAGCTTGCGCGACAGGATCGTCGGCCGGGGCGTTCTGGGCCTGAGCCTGCTTCAGTCCCGCCTGGAGTTCGTCGTTGGCCTTGGTCAGTGCGGAGATCTGGGTTCCCTGCTCACCGATCTTCGACTGCGCACTGCCGGCGCTGTTCGCGATGTCCTGAAACGTCTTGCCCTTGAACTGCTTCAGGCCGTCCGGCAGGTTCTCCGGCAAGGTGCCGGCCCAGTCGAAGCCAGTAGCAGGGGCGCCCTCACCGGCCCCCGCGTCGCCTTCGCCTTCACCAGTTGCTACGCCGCCACCGCCAATGTCGAGTGCTTCTTCTGCCATCGATCAGACTCCTGCCTTTATCTTCATCGAGTTCAGATCGACCGCCTCCTGCGGATTGATCGGGTGTCCGCCCTGCCAGAGCCGCAGCGCCGCAATGAAGTGGCCCATCGTGACCCGGGCCGCCTTGGCGTGAGCGGTGTACAGCCCGTACAGCCGCTGCTCCTCGACCTCGATTTCCAGATCCTTGCGGATGGCATAAGTGATACCGTGCGTGATGAGGTAGCCGCAAAGCTTCTTCTTCACCATCAGGCATGCGGGCAGGCCGCATTTGTGTTCGATCAGGTGATCGGGAACGTGTTCCTTGGCACCCTTCGGTGGAGACGGCGCGGCCGGCGCCTCAACCATCTCGTCGTCAATGTCGTCGATGGCGAACTGCTCGGCTACGGCCGTGTGAGTCGTATCTTCTACGAACGGTGAGTCGAGCTGGTGGGCCCGGGCGAGGATCGCCTTGGCCCGCTCGATGTCGTCGAGGGACGGGCTGGTCGGATCCTCGTACTCCGGTGGGACGGTCGGGGTGTCGGCAACCACGGTCGTCCTCTTCTTCTTCGTGACCTTCTTCTTCGGTCGCTTCTTCTTGGGCGGGTGAGCGATTGCCTGCGCGACGCCCTTCTTGCCGCCATACGCCTCGGTGCCGGGGCGCTGCATTGGGCCTTCGGGCGGCCCGTCCCGGTCGTCGTCCTGAATCTGGATTGTCGCTGCATCGACCGCTCCCTTGAGGAAGTCGTCTCGATCAATCACATTGGCTGATCCCGCTCCGGGCATGGTCTTCTCCTGTCTTGCTTTACGTCAACTGTGGGGAGGGGGGAGCCGGCTGTGGCGGCTGTGGCCCCCCGGCGGTCATTATTGTCTGCTCACGGCTACCTTGTTTCTGAGGGGCCGCTGCGGCCATCTGGGCCATCAACATCTCCTGTTCGCTCTTCTGACTGTACATGCCATCGGTCTTCACCAGCATGCCCTCGCCAATCCGGTCGAGGATCTCGATGCCGTGGGCCTTCACCGACTGGTCGAGCTGCATCACCATCGGCAGGATCTGGAGCGTCATTCTCGCCAGCGAACGCTGCTTGTCCAGTGCGTTGATGCCGGTCGTGACCATGACGCGGACCAGAGGGCCGAGGAGCTGGTTGTCCGTACCGCTGAACAGCGGCGCGATGATGTCTTGCAGGCGGCTCTCGGATCGGAGCAGGGGCTTCTGGCCCGTCTCCTCGTAGGAGCCAAGAAGGTCGGCCGTCTCACTGTTGATCTCGTCCACAATCTCGAGCGCTGCCGTGGCCGACATGTCCGGCGAGAGCGGCCGATCCTTCAGCCCCTTCGCGAAGGCGTTCCCCGCCTCTTGCTTGTCGTCGTTGCGCATCGTGGCGACCCAGCCCCAGTCCTGAATCGCTCGGCCGGTGTCCGGCCAGATGATGTCGCCGTCCTGCATGATGACCGGGTCGCCGGCCTTGGTCGCCATCAGCTTCTTCGGGTCGTCGGCCAGCGAGGATCCCTCGCGGATGCCGATCGGCTTCCAGCTCGCGAACGCCATGGCCTGCGCGAGCGAGGCCTCCGCGTGATCGATCTGTGCCACCAGACGCAGGTACTGCCATGCGTAGCCGACCGTGTAGTGGCCGATGTCTGGGATCATCGGAACCAGTACTCCGTACCACGCGGGATCCTCGTCCTCGACACGCTGTGCTGACGTGTTCTCCCCGACCTGCCGCCAGATCTCGTTGTTCTCGTAGTCGATGAGCGTCCAGCTCACCAGCTTCTGATCGAAGTCCTCGATCTCCTGCACGGCCATCGGGCTCGGCTCTTCCTCCTCTTCGATCGCCAGCAGGACGACCTCGCCGTTCTCGTTGCGCCGAACTCCGATCGACCGGAGCGGGTAGACCGTCAGGCCTTCGGGGGTGTTCCGCCAAGCGTTGTTGCCCTCGACCAGATTGCGGTGGATAAGGGCGCTGAACCGTGGCCTGGTGTTCTTCTGGGCGAGTGAGCCGATGAGGTTGTTGCTCCTCGCACGCAGCTTCGCCCTCAATGAGCCCACCAGCTCACTCGGCAGTTCGCCGGCACCGACCAGCCTGTCCAGCTCCTGCCAGATCTCCGGCGGGAAGTCGAGCCCACCCCACAGGACGCCGGGCGGCATGATGATCTTCATGATCGACGAGGTCAGAGAGCGCAGGTTGCTGATACCCTCGCTCGTCCATGGCCTGTCGGTGATCTCGGTGCCGCGCGGCGCGAGCGTCGGGTCGAACAGCCGGGCCGCTTCCTCCGCGTAGCCGAGGAACCGATCGCGCTCTTCAGTGAGGAAACCGTATACGAGTTCCGGCTTGGGGTCTGCCATTCAGAGTCCGAGCGTCGGGGCTTCGAGTTGAATCGGCCCCAGAGCCGCCAGTCGCTGTGCGGCTTGGATCTGGGATCGGACGACCTTCTTCTTCTTCACCTTCAGTTCCCCTGCAATCTCCGCGTCGGTCGGGCCGGTCGGCAGCTCAGGGAAGTCGGGCTTGCCGACCTGCGCAGCAATCACGGCACCGCCGGCTGCGATGACGCCCGCGATGATAACCGCTGCTTCGATGGGCATGTCAGCCTCTCAATCTGTCGGATGAGGTCGCTTGCATTGCGAAGGCTCGCGTGGATACCGATCAGTCCAGCCGTTGCAGTCACACAATTCATACACCGCATCCCCGGCGGGAGCAAGCCGATCGCCATCAGGATGGAGGCGAAGTGCGTGAACTTCTCGGCGCGATGCCACGGCCCTTCGTCCGGGTTGGTCACCTCGATGCGGTACACGACATCGGGTTTCACCACCGGCGGTCGGTCAGCTCGCACTCGGAAGCACCCCATGCTGCGTGTGCAGAGCCAGTACATGCCGTCGTGCAGGACGACCGTGTGGTTCGGCTTCCCCCAGCCGCAGAGCAGGTCGCACAGCACGGTCCAGAACCACACGCGGAGCCGGCGGTCAACGGATCTGCAGGCCCGGCTTCCGTACAGCAACAGCAGCACGGTCTGCCTTGAGCTTCTGCTCGGCCTCGATCTGTGAGGCTGCTCGGTCGCGGTTCTTGAGGGTGGCTCTGAGCTTGTCGATGAAGAGACGCTGGGCGCTCCACTGCTTCCATTCGTTGATCTGCTGGGGCTCATCCCGTGTCTTGTCCAGCGGGTTGAAGGGAAGCACTGAGCCAATCCGGGCCTCCAGATCCTGAATGTCTTTTTCGCCAATCATCAAAGTCCTCCATCAGTTTGCCGAGCGGGCCGCCCGGTGTCCAGTTGAGCCAGAGAATGTCCTTCTCGGCAGCGATCGTAGCGAACTCCTTCCACCGATCGAACTCCATCCGCATGCCGTGATTCTGGCTGTTCACTCGCGAGTTCGCCTGCCGGGTGGTCTTGAAGCCCTCGGTGGCAGGGTTTATCTGCATGTCGCAGCCGGCAAAGATCAGGCAGTCGTACCGCCAGCTCAACCACTCAATCGCGAACGGCATGGAGCGGTTCATGGCGTGGGAGAGCTTGTCCGGGCTGCCGCCGAGGAAGGTGGTCTGCTTCTGCCGGATGACCGGGGTGCAGTTGAGCTTCGGGTCGTAGAACTTGGCCCGGGAGTGCGGGTGAACCTTGTTGATCGCCGTGTCCTTGAGTGCCTTGACCCCGCCCGGCCCGCTCTGGTGCTGCTTGTTGTGTTCGTGTCCCTTGTTCACTCGGTCCACCAGCAGCCAGTGCTTCGGCGCCGGCGTGAACCGGATGGCGGTCGAGACGGCGGCGTAGGGCAGGCCGATCGTGGTATACGGCACCTTGGTCAGGCTCGGCCCGGACCCGCAGACGATTATGGGGTTCGCGGGTATTCCCAAGACACCACCTCCTTGTGGTCGTGCAGCGGCCTCACGCGGTCGTGGACGCCCGCGCCGCGTCCGAAGAAGGCGAAGTCCACGGGCTTGTTCCAAGCGTGGCAGGCGTGGTAGAAGACGCTGTCGGCAAGACAGACCTTCTCGGCGGCCTTCAGGATCAGGAACTGGGTGGGCATCGGCAGGTCATGCTCCAGCTCGATGCCGACTTCGACCGTGCCGGAGCAGCCCTGACTGAGCAGCCACTCCCGTCCGAGGTACGAGGGGAAGTCCTTCTTCGGTGCCGCCGTGCTGAGTCCGGGCATGCCAGTCCGGCAATGCAGGAACCCCATACGGTAGCGGTGTGCGCTCAGGAAGTCGGTCGCCTGAGCCATGTGCTTCGCGTTCCAGTACACCTCGGTCTGCATGTTGGGGTGGGCCGTGTTGAGCTGGGCGAAGTTCTCGCGGATCTTGTGCTTGCCGGGTCGGTGCCAGATCCATACCGGCTCAAGGTCGAGCATCTCGGCCAGCTTCACGCCGGCCAACTGCGTTCCATTCTTGCCACCTGGAGAGTTCCACGGGTCGGGCAGGCCGTAGTGGCAGCACCCCGGTTCGATGTGATGGCAGTCGTCGAGGATCTCAGTCCCCTCGAACCGCTCCAGCATCGCGACGTGGATGCCAGTGCCGGCCAGCGCCCGCAGTGCCGGCGTCAGCAGGATGATGTCGCCCAGACCGTGCGGGTAGATGATCAGGCGGCTCACGCCGGGATCCTTTCAACCATCTCGATGAAGATGCGATCGCGTTGGAGGGTGGTGTTGGCGATCACTGAGTACTGGAAGTCGATCATCTTGATCACCTCGCTTCGGACCATCACGTTGTTTTCCGACAGGTCGTAGTCCCGTATCCCAGTCCCGTCCAGCCAGCACTTCACCCTCTGCACAATCTGCTGTCTCTCGTCGCGATCCTTGAACACGCTCAGGGACGTGTACCCGTCGAGGTATTCCATCACGATCCGCGTGGCGTCGAACGCCACAAGCTGCACCGCGCCGATCCGGCCACTGTCGTACATGCCGGCGTGTCTGGACTGCTGCTCTGCCTCCCAGACCGTGCCCTCGCTGTGCTGCCAGATGTACTCTTTGATCCAGTACCGGGTGCCGTCGCTGACGGCGATGTGGAAGCGGTTGCGGGGGTGCTGGTACTTCTTTCCGTAACAGGCCTTCGCATTCTCTGGCGTATCCAGCAGCAGCCGCTGCGGCCGCAGGGTCACCGAACGCAGGTAGGTCTTCTCGACCAGATACGCTACGCCGTCTACTTCGATGCTCTCCATAACCCTCGCTTCGCCTTGGAGAACTCGAACTCGCCCAGCTTCTCGATCGTGGTTGCACCGGCGGCAGTCAACAGACCACGAACCCACTCGTCGGGGTCGCCGCCGGGCAGCACCTTCCACCAGTTGTTGGCGCCGGTGTGTACCTCGTTCTTCTGGCCGATGTCGAAGAGCATGTTGCCGCTGGTGTTCTCCAGAATCTGGAAGAGGATCCGCGCCGCCGCCTCCATGCCGTGGCACCCCATGATGTGGTGATGCACCGACAGGTAGAGCGCGGTGTCCCAGCGATACCCCCGGGTCAGGAACTGCTCCACGTCCGCTCTCTCGAAGGTCACCTTGTCCTTGAACCGCTGCTGGTATCGACGACAGGTGTCGATGTGCGCGCTCTTCCAGTCGATGCCGAGGACCGCGTCGGCCTGCTCGGCAACCCCGAAGCTGAAGTACCCCTCGCTGCATCCGAAGTCGACGACGTTGCCGGACACGAACGGGCGGATCAACGCCAGCCGCTTCTCGCAGTGCTGCCGCTGCACGTCCGTAGAGGGTGCGAAGAAGTTCGGGTGGTAGGGCTTCATCAGTTGCATTCGGCGCATGGTTTGAGCTGGAACGTGTGACAGCGGTGCTTGACGTTCCGCGTCTCAGGATCCCAAGTACTCCCGATGTCGATGAACGTGGTCTTGTCGAACTTCAGGAACAGGTACACGGCCGCGATGGTAGCCAGCGGCCCGCAGGACAGGAACACCACGTCGCCCATGCCCCACCAGCCGATGGCCTTCAGCTTGTCGCGGGCAACGGTGTAGGCGTCCTTCGTCGGGAGCTTGACATGCTCGGAGATGGTGAACGGCAGCTTCGACACGTCCTGATCATCGCCGCTCACCCAGATCACTTTCCGGTCGCCTTCCTGCCGGTTGAGGATCGATGCCATCTCCTCCTTGAACTTCACCAGGTTGCGGTTGGTCTGTACCACCGCCTTGGTCTTGAACTCTCCCAGATCCTTCGTGACCGCGTCGGCTCGGGCGCTGTGGCCGGGCCAGCAGATCGAGCAGGGGACACCGATGAACAGGTTCTTCCGCCGCTGGCCGATCGCCCACTTCAGCGACAGGCTCAGGTCGTGGGTACACGGCTGGTCACCTCGAGCGACCGAGCCATGGCCGGGGTGGCACATCGCCCGCATCTCGCCGTCGTTGAATCTACTGAGCGCCCAAGGGATCTCCTCCGTCGTGAGCCGCAACAGTTCGTCCAGCTTGTTCATCCAAAGTCTCCTCAATGAGTTCCACGACCTCGTCCTGCGGGGGGATCCAGAACTCGGTCCCCGCATCCTGATCAACATCGATCAGCCGAACGGCTGTCTTGAACGGATTCCAGTTCCGCTTCAGACGCTGGGTGTTGGTCAGCCCGCCGTATCCCTTGTGCTTCATGTGTGTCCAGACAACCGCCGGCAGCATGCACATCGCCGCGAGGTGGATCGGCCCCGAGCTGGCGCCGATGATGCACTTGCTCGACGCCATCACGTCCATCAGCGTCCCCAGCGGCGTGTCCAAGATGTCGTGTGTGCCGGCGACGTGCAGCGCCTGAGTCGAGAGTCCGATCGAGGCCACGTTGTAGCCGTCCTTCAGCAGGGTGGAGCCAAGGTCGTCCCACCACTCCTGCGGGGCCGAGCGTCGCATGTCACCGCCCTTGGAGCCCTTGCGCATGTACCGCGCGTGCAGCAGCAGGTCGTACTCCATCCCCTTCGTCGGCTTCCCGAACTTCCGCCACGACCCGCCGGGCTTGCCGGACATCGAGGCCGGTGTCATGATGTCGCCCTTGCATTGGCGGGCCTGCCTCTCGAACGCCCTCGCGATCTCGCTTTCCTTGCCGTCGACCCGCTTGTGGCAGTTGGTGTTCATGTCGTCCCACGTCTTGTTGGGGACATCCCAGAAGCGGTCAGCGAAGTCCGCGTACAGGGCCTGCGACTCCGGCCGGCATCCGACGCAGACGAGGTCGTAGACGCTGGCACGATGACGCACATGACCCTGCCATGTCGCGATCTCGAAGCCGAACTCGCCGCACCACGGCCCGGCCCACAGTTCAGCCATGCATCACCCCACACCTGCGTCGCCGCTCCTGCACCCTCTGCTCTTTCGTGAATACGCCGGCGGCAGCTCGACCGCCCTCGACCGATGCGCTCGCATGCCGGATCTGGTCCGGCCCCGTCCCGGTCTTGTAGTCGAACTTCGCGATCTTGCAGTATTCCTCGGGCAGCATGTGTGTTCGGAGGAACGGCGGCCGGTCGTACCAGAACGTCTCGCCGAGGACAACCTGACCGGACATGTACTGGCCCGCTTCCCTTGCCCGCCACCGCTTGGCGAACAGAATCGCGCCCCAAGTGTTGTTGAAGAACAGCGACCCGGACAGGAGCTGGGCGTTCTTGGCCTTGGTGCCGCCCGGAGAACCGCGCGCCGTTCCGAGCGCGTGGACCGACTGCGAGTAGACCGCGAAGTCGCAGAGGTCGGGCAGCTCGTCGAGCAACGGACACGGGCCGATGATCGCGGCGTCGACATCCAGCCAGAAGATCGGCTGCTTCCACTCTTCGAGGGCTTTGACGATCACGTCCGGCTTGTGGCCGACGTTGTCCCGCCATGTGCCACGAGAGTGACGCGCGTAGGCGCATGTCTTGCGGTCCCCCATCGACGCGAGCCAGCCCGACAGATAATGCTCGTACTCCGGCGTGTAGAACGTGACGATGACCATCAGTTTCTTCGCAGCTTGCGACTCGCCTGGAAGTGTTCGACGACGATCGGGCCTTTCTCGTCACGCTTCCACGGGCGGTCGAAGACCTTGAACCACGCCTGCGGCATGCGCCACGTCCGCAGATTGCGAGGACGGTGGTACACGAATGTCTCACCCAGCACGATCTGGCCGTAGCGGTACTGGCCGTGATCAGCGATTTCCCAGACCATCAGCATCTCTTTCGCCACATCAGTGTTGTTCCAGTACATCGTGCCGGAGCTGATGCCGTCGTTCTCGGTCTTGGCGCCGCCGGGCCGGTGGGCTGGGCTCATCTGGTCCCACGGGATGAACCACGCGCCGAAGTCGTACTTGGTGTCGGCCACGGTGGCCGGCGTCAGGTCGCCCCGGACGATGCCGTCGATGTCGATCCAGAGGATCGGTTCCTTGAACTGCTCAAGGCACTCCAGCAGGAACGTCGGCTTCATGCGGACGTTCGCCCGCCAGTTGCCAGCGTCAGGCCGGCAGGTCACGAAGTACGGGATCATCGTCTTCCTGATCGCCTCCACCCACGGCTCGAGCTGGCCCTCGTAGTGCGGGGTGTAGAAGGAAACGATCCTCATCTGCGGTACACGTCGTCCCAACTGTGACTGCGGACGAAGTGGTAGCCCTCGTTCTTCATCCACTTCTTGATCCCAATGGCATCCGGGTGCTTGCCGTCACCGTGTCGCGTCTCCACAGCGATGAGCTTCGGCCGGCTCACCATCGTCTGGAGAACCTTCAGCTCGGAGCCCTCCACATCGAGCATCATCGCGTCGATGTCGCCGGGGTCGATCTCGCTGAACTTGACCGCCGGAACCTTGATCGAGAACCAGACCTTCGGGTCGTGTGGGAAGTGGTGCGGGTAGTCGGCCGTGTGGCCGTTGAAGTGGTGCTTGTCGGTGTCACGCTCCATCCACAGCTCCACCAACTGCTTCTCGTTGCTGATCGCCACGTTGAGCATGGTGACGTTGGGACTGGCGCCCCAGCGATCGATAAGCGTGACGAAGCCGGGGCCGGGCTCGATCAGCATCACCGTGCGGCCGTCGTCGCAATGCTTCTTGAAGTGCATCCTGTCCGGGGTGCCAGCAGCGATCTCTGCCAGCACACAGGGAGCAGGGCACTGGGAATCAACCATGTGGGAGAAGTAGGTCACCGCCGCACCACCTTGTCCTTGCGGCCCCGGACGCTCGCCAGCTCATGCATGATCACCGGGTTCTTGGACCGCCCGTAGACATCGCAGTAGGTTTCAGGCAGCCACACCGTGCGGGGCTTGCACATACACCACGCCCTCTGGCACAGGAGCATCTGGTACGCCTTGGGCTCGGCGGTCGCCAGCCGCTCCCAGTCGCGGAGGAACGTCTGACCCGGCCCGGTGTTGTTCACGAAGATGGTGCCGGTCATGAACCAGCGGGTGTCCTCGAAGGGCCACTCGTCAGGCAGGGTTTCCAGCTCGCGGCCGATGGGGCGCCACGACCGATGCCGGCGGTCCTTCGCGTGGATCCCGAAGTCGATGTCCCAAGGCGGCATCAAGGCCTCAGGACGTTGCACCAGAACGCCGTCAGCGTCCACCCAGAGGATCGGGCCGTTGGTCTTGGTCATCGCATGCCTCATGAACTGAGGCTTCAGCGACACCATCTCGACCCATGTGTCGTAGTACTGAGCCATCTCCACGATCAGGAACGGCATGCCCAGCTTCCCGCAGGACTGCCGCAGCCGCTCCGCGTAGGTGGAGTACCGCTCGTCTGGGGTGTGAAAGCTGACAACCGTCAGGCTCACCGGCCGTGCCTCCATGCTTCGACCTTGCTCCGCAACGCTTCCTTGATGATCTCATGGACCCGGTCGTCGTCGTCGATCGAGTTGTGCGTCACCGTCTCGTCCAAGATGCGGTTGTTGCCCACCGCCCACGGCGCGTGCTTGTCGAGGACCGCTTCGGACCCGAACGCCATCTGGTTGATCGCCATCCCCATGCCGTCGCGTACCTGGTGACCACAGGGCCGATCGTTGAACTGGTGGAACGCCAGCACCTCGCGGACACCCGTGATCTTGAACCGACCCCAGCTTGTGATCGCGAAGATGTTCAATGGGATGAGCAGCTTGAACGGGCGTGGGACCGGATCGATGAGGATCGCAAGGTCAACGGTCCTGCCCAGCCTGTGCCACCGCTTCGCGAACTTCTTGAACGCCAAGCCGCAGCCCCAACTGTGCGCGATGAACACCGTCTTGGCGCTACCGCTGGCGACTTGGTGCAGCCGGCGGGCGGTGCCGTCCCAGCCGCCGTTGTACTCGTCGTACAGGATCTCGGTGGTCTTGGACTGGAAGCCACGGCAGTAGCGGTACAGCCGGCGGATGCCGGAGCGGGCGTACACCTTCGTCCCGAAGCCGGACGCGAGGCAGATGATCAGGTCAACGTCGTTCACTTCTTGCGCACCTTGCCCATCAGAACTCCGGTGCTTCGGCCAGCGCCGCGTACAACTGGGCCGCCCGCTTCTTGACGTAGGACGGATCGCCTGCACCGCTGTAGATGATGTAGTCGGGCTCTCGCTCCAGAACGAACGCAAGCGTCTTGTCCCACTCAAGATCGGTGAGAACGCGAGCCGGTGACCATGAGTAGTTCGTCACCCAGAGGCAGATCGGCATTCGCCATTCCAGCGTCTCGTCGTACTCCTGTCCGCGAACGGCCCACCAACGGTCGTCGTCCCAGATACTCTTCTTGTTCGTGATCGGGCACGCACAGGTGAAGGCACCGCCGAGCCGGTCACAGACCTTGTGAGTCCACATGGCCGGTCGGCCCCAGTCAGCCAACATCCGATGTGAGAACGCCCCCCGCATGAAGTTTGCCGCCGTGCGGATCAGGTCGTAGGCCGTCTCCACCGTGACGGGGCTGTGCTTCTCATGCTCGTCGGGATCGCCGTGTCGAATCCACCGATACGCCTTCTCGTAGTCGATGATCATCGGAACCCACGGCTCGCACAACGCATCGAGGCGAGTGGCCTCATCGAACAGCTTGGTCAGGTCGTTGCGTCCTTGGTTCCGGTTGAACCCGAACCGGGGCGGGATGAACCCGCCGTCCGCGAACCCCAGCTCGCGAAGCTCCTCATGGAGAGAGTGACCAGTCGGATACCGACGCAGGTTCAGGGTGAACATGGCTCGCATTATCATCTCCTGGTATTGGGTTTGCTGGCGACCCGCTTCGCTGATGTTGCTGCCTTGGTCGCTTCGGTCGCGATCTTCCGAGCTGCGACCTTCGCCCGCTTGAGCCTGCCGGGCGTGGACTTCACCTGCTCGGCGCCGATCAGCGTGTGTGCGTCCATCTCCGCTTGGAACTGTGCTTCGGTCTTTGGCCTTGAGTGGCTCACCATTATGGAATGCCTCCTGAAATCTTGAGTCCCGCGACAGCGCCTCTGGTTGCTGCCTCGACGATGCTGTTGTACTCCGAGATCACGTCCGATGCGGTTCCCGACACATGTCCGAACTCAACGTGTACCGACGCCAGCCCGCCGCCTTCGTGGTACGTCACCTCGACAAGCAGGCCTTCAGCACTGACATCCTTGCCGCTCTTGTACTCGAAGACTGGTGGCCCGTCCGGGTTGGAGGGATCGTGCCACCGAATTGTGGTGCAGCCCGTGAAGAGCAACACCACAAGGAGGAGGAGGACTTTCATTCGGCTTCGACGACGAGGATGTACAGCGTGGCTCCTTGCTCAACGCCAAGCGCTGCCGCGTTGATGTAGATGCCGGCCTCGCCCAGCTCGAGCGGTGGGTCGGCGTTGGCGATCTCCTCCAGCACGATCGACAGCAGGTCGTCAACGATCGAGACGTAGATGAGCTGCGTCTGACCGCTGAACTGGTCGACCAGCGCCGCGATGATGGCTGCCCGCAACGCATCGGTGTCGAGGTCGTCGTCGCCGGCAACCCCCTTGACCATGATGGCGATGGTCACGATGGCCTGAGCGTCAGCCACCGAGGCGTCGGTCGCATCGAGGCTGACCACGGTGATTGTCTTCGCGGAGAGCCGTGTCGCCAGCGTGGGTGAGTTGCAGCTCACCAGCAGCAGGGCTGCAAGTGTCAGCGTCGAGAGTGATCGGAGCATGGTGCTACCTCTTCTTACCGGGGAGTCGCTTGCCAACCCAACGCACGGCGCCCGGGCCGACTACTCCTGTGACGATGCCCCAGCCGAAGGCGCCGGGCCATGCGAGAAGAACCGTGACAGTGTCCATCGCCCACTGTCCAATGGCGGTCGGAATGGTGCCGTCCATCAGGATGCCTCCATTACCGCTGGCATCGGGGGAGGTGGCTTCTCGCCAGTCTGCTTCTCGATCATCCAGCGGAAGTAGTGCGCGACTTCACGCATCGCGCGGGTGTTGTCTTGGATCAATCGCTTCATCTCGGATCGCTCGACATCATGTTGCGCTCTCAGGCCCACGGTCCCGAAGCCGAACTCGTCAGCATGCTCATGCATGTGCAGAAGCCTCGTCGAGTCCCGTCGCAGGCACAGCAGCATGTAGAAGATCGTGAAGCACCAGCCGACCGTAGGAACAATCAAGATGCCACAGATCCAGAAGATGGTCGCTGGGCTTGGGTTATCCACGGGAACCTTTCAAGTCCCTCTTGCTGCCAAGAGGGTATCAGCTTCGGTTGACGCAGACGAACGGCCGTCGCTGTGACAGACGACCACACGCCAGCCCTCCGGGTACTGACCGGGGAGCTTCTGCTTGATGTAGATCCACGCCAGTCGATCGACCTCAGGAATCCACGGGGCCTTGATCTCGCGAAGCTCGCGCAGCGCCGCCTTGAGAACCGCACTCATCCGCGCGGTTTTCTTCACCTGAATGAACACGATGCGATACTCGTTGGTAGCGATGAGATCCGCGCCGCCCTTGGAGGCCGCACTGCGAGTTACCTGGTACCCGGCCGCCTCGTAGATCAGCCGGCACTCACGCTCCTTCTCGGTGCCCTGCCGCGTTCGGCTCACTTCTTCGCACCAGCGCCGGGGATCCACGTCGTGTGGTCGAACGTCCCCATCTCGTTCTCGCCAGTGCGGCGCAGGCCCATGTAGCTGCCCTTGGGAGCCGTGAACGTCAGGCGAACCTGCCCGTCGACCACCTCGTACTCCTCGCCCTCAGTGAGCGTCCTGATCACCGACCGGATGTTCTCGCGGTAGCGGACGTGGAGCTGGACCGTCCCCTGCTTACGGCTCAGTTCCTCCATCGCAGCCATCTTCTGCTCGGCGCCCTTCGGTGCCGCCTTCGACAGGGGCGCCAGAGCCGCTGCCTCTTCCTCCGACTCCTTCGTCCCCAGTCCGATCAGTGTCGCCATCCTGCTCAACCACGGGTTCGTCATCGGGTTTCTCCAGTGCCATCTTCTCGAAGGCGATGTGTGGGTAGCTCTTGCCGACGATTGCCAGCTCATGACCGCACTCGCAGCGGTGCTGGTACTGCTTCGGGTTCGACGCGGTGGACATGCCAGTCGCGACCAACTCGCCCTTCAGGCAGCCCGGGCACTGAAGCGTCATCTTCATCGGCACCACCGGCACGGCGTGGATGTAGTCCTGCAGGTCGATGCCCTTGAGGGCCGCCACGTTCTCAACTTCCATCGTTCGCTTCCTTTTTCATGATGAGGCGCGCGAGATACTCCGCGACTTGCGGACAGACCGCGTTTCCGAGCGATTCAGTTCGGTCCAGCCGGTTGGGAATCCGAGGAGCCACTCGACCCACGTCGGGTTCAGGTAGCCATGCGGAAGGAGTCCCTCTTCCCGCCGCTCCAAATATACCTGCCGAGGCAAGAGATCCGTTCGATCCCGCACAGTGCCATCCGGGTTGGTCGACTTGAACGACATCCCCGGACAGTCTTTGTGATCGCGGGTGGTCGGCGTAGCCCACGATAAAGATCCTCTCTCGAAGGTGATCCGCACCGACGAACGCCGCCGGTATGCAATCCCACTCGACAGAATACCCGAGGTCGGCCAGATCTCTGACCACTGTTCCCATGAGCCGTCCAGCATCTGCTGACAGTATCCCCCGTGGGTTTTCCGCCACCACCCATCGAGGCCTGAGAGCCTCGCAAACTCTTCGCATTTCGGGCCAAAGCCATCGATCATCGTCCATGCCTTTCTGCCGTCCGGCGTGACTCGCCGGCTGGCACGGGAACCCGCCGCAGATCAGATCGACATCGGTGACGTAGCTCTGGGGCAACGACTCGCCGGGGAAGCAGTGGATGTCAGCGAACTTCGGAATCTTCGGCCAGTGCTTCTCCAGCACAGCGCGGCAGAACTCGTCGTTCTCGACCTGCCATGCGCACTCCATGCCCGCACGCTCGAAGCCGAGGTCGAAGCCGCCGATGCCGGCGAACAGTGATCCGAACTTCATGGCAGGCAGCTCGCGATGTCGTGGAGCTTGTCGTGCTGCTTCTGACTCAGCTCGATCTGCCGGCGCTTGTCCAGATCCTCAACGAAGTCCATCTCCCACGGGGACAGGCCCTCGTCGGTGTTCAGGCACTCGTCGAGCATTGTCAGTTCCTCGTCATTCATAAAGCCCCCGGCCGGCGTTGACCGGATGTCGCCCGGGGGCAGGTGGAAGACAGCTCTCGCCATCGCTTGGCGAACTTGATGTACCACTCGTAGACGTTCATCGGGATGCGGTAGCGCTTGCCCCCGATGTGGACCCGGTTCCACTTCCCCTCGTAGCGGCGGTTGGCCGCCTTGATCGAGGGGTGACCCTTGCGGCAGTCGATGCACCAGCCGGAGAAGTCCTGCCGGCCGACGTTCGGATAATGCTCCTTCAGCTCACCGCAGATCTGGCACCTCTGCAGCAGAGCCTTCTTGGGCTTGACGTACTCTGGGATCACCACGAAGTCGGCGCCACGCTTCACGGGCATGCCATCGCCTTCTTCCTGATCAGCCTGACCTTCTTGGTTGCCGACACGCAGTCCTTGCACCATGCGTTGAGCCCGCACGGCACCGGCCTCTTGTGGAAGTCGTCGCGCTCGAGCCACCGCTTGCAGTGGTTGCACCAGAACTTGCCGTCCAGTGTCGGTTTGAACTTCGCGTGATCGTACTTCCTCAAATGCACACCGACCCCCGTGGGTTGTGCAGTACGAACTGGCGGGAGCGCAGCGCACTTCCCAACAGGCTCAACCATGATTCAAGCACCGTCTTGTAGGAGATGGCGTCGAACAGAAGACTCCTGTAGTTGCCGGGGGTCGGCGTGTTATCCATTGCAGCCCCAGCTACCCAGCAGGGCGAGGAAGTCCACGATGTCGTAGTCGTCCCACAACTCCAACATGATCAGGAAGTCCATGATCCCGACCTCGCCGTCGTTGTTCAAGTCCCACTGACACCCACAGAGGGTCTGGGTGACAAGGGCCTCGATCGCGCCCGCGATGTCGAAGTCGGGGTTGTACGTTTCGAAGAACACCCCGCCAGTTCCGTCAGCAAGGTCCATCGCCAGCTTCAAGGCACACAGCCCGGAGCTGGTGCCCATGATCGGTGACACGAAGACGTTGTTGTCGTTCGCCGCAATGATCGCGTTGTCAATCGAGTCACGGTCATCGCCGGGATCGAAGCACGGGTCGCCTTGGTGGGGAGCTTCGTCAGACAGCGGCACGATGATCCGCGAGTCGGTCTGCCACGGGAACAACTCGGCCACAATGGCCGTTGCCGGTCCCCATGATTCGAAGTGCAGAGGGAAGCCGAACTCATCAACCACGTTGGAGGTGAGACAATCGAAGGGCGGGAAGCTGTCGTGAAATATGCCCCAGATCGTCACCGACACGTTCAGGCCCAGCATCGCCAGATCCGCCTCGACCTGCGTGATCTGAGAACACAGAGCCGCCGCCTCATCGGCCATGCTGCCTGACGTGTCGAAGAGGAACACGACCTCCAGCAGTTCACTCTTGGGGATGCACTTCTTCGGAGTCACGCATTCGTGGGCGATGCAATCAGCTCCAGGTGGACACTCGATGTCCTCCGGGCAGGACGTACACGTCTCGCCGGGGTCGGGCTCACCGTTGCCGCAGAACCCCACGCAGGTCTGACTCGGCATCTGGCAGATCGTGCCGTCAGGGCACACGAAGTCTGACGGGCAGGTGAAGCACGTCTCGCCGGGATCGACAACGCCGTTGCCGCAGTTGATGCAGTTCACCGGCTCGCAGTTGCCGTCAGTGTTGCACACCTCACACGCCGTACACGGCACGTCCTGTGGACAGGTCAGACAGTCCTCACCCTCGTCCACCACCCCGTTCCCGCACTCAGGGATCAACAGCAACGCCAGTAGCAGCTCGATCATGTCGTCATCTCCTTCTCAGCCATCATCCACGGCTGGCCCGGCAACAGGTCACGCTCGTAGATGATCTTCGCCGGCACACTGTTCCTGGTGATCCTCTCCGGGGCCAGCGGAGCGTCGACCAGCATCTGGCGGGTGCAGCAGCCGACGCACTCGCACCACCACTCGGTCGGATGGCACTCGACCACGACGTACCAGTCGGCCTTCATCTGGCCTTCCAGCTCGTAGAGCATGTCGCGGTGCGGATGCCGGCGCCCCTTCGTGTCCACCGTGCGACCGTGGCACAGGCTGTCGTTGCCGCCGTCGAAGACGTTGTCGTTCCGCACCAACTGAACCTTCCGGTGCGTCGCGATCGCGTAGCCCGTCTCGCCCATCACGCCGAGCAGAACGCGGTCACTCACCCACGGCCGATCCAGATGAGGATGCTTCCGCGCGGAGATCTCGCTCCGGCGAGCCGCCTCATTCACGATGTCTTGCCAGTACGGCGTGAGGTCGATCCGATTCACGCGGTCACCCGCACCCGCGTCTTCCACTCCTCCTCCTGAGCCAGCCTGTACCCCTGAGCCCACGCATCGAACATCGGCATGTGGGCCACACGCCTGAAGCAGTTCACCTTGTGCCCACGTCTGAACGATTCGCGGCCAGCCCGCACACCCCAGTTGTGGAGGTACTCCTGCCGCACAGGCCCGTGCCCATGAACGTGAGACGGCAGGCCGTCCACCTCGTCACCCGTCAGATTCCCCATCGCCGTCACCATGCTCAATCTCCTTCTGGTGGCTCTTCGTCGTACACGTCCATCTCATCCATTGCGGCACCGATCCGCCGCCCGATGAACTTCACCAGCCCCGCACACGGGATGTTCCCGCCAGTCCAACGACGCTGATACCACTGCTCGTCCTTCGTCCGGTTCTGGTAGGCCGCGAAGATCGCGGAATCACTCCGCTTGAACACCTCGTCCAGAAGGTCGTCAGTCGAAACGATCGACAGGTCAACCATCTGGCCGCTCAAAGATCTTCGGAACGACCTCGCTGGGCTGACGCGGATGCTGGAAGTGCAGGATCCAAAGCTCGTCGAGCTTGAACCCGCACCGAAGCCACATCGTGACCTCGTCGTCCAGCCGCCTCGCAGCCTGCAACGCAGCCGCCCGGCCGCACCGCGCGAGAGATTCCTGTGCTTCCTTACCAGTCATGGCCGTACCTCCTCATCAACAGGCACCAGCACACCGCAGCCAGAATCCCCACCCAGCACCAGATCCCCGTCACGAAGAAGAACCACCAGATCCATTGCACCGGCACACCTCCAGATGAGCGGGGCCGAGGGCAGCCAGAACAGGCTCCAAGCGGAAAGGAGTGTCATCTACTCGGTCGCCCAGCCAGCCGCCCCCAAACCCTGTCGCGGGACACTACTCCGCTCGCTCAACCGCACAACATCCCAGATCCCCCCACGCCCGCAACCCCTCAGGGGTCGGAAAATAAATCAGTTCCCCTTCACCAGGAATGGGACTCCGACGACCGTGCCCAGTGCATCTTGATCTCCATCGCTGGGTCGACCCCGCCAAAGCGACAGGCGGCCGTGAGTGCGCAACATAATCGCCGGAGTCCCAACCGAGGCCTCAGACAAACGCCCAGCTCGCTGGCAAAGCGAACCGGACGCTCCAAACACAACAAGGATCCCAAACGCCGAGGACCACCTCTCAGCAATCCCGACGCAGCTCGCTACACGGGTGGGCGGCCATCTCCCTGATGCCCATGCAGTCGCCTCGCTCCCAACAGGTGTGCCAGTGCAAAGGTCCGAATGGGAGGCAGGGGGAGTATATCTTCTTCGACCCCCAACCCCCGCCCCGGCTGGCCCCAGCAAAGGGTGGGGGGTGGCGGGTGGGGTGCAGGCTGGCCCGCTCGCGCCGCCGCCGCGCAAGTCGTCACCGATCCGGCGGCGAGGGCATCACGATCACCACCTCGCGTGGTCCGGGCGGGAGCGGCTGGCCGGGCTCGAGCCTCGGCATGTCGCCCAGCACCCGCGTGTCCTCGGACGGTGGCACGGCCACCAGCGAGTACAGCGCCTTGAAGGCTGAGACGGCGTCCTTGGCTGCGCCCTCGCGGATGATCAGGTCGATGCGGGAGTAGTGGGCGGCGATGTCGCCGTGGCTCAGTGTGTCCAGCAGCCGCCGGGTGACGAGGTAGCGCCGCTGCCGCACCGTGGCTGACCGCCGGATGCCTGCCAACCGCCTGACCTCGGGGCTGGGCCCGTCGATGAACTGCCCGGAGGCCGTGCGACGCACGATGGAGGAGACAGCGGCGGCATCGACGGCTGGAGGGGGGCCGGCGGCGTCCCCGTCCTCCTGCTGTTGTCGTCGGCTGATGGCGTCGAGGTCATCGGCTGAGTAGGCCTGACTGGGCACTTCTGCTCTGGGGTCGGCAGTCATCGTCTCGACTGGGTTGAGGGCGGGCAGGCTTCTGCGTCTCTTGACGGTGAGGTCACTCGTCTCTCTCTCTGGGGGATCATTCGGTGATGCAGTGCGAGAATGCGTGGCTCGGCCTCTTTGTTTGGCTGGTGTTCTGGGCATGGAAGAGTCTACGCTGTCAGGCCTTGTGGGCGTCAGGAGGGGCGAGCAGTCAAACGTGTTTGACCAATCTGCATTATTGGCTTGACACTGGCTGGTTGTCGTGGTAGGCTCCTGTCGATGACACTCACCCATTCAAGGAGACTCACGATGAAGACTCGGACGGCCAAGGTTGGCCTGCACCGTGGCAACCCCCGCCTCTGGTTCGAGGGCAAGTGGTTGGCGGCTGCGGGCTTCGTACCCGGCGACTCCTTCGACTGTCGTGGTCGTGGCGGTACGCTGGTCATCGTGGCGGGCGAGGGCTCGCGCACGATCAGTCAGAAGAACGGCATCCCTGTCATCGACGTGTGCAACGGCATCATCGATGAGATCCTCGGCGGCGTCACCCGCGTGACCGTGGAGGTCAGCAACAAGCGGCTCCGCATCACTCCGCTGAACGGAGGTGGCGCGTGAACTGTCCTTCCTGCAACCAGCCGCTCTCCCTTCTCACGCATCACTGCCCGAACGTCGCCGGTCAACCGTCCGCGCCGCCGATCCCGGTGACTCAGGACGGCGCTGACTTCTACGGTCCTGACGGGCACCTCTGGACGGCACCGCAGCCGGTGGACTTCGAGGATGACTCGGCCCGGCTCGCCCGCCACGACTTCAAGCGGCGCATGACCGGCCTCGGCCTCGAGGTCGTGTTCCCCTCCCATGAGGCAGGCTTCACGGCGGCGGTCAAGGGCCTCGGCGTGATCTACTGCACCGGGTGCGGTGACCGCCTCAGTGACTTCGACATTGAAGAGCAGCACGGCACCTGCGTCGGCTGCCGCTGCTGCTGACCGTTCACCCCCAACAGGAGACTCAGCATGAGAATCAAGTACGGCAAGAAGATCGACCGGCCCTGCGGCCCGCAGTGGCGCGTGGATGCCAGTCAGAACATCGTGGCGACCAGCCACGGGGAGTTCCGGGCCAGAGGGGCGCTGCCCCTCGCCATCATCACCCTTCACCCGGCTGACTTCCAGCGGATGACCGTTGAAGTCCGGGCGAAGATCCGCGAGGAGCTGGACGCCGCTGACCGGACGCACCCGGCGCGCACCGAGGCGCATGCCCAGTTGATCGAGGCCGCGCAGGGCGGGAGCCTCGAGGCCATCAACGAGCTGCACGGCACGAAGAGCGGCTGAAGCTCGGGGCCCTTCGGGGCCTCCTGCTTCGTTCACTCTCAAGGAGACTCACCAATGCTCATCACCCTTCACCTCGGACGCCGGACCCTGCTGCTCGGCTACGCCCAGCAAGAGTGGCTCACCCACTTCGTCCGCAGCAGCCACCGTGGCACCGCCTGCACCCTCGCCCAGTGGCTTGGGTTCTACGCCGTCCTCGCCACGCCTCGCCCGCAGCGGGCCCACCTGCGGCCCCTGACGCACCGCTACCCGGACCCGGAGCAGCACGGCGGCTGACGGTGGCTGAAGCTCGGGGCCTGCCCGGCGGGCCTCCTCCTTCATTCACCCTCAGGAGACTCACAATGAACAGCTACTCCCCCGAAGTTCGGACAGTGTCCTGCCGTCCGGGCGTCTTCACCGGCAGCCTCGTCCGGTTCCCGCTGACCCCGGCTGGCAAGGTCGCCGCCGAGTCCTACGTCCTCGATCTGTCGTGCCGGTGGACCGCAGTTGCGGAGACGCGCGTCGTGGAGTCCAGCGACGAGCCCACCCGCACCGTGGATGGGACGCACATCAATCCCCAGGCGAACGGCTGAACCCCGGATGCGACGACTCGAAGGCCACAAACAAGGAGACTCAGAATGATGACCTACCTCCCCGGCGACATTGTCCGGCACACTGCCCAGATGGAGCGGCACTTCGCTGGGGCAATCGAAGTGCCCATCAACGGCGCGGTCCTGAAGACCCGCGAGTTCGGTGGCGGTCAACTGCTGACCGTCCACTGGAGCGACAGTACCACCGGCAAGATCCTCAACGCCAACGTGGAGCCGTGCCCCCGTGCGGTCCACCACGCCAACCGCAAGCAGAACGGACTCGGACGCCGCCTCATCGAGGGGACGCTCGAGGCCGTCGCAACGATGCCCGTCGAGCAGATCCTGCTCTGAGACTACTTTGCACCTTGCCCTTGACAGGGCAGGGTGAGCTTGCTACAGTGGATTGACATGACAAGGAGACTCACCATGACGCAAGGCAGTTGGACTTCAGAGTTCGGAATCGAATACGCGGTCCCCGGCGAGGTTCTTGACCTGCCCGGTGCCGTGGACACTTCGTGGCACAACGACGTGGCTCCCTCGTTCT
>SMVA01110647.1_pt1 | contig 33462 bp, 26 predicted proteins | sample 2456451 | NCBI WGS metagenome assembly SMVA01 (sample SAMN11095933, study PRJNA526329) | marine sediment metagenome | biome: Marine sediment; feature: Surficial sediment; material: Deep marine sediment; isolation source: Hadal surficial sediment | place: Pacific Ocean | collected 2014-05 | depth... | reverse complement strand
GTAACAAAACCTGGATTTGAAATTGAATAGGATATGATGGTTGACGGATTAAACGGATTCGGAAAGTTTTGAAAAAGCACGAAGGTTTCGGGTGGACCGGATGTGTGGGGATTCAAAATGCTGGTGGTCGATTCGGTAATCGGGTACATATCGAATGATTGATTGTCAAAGTAGGAAATCCGGTTTGGGATCGTCTGCAATATTATGTCTTCAAGTGACTGAGAGATCCGATCTGACCGGTATCGTACAGCCAAATAGGGCAGGAAGCTCTCTGCAATATCTTCGCGGTCCGGAAAATCACGAGCGTAGGTGGAGATGAATTCACCATCGGCAGTCTGGGCTGCGAGCCAACCAGATGCGGCCGCGTGAGCTGCGTCGAGCGACGTGTGTGCCGCCTCGTGAACGAATGTCTCCTCGAGAATACCGTCATCGACGTAGAGGTCGGCCTGGCCGGTATGGATGAGCAGATTATTGTTCCCGCCTCCGAACGGCTGAGTGCCTTTGTGAATCCAGACGGTCTGCACGTCGGCCCGAAGCGAAGTCGGCAATTGACCGATTACCCACCCGTACTTCTGCGCCTCCGCCAAAGCAGCAGAAGAACTGTCGAATTCGGGATTGACCTGAATCTCGGCGGTCAGTCCGTCGTCAAAGCTGGCGTCGAACAGGAATGCATTGACAGTGATCCAGTTAGCGACCCGTCGGTCGTACATCGTTCGAGAACCCTGTCCGGAATACGACACGCTCTGGAATGTGCTCGAGTCCGACGAGGTAATGATGTCCGGGTCGATGAAAATCGTGCCCCAGAATGGTGGATCCGCTTGTAGGGTGTGCTTTGCGACGCTCTTGGTGGTCTGTGCCAAACAAAGCATTGGCATCAGCACAAGTAGCAAGAAAGGGATAGTCTCTTTGATCGATAGCCACATGGTTCTAGACATAACACATCTCCTTTCTTAGTGATAAATGTTCACTTTTGCGCTAGCGACAAAACAGCAAGCCCGACAGAGGAGAAGAAACTAAGGTTGAGAAATTGGTTTTTGCGCGGAAGGTGCTGGAATGAATTCTTAAGTTACTTTTTTCAAGAAATCCATATTCCCAATCAAAGTCAAGCAAAAAAGGGAATATTTCAGGAAAGATGCTTGAGGGTAAACAATTTAGAAACTAACATAGTTTTTAAAAATATTACTGGAGATAAGCAAAGTAGCTGTTTTCCTGAAGTCCAAACTCGCTGTCACTTGCACCGTTGAAAAAATAGACACTGGTAGAGATTTCTAAATTGGTTGCCAGGGAATAAGTTAAAGCCGGACCAATTAAGGAGCTTCTGTCATTCAAATTAAAAAGGCCGTAGATATTTAAACCGAGCAAAGGCGTAACTGATTTAATTACAGAGGCGGCCGCATAGTGCTTCGCGAGATTAAATATCCGGCCTGAGAGCAAGTCAGCTATAAAAAGAGGATACTTTTCTTTCCTGGTTGTACCCTGGCCGTTGAAATAAAACTCGATGAATGCGTAATAATCATTTGCAAAGCTGTAATCGGCGTTTAGAATGGCACGAAAAAAGTTGGCACCTCTGTCATTCCAAGTATAAGCAAATTCCCCGCGCAAGCCAGTCCCGCCAATGGAACCGGCAAAATCTCCGCCGATGACTCGGTCTTTCTGAAACTCACCCGCCATTATTGAGAGATCATATTCGCCGAGATTGCTGCTGAAGCGAACTGCAGCGCTGCTTTCTAAATTCTTTCTGCCAGGGGAAAATGCGGCTTCCAAACGGGAAAGGGAGCCAAATGGGATGACCAAGTGCGCCGCATCGACGCCGCGCTTTTTCTCTAATTCGATGGCGGCGGGGTTAAAATGGGTTCAGGTCGGTGGGATTCCAGGCGAAGCCCGTCCCCCACGCGATGCGCTGCCTGCCAAGAGTAAGTCCGGCATTTCCAAAATAAAAAGTTGTAAAAGCGCGAAAGAGAGAGCTTTTGTGTTAAAGTATTAAAGTAAATAATCATTGAATATTGTCAAGATATTTACTAAAATGAAGCTGTTTTGGCACTTTAAAAAACTAGAGAACCAGACGACTGAGGAGATATTTACTCCTTGCTTCTCATTTTGATTTTCGCTATTTTCAACACTTAAATTTAACTAGTTTTGATTTTTCACAAATTTTCACCGCAGAGACGCTAAGAATATTTAAGATAACATAAGTTTTGTTTTCAAGCAAAGTTTTACTGAAATAGCCAAAAAAAAGATGAAGTTGATTTCTTACTTTTCAATACTTTGCGTTTCTGCGTCTCAACGATTTATGAATGATTCGGGCAGTTTATATATTTTCCTCGGGAGTTTCTGAAGGAATAAATTGATAGTCGCGGAGGCTAAATGCGTAAGGTCGGAATCCTTTTTATCTTCCTAGTCCAGATAGTTTGTTCTCAATCCGCTCATGCACAATTCTTCTTTGATAAAGTTGAGGGAGAAGGCGATTTTGGTTTTGAAAAACCGGTTGGTTTTTATACAAACCCACGATTTAATCGTGTCGAAGGCTTGTTTGCCAATGTTGGCGTCAAATTCCGACCGGAGTCCGTTTCGGGACTACAGTTTTACGGCGACCTCGGGCTTGGTTTCTGGAACGATTCCGGCAAACGATTTCGTTACACCGCCGGCGTTCGAAAAGATTTCTTTGATTTCAAACGTTTAACTGTGGGCGCGGAATATTTCAGAAAATTGGCATCAAATGATAACTGGCTGATCAGCGATGTCGAAAACTCGCTGGCAAGCTTGTTTCTTAGAAACGACCACAAAGACCACTTTGGTAAACAGGGCCTACGGCTTTATGTCGATCATAAGTTTCTGGAGATTCACACGCTCCGATTTGAAGTAGCCAGGCAAACCTACGACGCCCTGGAACGAAACATCGACTGGAGTCTCTTCAAAGGTAATTTCAGTGAAAACCCGAAGAGACTTGACTCCTTTGTTGCGGAGGGCGACGAAACCAACCTGAGATTCATCGCCGCTCTGGACTGGCGCGATAACCCGATCTTCCCTCTCACCGGCTGGTACCTCGAAGGGATTTACGAACACACCGTGGGAGATTTCGACACCGATGGCATTTTTTTAACCATCAAACGATTTCAACAGACCTTCAGCAATCACCGGTTGTTTATTCGCGGCATGGTGGGCGCACGGCGCGGCGATATTGGCGTCAAATCGTCTTTACAGGCTTCGCCCGATACGCTGTTTAAGCAGTACAGTATTGATCTTGGCGGCATCGGCAGCCTGAGAGGCTTTGAGGATAAAGAGTTCACTGGCAACCGCATGGTTATGATGAATGTCAATTACCTGTTTGGCGGCGACATTTTACAAAAAATTCCCTTGCAGGGGATTCCATTTTTTGGCGCGATCTGGACCGCTCTTTCCCTGGGTGTTTTTGTGGATACCGGCTGGGCCTGGACGACGGATGACCTTGATGACGGGCTTTTCAGCGGTTTTGGCGATCTCGATCTGCAAACCAATGTCGGAATTTCTCTGCTCGCGTTAGAGGGTGTGCTTCGTCTTGATATTGCAAAACGTACGGATCGTTCCCATGATGACATTCGTTTAACGTTCAGACTTTTAAAAACATTTTAAAATATGGACATAGAGAAATCACTGAGTAGCTCAGCGCGGCGAAGCCGCAAGGATGAACTATAAGAGATTATTAGGCCACGGATTAACACCGATTCGACACGGATAAATGCACTGTGGACGAAAAACAGGACACTAAAATCGTTGGCTTGAACCCATTGCATAAGTTTTAATTTTCAAAGTTTTATCCTCAGCCGCTTTAATCATCAGTGTGAATCAGTGGCTAAAATATTCTTTTTATAACCAGGCTCCATGAAAAACTTTGCCAACAAAACACAATGTTGCAGATTTGTTGTACAGGGTTCACCGAGGTTTTTTGACTAATTAATTCTATCAAACACTTCGTATTTCCGTGTTTTTCGCGTGATACCAAATAAATTCCATAGAATCTTACGCCGTGAACATCCTGGTCTCCCTGATTTCTCTGTGTCAAATTGAACTAATAGTCCATGCATTTTTTAACATCTTTTCTAATTCTTTTCTTGTCCTTTTCAGCGATTTTCGCCCAAACAAATAACACCCCCGCCCAGACGGACTCCGCCGCCGGCCAAAGCAAAATCCTGGCGATAATTATCCAGGGCAATGAAAAAACCAAAGAAGAAATTATTACCCGGGAGATGAAGCTCAAGCAGGGGGATAATTTCGATGAAGTTTTGGCGCAGCAAGATCAGCTGCGAATTCAGAATTTGGGAATCTTTAATCGAGTTGAGGTTGCTAATATTCCAACCCAACAAGGCGTGATTTTGGTCGTTACGGTCAGCGAAATGTGGTACATTTTTCCTTATCCCATCGTTTTTAGAAACGACAGGGATTGGAGCCGAATTTCGCTTGGCGCCGGTTTACTTTATACTAATTTCCGCGGCCGGCGGGAAGTGATTGATTTCTCTTTTTGGCTTGGCTTTAACCCTTCGGTCCGATTGGCTTATACAAATCCATGGATACTTGGCAAGCTCAAGTTTTATACCAGCATTTCGGTTTTTGCCAGGAAAATTCGTAATAAATTTTTCACAGGTTTGGAGGCGGATGTAGATGAAGAGCGAATTGGCTTTAACTGGCGAATTGGCAAACGTTTTGGGCACTTTACTTATTTTGATGTCAATATGGGGTACCAACAACTAACGGTTTCACCAGATACATTGAATGTGACACTTTCTTCTTCAGGAAAAGATAGGTTACCGAAAATGGGCTTTTCTTTTACCTATGACTCGCGCGACCTTTGGGAATATGCGCACAAAGGTAATTATATAAATCTCTGGCTTACCAAAACCGGATTTTTTAGCGAAGTGACTGACTACGTCCGGTTTGGGGCGGATCTGAGGAAGTATATTCCAATTGGCCCGACAACGCTGGCTTTTCGGGGAGCAGCAAATTTATCGCGGGGCGAAACACCCATATACGACTGGGTTGATTTCGGATTCTTCACGCGAATTCGCGGTCATTTTAGCGAACGGAAATCTAGAGTCAACCGGGTGATTGGCAGCGCTGAATTCCGTTTTCCAATTCGCAGGATTACTTATCATAACTTGGGACCCTTTGAGTCAATAGGCAGGTACGGATCTAACTTCAGATTCGGAATCAGTGGTGGTCTTTTTGTTGATACGGGTGCCCTCTGGGGTGTATCCGATTATGTTCAGCTTCAAATACAAGATAATAACAAACTTGATACGGACGATTTTATTTCCGGCTGGGGAGCGGGGTTGCATGTCTTTATGCCCTACAATAACCTTATCCGGCTTGAATACGCCTTTAACGAAGACTGGGATGGCCAGTTTATCATTGACGCCTTGATTACTTTTTAAAATGAAACTCCTCGGCATCGAAACTTCCTGCGATGAAACTGCCGCGGCTGTCTGGCTCGAAGATCGCCTCACTTCCAATATCGTTGCTTCTCAGGAAGTCCACCAAAAGTATGGCGGCGTTGTGCCGGAGCTTGCTTCCCGCGCCCATGTCCAGCTCATTTTGCCGACGGTACAAAAAGCCCTTAAAGAAGCCGAAATTGAAAAAGAACATCTGGACGGCATTGCCGTCACGTTTGGTCCCGGATTGGCCGGCTCTCTCTTAGTTGGACTTAATTTTGCCAAAGCGATGGCCTTAGCTCTTGACATCCCGATTATCGGAGTCAATCATATTGAAGGTCACATCTTTTCCAACTCTGTTTTGGGGGAGGGACCGCCGCCGCCGTTTATTGCACTGATTATTTCCGGCGGGCACACCCAATTGGTCCTGGTTCATGAGTGGGGCAAATACGAAATCCTCGGCAAAACCCGCGACGACGCCGTTGGAGAAGCATTCGACAAAGCGGCTAAAATGCTCGAGCTTTCCTACCCGGGTGGCCCGGCGGTGGATAAATTAGCCGCAACAGGCGACCCCGAATATTTAGATTTTCCCAAGGGCAGAATTAAAGACAGCGAGTTGGATTTTAGTTACAGTGGTTTAAAAACGGCCGTGCTTTATCATTTACAGTCTTTATCACCTGAGGAGCGTGAGCGGAGCAAAGCCGATGTTGCCGCGAGCTTTCAAAAAGCTGCGATTGAAATCCTGATTGAAAATAGTTTAAAAGCGTTGGAAAAGTATCAAATTGATCAACTTGCTTTGGCTGGCGGGGTTGCCTGTAACTCGCTCCTGCGGAATCGGTTAAAGGAAGAAAGCGAAAAGCATGGATTTAAGCTTTTTACTCCGCCACTGAATTTATGCACTGATAACGCCGCAATGATTGTACGCGCCGGCAGGTTTTATTTGGAGCGAGGAGAAAGGTCAGAGTTCAGTTTGAGTCCAGTACCTTCGCTTAGGCTTGATTCTGAAGATTGAATTCCCTACATTTATTTAAGACCGAGGCACAATGCCAGAAATTTTCTCGATTCTATGGCGTTATTATTCGCATGTTTATGGAACCAAATGCTCCACACCATCGGCCCCATTTTCATGCCTACTATCAAAATGATGTCGCTATCTATGCAATTGATAGTATTGAAATAATCGCGGGTTCATTTCAGATTAGGCAGCAGCGCTTGGTCGAAGCTTGGGCTGAAATACATCAAGAGGAGTTGCTCTCTGATTAGGACCTTTTACAAACAGGACAACCGCCTTTACGAATTGAGCCGCTAAAATAGGGAAAGAAATTATGGAGCATAAGATCTATCGAGTCAAATCTTTTAGAATTATTGGTGACTATAAACTCGTGGTTAAATTTAATGATAACAGCTCACAAACAATAGATTTCAAGCCAATTCTGAAAGGAGGATTATTTGAGCCGCTGCTTGAATTGTCTCTCTTTAATCAAGTCCAGATCGATCCCGAAGTTCAAACGTTGGTTTGGTCAAACGGTGCTGATTTCGATCCGGCTACATTGCACGACTGGCCACAACATGTTGAAGAACTTTCAGAGCGTGCACAGAAATGGACAGCCCAGTAACTTAAGTTGGCTTCAAATCTTTTGACCACCCTATCTGAAATCTCACTGAATACCTCCGGCAGCACTCTCCTGCTCATCATATCCCTTCTTGTGGCAATTGGACTCAGTTATTTTGTCTACCGCAACACAATTCCGCCTGTGCCTCTCGGTTGGCGAATTTTGCTGATGTCCCTGCGGGCAGCGGTTGTGATGATTATCATCCTGCTTTTGTTCGAACCGATTTTGAGCATCACCCGCAGGAAGCAGGAAAAACCCGTGGTTGCGGTTCTGCTGGACAATTCTGCCAGCATGGCTTTGAACGACCAAAAAGTAAACCGTCGAATCGAGCTGAAGAATACTTTGAACGCGGAGATTTTCCACAGCACCTCGGGGAATTTTAACTTTGTATTTTATCCTTATTCCCACCAGCTTTTTGACGAGTTAGATTCCGTTCCGGATTCGATGACGCTAAACGGCGACGGCACCGATATTCGCCGAGCTTTGGCGGAATTAAAAGAACGGCTTGCGGAGAAATATTTTGGTGCAGCTCTTCTCATTACAGACGGCGCAGACAATCTCGGAGAAAATCCGGCACGATATGCTGCAAATTACGGCGTGCCGATTTACCCAATTGCCATCGGCGACCCTGCTGAGCAAAAAGATGTGCTTATTTCTAATTATGTTACCAACGAAATTGCCTACGCCGGAACGCGCGTCCCGGTCGATGTTTATGTCAGGAGCAGCGGCTTCTCCGGGCAGCGGGTTCAGGTTACTTTAAATCACGCAAATCAAACTTTAGATACACAAATCGTTCAGCTGTCAGGAAACAGCTTCGAACAAAAAGTACGATTGCATTTTTCTCCTGAAAAGGAAGGTGTGTTTAAGTACGAGGTCCGAATTCCCGAGATGGCCGGAGAGTTGACTAAAATCAATAATTCGAAAACCTTTTATATCAAAATTCTGAAGAGTAAATTAAAACTTTTGATCGTTGCGGGGAGCCCGGGCGCTGATTTCCTGTTTTTAAAACGGGCTCTTGAGGCCGATGAAAATTTTGAAGTGCAAAGTTTCGTTGAAAAGAGGAGGGGTCGGTTTTACAACAATTTAATGTTGCCGAATCCGGAGCAACTCGCCAAGTTTGATTGTTTGATTTTGGTAGATTATCCGCGCAGAACCTCGAGAACGGAATCCCTGGAAAAAATTAAAAGCGCGCTGGCGAAAGGAAAACCGCTTTTTGTCCTGTCAGGTAAAAACACAGACTATGCTAAGCTTCTGACTTTGAAAGATTTTATCCCCCTGGCGGCCATTCCGCAAAAAGGCCCTGAGCAAATCATTTATATGAAACAACTACCGCAAGGCGTGCACCACCCCTTGCTGCGCCTTGCAGAGGATGACCGCGAAAACATTGAAAAATGGCAGGAGCTACCGCCCTCGTTTTTTAATCTGAACTCTGTCAAACTTCAAAATACCGCCCAATCTTTGGCTGTGTTGGACATGGATCGTTCCGGAGGTTTTCGCCGGCGAGCTTTGCCGCTGGTCGTTGTTCGCAGTTCCGGCAAGCGCAAATCTGCCGCGGTTTTAACCTACGGTCTCTGGCGCTGGGATTTATTGATGTGGGGGGTCGGCAAAAACAACAGCAGCTACCTGACATTTCTGCAAAATACCATCCGCTGGTTAACAACCGACGATGATAGCAAACTGGTGAAAATCGTCGCTAACAAGGAAATTTACCGCAGCGGTGAAGAGGTGAAATTCACGGCGCAGGTTTACTTTGAAGATTACCAGCCGGTTGATGGCGCGGAAGTGACGGTGCAATTGCAAAGCGCCAAGGGCAAACAGAATTTAGCCCTTTCGAACGCGGGCCAGGGACGCTACGAAGGCCGTTTTCAGGTTCTGGAGGGCGGGGATTATGAATTTACCGGGACCGCACATTTGCAAAGCCGGGTTCTCGGCCGTGACTCCGGAAAATTCTCGGTTGAGGAATTCAATCTCGAATACCAGAACACCCGCATGAATGAAGACCTGCTTAAGCGCATTGCCAGTGAGAGCGGCGGGGAATTTTTCACCTCTGAAAATTTTTCCGGCCTGAAAGAAAGACTTACTTTTCCCGATAAATTTATTACTCTCAAAAACGAATGGGAAATCTGGAACCGTCTGCCTCTGCTCATCACCTGTATTTTGCTGCTCAGCGCTGAGTGGTTTATTCGTAAAAGAAAAGGCATGCTGTAGATATTCGTTTTCACAGTAGATGGAAAGATGAGTCAAAATAATTTAAATGAAATTAAAAGATGGCCTATCCTATTGTCTGTTATTTCAGCTTTGGTAATCAACGGCGCCTCAGGTGCACAGGAAACCATTGTCAATAATTTAATGGCATCATGGCCCGGCGAGGGAAAGTTGTTTGGGTCTGATTCCGAGTTCAACATGAACTGGGAATGGACACTCGACAAGAAATTTGTCCGCTTAACTTTTCAGAATAAAGTGACTAAAGCTGAAGCTTTCTATCAAGCAACCGGAGCAAAAGAGTATATCGGAACCTGGTTTGATTCCCGTGACATGATTTTGTCGCTCAAAGCCGGTGTTGAAGATTCTGCACTGGTAACGCTGTGGGGCTCGCCGGAAACCGAGCAAGGCCGGACGATTTATCGACTCATGGATGCGAACAAGTTGATTCTGTTCTGAAGGATAATGAAGGGCACCAATTTGGAGAGGCCGTTTATAATCGGGTATTTGATCCGATGACCCCCGTCGCAAAACTTCAACAGGCGTTTAATGACCACGACGTCGAATCGATGGCAGAAAATGTGATGGACGACATCAAGTGGCTGAGTATCGTTGGAGACTCTCTTGTTATCGAGGCTTCAGATCGTGGCGCCCTCAAAGAGGGAATGCAGGGTACTTTAAAGCAATTCCATCAGCTTGTTCGGAAATAGAGGCCGCTTTGCTTTCAGGTTCATTCGTGGCAGTTAGAGAGAGGGTCTTCTGGCAAGGAAAAGGTGGGGAAAAGTCGCTATTTTCACTGGCGGTTTATGAAGTGCTTAATGAGAAAATCAGTCGGGTCTGGTATTTTCCGGCGGAGAAATAAATAGGGCTCAACTCATCAAAATCGTCTGTTCTCTCCCCGAGCCTACCGAGATAATCGAAAAGTCCGTTTGGGTTAAATTCTTAATGGCGTCAAGGTAGGCTTTAGCGTTGGCAGGTAAATCCTGGTAGGACCGGATTCCAGAGGTCGGTTTCTGCCATCCCGGGAAGCTCTCGTAAACCGGCTCACAGTTTTCCAGAATGCGCATTTCACTCGGAAAAGTCGTAATGGTTTTTCCCTTGTATTTGTAAGCCACACAAACTTTAACTTCTTCCAGGGTGTCGAGGACATCGAGTTTTGTTAAAGCAAAAGAGTCGAGGCCATTGACCTGAACTGCGAATTTTGCAATCACGGCGTCAAACCAGCCACAGCGCCGAGGGCGACCTGTGGTGGCGCCATACTCGCCGCCTAAATCACGTAAGTCAAAATCTTCTTCATCACCGATCTCAGTGGGGAAAGGCCCCATTCCGACCCGGGTCGTATAGGCTTTAATGACCCCTAAAACGCTTTCTATTTTTGTTGGGCCGATGCCGACTCCAGCACAGGCGCCGCCGCTGGTTGGATTGGAAGAGGTGACATAAGGGTAGGTGCCAAAGTCGATATCGAGCAAAGTACCCTGCGCGCCTTCCAGCAAAATTTGTTTGCCGTCTTTGAGAGACTCGTTGAGAAAAGTCGAGACGTCTTTGATGTAGGGATCGATCTTTTTATCAAAATCCAGGTATTCGTTGATAATTTGATCTACATCTATTTCTTTTTCTCTATAAATTTTTTTCAGAATTTCGTTCTTTTCTTTGATGTTTGTGCGTAGTTTTTCTTCCAGGGTATCTCTGTCCAGCAAATCGACGATTCTGATTCCCATGCGATTGACTTTATCGACGTAAGCCGGGCCGATGCCACGGCCGGTTGTACCGATTTTACGGTCAGCATCTTTCGATTCTTTCGCTTGGTCGAGCAGTTTATGATAGGGCATAATCAGATGGGCGCGGTGGCTGATCCACAAACGACCGTCTACAGAGATGCCTTTTGATTTTAAAAACTCAATTTCCTCCAACAAGGCGAGAGGATCGATGACCACGCCGTTTCCGATAACACAAATTGTGTTTTCGTGCAAAATACCGGAGGGCACAAGATGCAGAATATATTGCTCGCCGTCAATAACGATGGTGTGCCCGGCGTTGGCTCCGCCCTGATATCGCGCCACAATATCCACCTGCTCGCTCAGCAAATCAACGATTTTGCCTTTGCCTTCATCACCCCACTGGGCGCCAACGATGATTTTGACGGACATACTTTTCCTATTTATTAGTGGTAGACAGAGCGGGCAGACACAAAAAACTCCGACAAAGTTTGCCGGAGTTTAAGAGCTTTCTAAAAGTTTTTATAGAATAGAAGAATCAGCTGAAACTTTCGATCGCCTGATCGATTGTGTCAAAGCTCTCGAATACGGTAAGTAGTTTAGTGATCATGAGCAGGCTTTGAATCCGGTCGGTAATATTGGCGAGCTTCAGGTCACCGCCATTGTTACGCATCGTCGTCAAACCTCCGATAAGAATGCCAAGACCGGAGCTGTTCATCCAATTTACTCCTTTAAGATTGGCGATAATTTTTACCTTGCCCGCTTCGATTAGTTCATGTAACTTGTCGTTCAACAAAGTGGCGTCCGGGCCGCCCATTATTTTTCCGGAAAGCTCTAAAATAACGACGCCACCGGATTCTGACTCGATCATTTTCATAAAACTTCCTCCCTCTGAGTTGAGGACAATTCTAAAGCAACTAAGCTTTTTTCGGTATGGGTTTACCTAATTTTCCAAGAGCCCTGCTTTTCTTTTCTTGATTTTTCAATTCCCAATCAACCACGATGGGGCTGGCCACAAAGATTGAGCTGTAGGTTCCGATTAACACGCCTATGATAAGAGCAAAAGAAAAATCATGTATGACACTGCCGCCAAAAAAGTAAAGAATGACGATTACGATCAACGTGGTCAGAGATGTTACAATAGTACGGGTCAAAGACTGGTTCACGCTGGTGTTTACAATCGTTTCATAGCTGTCCCTTCTGAGCACTTTTAGATTTTCCCGAATTCTATCAAAAACGACAATAGTGTCATTAAGCGAATAGCCAACGATGGTTAAGAAAGCCGCAATAATCGGCAGGGTTATTTCCAACTGTAAAATTGAAAAAACACCGAGGGTTATGATCACATCATGGAATAGTGCGACAATCGCTGCCACTGCAAATTTAAACTCAAAACGCCAGGTGATGTAAATTAGCATGCCCACTAAGGCCAATAGAATCGATGTAACGGTGGCCCTTCGAAGCTCTGCACCAATTTTGGGTCCAACGCTGTCTTTTGACCGCTCGACGAATGGGTTGTCCGGGAAGACTTTGGATAATTCGGCCTTAATTGCATCGGTTATCCCTGCTCCGGAAGTTTCCTGCTCCTGAACGCGGATGAGGATATCCGTAGAATTACCGAAGTTTTTTATTTCGGCGTTGCCGATGCCGAGGCCGGCAATCGCCGATCTAATATCTCCAATTAAAACGCCTTTTTCAAATTGCAGCCCTAAAGAAGTGCCGCCGGTGAAATCAATACCGAGTTTAGGCCCGCCTTGAATAATTAATGAGCCCAGTCCTATCAATATTAAAGTAATTGAAAAAATCCGGGCTTTTTTTCTGTTGCCGATAAAATTAAAATTCGAATTTACCAAAAACTGCATACTATCTCCTAAGAATTAAATACTGAGTTTTGACAGACTAAACTTGTTTGTAAAATAATCAAATATAATTCGTGTAACTACAATAGCTGTGAACATACTGACTAAAATTCCGATTGATAAAGTTAAAGCAAAGCCTCGAATTGGCCCGGTTCCGAATTGATATAAAACCAAAGCCGATATGAAAGTTGTAAGGTTCGCATCCAAAATTGTTTTAAACGCACGTGCATAACCGTTGTCAATTGCCGCGCGGATGGTTTTGCCGCTCCTGAGCTCTTCACGGATTCTCTCAAAAATCAGCACGTTTGCATCCACGGCCATACCAATAGTTAAGATAATGCCGGCGACTCCCGGCAAAGTTAAGGTGGCATGAAAACCCGCCAAAACCGCCATAATAACAGTCAAGTTCATTAACAATGCCACATCTGCGATTAAACCGGACAGACGGTAATAAACCACCATGAAAATGATAACGATGGCAAAACCAACAAGTGCGGAAGTGGTGCCACTTCTAATTGAGTCTTGACCAAGCGACGGTCCAACCGTGCGCTCTTCGATGACTTCAATCGGGGCAGGTAGCGCTCCTGCTCTCAAGACGATCGCCAGATCGGTTGCTTCCTTTCTATCGGCCATACCGGTAATTCGAGCCCGGCCATTGGGGATTTTGCTTTCAATATTGGGGATCGAAACAATCTTCCCATCCAGAACAATGGCCAGCCGCTTGCCGATGTTGGCGCCGGTCAATTTTGCAAAAATCCGCGCGCCCTCTCCGTTGAAATCCATGCTGACTTCTGCTTGACCTGCGGACAATTGGCTGCCTATCTGCATTTGCGCATCCTTAATCATTGAGCCTTTGACTTCGGCGTCTTTTTTCAGCATAAACATCCGGTAAAAACTTTTCTCACCGATTTGAACCGTTTTAGCGCTAAACAGAAATTCACCATCTTTTGGAATTACTTTTTGAACTTCGGGGGAGTTGAGAATACGTTCGACAGTCCGGAGGTTCTTGACCGGCACACCGATATCTCCGCCAATATTTGCCAACAGTGCGTCAAACGGCCGGTCTTGAAAAATCTCTTCATCGACGACTACGATAGAGTCGCCGCCTGAATTCTCAGTGTCCGAAGATTCATTTATAATTGACGCGCCGACCGCGCCGAACAAATCATCAACTCTGCGTTCAGTATCTTTTCTAAGTTTTTGCTGCACCGGCATTGAGTCGCCTTCAGCTTCCTCCTGACCTCCGCCAGCCATTTGCCGTTTCATAGCACGATTAATTTGACTTAAGACCGCGCTGACGATGTCTGCTTCCGTCTCCAATTGAAACTTAAGCTGGGCGGTAGTTCCGATGAGCTTTTTAGCCCGCTCGACGTCTTGAATACCTGCCAATTCGATAACAATTCTCCGATCGCCTTGTTTGGTAATTGAAGGCTCCGAAACACCGAATTGATCGATGCGTTTATCTAAAACTGATAAAGTCCGGTCTACGGCATCTTCTGCTTCCTCTTTCAACTTGCTGACAATATCTTCGTTTGAATCCCGAGACCGGCCAAAATACCGACTCAACCGTAAACTGTCCTCCCGACAAACCTCTAAAAGTGCATCAAAGAAGTCGTCGTTGGTTTTCCTGACTCGTACAACTGTTTTCCTTAGGCCTGCATCGAGAGCCGAATCTCTCTCTTTGGCAAGAGTTGCCAACATTTTTGGCAAATCAACTTCATAAACCAGGTAGGTCCCGCCTTGCAGATCGAGGCCGCGTTTAATTGATTTAAGTTCATTCGCTTCAATCTTTTCATTGAGCTCGGTGAGAGAATTGACCTCTTCGATGAGAGCGTTAATGCTATTTTCGTTTGTGCCTTTAAAAGTGTTACGAACTCGCAGTTCAAGGTTTCCCGAGGAGAGAGCCGCTTTAATATCATTGCGCTTTAAGGTAGTGTTTTCTTCAATTGTGGAATAGAATTTGTCCGCCTCCTGCTTTTGCTGATGCAACATATAAGTCGGCATCAACACAATAACCGACCATGTCAGTGCCGTCAATGTGATTAAAGTTTTAAAAAGATTTTTGCGACGCATTAATCATTAACCTCCGAATAAAACATAAATAGACAAAGCGTAATGTATGATTATTTTTAAAAAAGTCAAGTCGAGTTTCCTCTTTTAATCACTGCTCGCGCGGGTGTTCTTTGATTCTTCTATCAATCGTTTAACAACTTCCCGAACGACCTTTTTAAGCATAGTTGCATTGGCATTCGAACCTAATTCCTGCCAGGCCTTATCGCTGATTTGACGGATTTTTTCTTCCGTGATTTCCATAGATATTACCTGAATTTACAAACGCTAAATATAATTTATTTTTGAACAATTTGCAAGCACAATTTCACCTGAGAAGCGTTATCTTTAACAAAAACATTGACACCTCAGTTGCATTTTATTATATTGATAGGTTTCAAATTGAACCTTCTGATAAAGGACGGAATGTATAAAAAGTTATCTAGATTAGTTTTTTGTCTCGTTGTTGTGCAGACAAGTTTAAAGCTTTGGGCCATTACACCGGGAGATTATCGAATATCTGCCCTCCAGGAAGCGAGCAACAAAAATTACCCGAAAGCAATTGACCTCCTAAAGAAGCAAATAGCAGATGACTCCTCGCTTACTGAGGCCTATTTAAGACTAGCCGATTTTTACAGTTACAATAAATCTCTTCAGCAGGGCGTCACCTTTTTTCAAAAAGCCGGTCAACAAAATCCGGAAAATCCTCACACTTATTTGGGATTAGCACAGCTCTACCACCACACCAAAGATGCGCAAAATACATTTAAAAACTGCAAACTGGCTTTAACCAAGGGTTCGACTTCTCCCTACCTGGTTGACCTGCTGGTGAAGTCTGCATTACAGCTTAAAAAAAGAAATGAACTCGCAAAGATCTTGCGTGCAACCCAAAAACACGCTGCACAAAAGCACCTTTACGATTTAGGTTATGCGATCTGGCGTCATGAAGTTAAAAACCACAAGAAAGCCAAATCGACGATCTTAGACTATTTAGATAAAAGAAAAGATTTTTACGGGCATAAAGTTTTAGGAGATATTGAGCAAACGGCTAGCAATTTTCAGGAATCGAATCGTAATTACCGGTCGGCTTTAAAATTAAGCAAAGATATTTCACAGCATTCAAGCATCGAAATTTTTAAAAGTCTGGCAGCTAATTTCCAGGCGCTTGGCAAACCTGATTCTGCAGACTTTTATTTCAGGGAAGGTTTAGAGCTGGCTCAAAAGACTGCCGCCCGAAAAGAGCAACTGGAGATTAGTCAGGCCGCTGCGCTTTTTTATAGGCACCTAAGAATGTACCAGAAAATGGCAGATGCCTGCCATGAAGCTATCCAAGTCGCCCTGGCAATCAACGAGCTCGATTATTTGCCGGAGCTTTACCACGATTTAGGCTATGCTTATGAAAAGATGACCGATAGCGAGCGCGCTTTGAAATACTACTCTCTCACTTTAAAAAAAACTGAAGGCGCCAGAAATTCAAGTTTAACTTCCAAAACTTTTTTGGCAATCGGTCGAATTTACTTAAATTTGAGTGACCCCGACCAGGCCTTCGAATATTTTAATCAGAGCCTAGAAATTGCGAAGAAAGCCGGGCATTCAAATATTCAGTATCTGGCTTTACTGAAAATCGCCGATATTCATAAATCCCGAGAGGAGATTTCAGCAGCGAAGTCAGCTTATCGAAAAGTACTTCGGTACGCGCAAAGAACACAGCAGCACAGCCTGACAGAAACCTGCTTTATAAAATTATCAGACCTTTACCTGCAACCGTCAAATGTCGTTCTAAAATCGGCAACATATTATCTCAATATGGCGGACGCTCTCGCACATCAAACTTTTCAATTGCAGTTTGCCGCGAATCACCGCTGGATGCAAGGAAAAATCGCTCTGCAGGAAAACGAAATTGAAACAGCCGAGGTCGATTTTTGGGAAGCGATTCAATTGGGAAAGGAAGCCGGGTCTTATATGTCGGTAATAGCCGGTCAAGCCGGTTTGATCAGGACCTATTTAGCGGCCGGGATTCCTGAATACGCCAAAGCTTATAGCGACAGCGTTTTAATTTCGCTAAATAATTTTTTGGACTACTGCTTTGAAGAAAACTCTTCGGAGTTCTTTGACCTATTAGAAGATGTTTTTATTCCGGCTATCACTGCTTATTCCAATGTCGGCGATTTATCTAAAATTTACGAGACCAACGAACAATATAAAGCGATGATACATGACATCGCTTTATCGACAAGCAAATATAAAATTAAATCTGGGATGGCGGATTCCCTTAAATGGCGGTTTGATCTCAAGAATAAAGAAACCAGGGATAGATGGCAGGCGTTGTGGAGAATGTGGAATACGGACCAGCAGGACAATCTCGATTGGGTCGCAAAAATAAAAAGTGAAATCGACAGTTTGAACCTGGCAAAGCAGCAGCAACTTGCAAATATTATGCTACGATATCCGAAATATAAAATTTTCAAGCCTACTGCGGAAACTCTCCCCGAACTTCAAACGAAACTGCGCCAATTGAATGGAACTTTTATTCACTATTTTATCGCCGATGCAGCCACCTTTATTACGGTGATTACAAAAGATAGCATTTATTGTAAGCGAGTTAATGTGAGAGCGACTTATCTCGAAACGCTCATTAATAAAATCAGTCCGTTTATAAATGGCAAGGATGCCCCTGCAGATTTTGGGATGAACCCGTTCCGTCTGGATGTGGCAGGCCAGGTTTATAAATTAATATTCGAGCCGATCAAAGAATGGATTTCTCCCCAAAATACGGTTATAATTTCTCCCGACGGAATTTTAAGTCGGCTTCCTTTTGGGGCGTTGGTCACTAACCTGGAAGCATTAACGGACAATTATGATTTTAATTACGCCAACTTTTTGATCGAAGATTTTGTGATTTCCTATATCCCTTTTGCGGGATTTCTTACCTTACCGAATTCTGGGAATAAAGAGCCACATGGAACCTTGATTGCATTTGTAAATTCAACGGAGTCGGCGATTTCGAGCAGTGAGTCAAGCGCTAACCATCCTTCAAACGGCAAAGCAAATTCACGCTCAGATGAAAATTACTTGAAAATGATATCCAGTTCATTCGGAAAAGATAAAACTGAGCTATACTCAGGTGAAGCAGCAACGAAGGTGCGTTTTATAAAGGAAAGTCCGGACTATCAAATTATTCATCTGGCGCTTCCGCATATTTTAGATGAGCGTTCAGTACTATATTCAAAACTTTATTTTTCCGATCCTGCTGGGGAAAACATTCTTGAAACTCATGAAATATTTAATCTGAAGTTAAGTGCGGATTTATTAATTTTGAGCCATGAAAGCAAATTTGAGAATTCGGCTGAGGGAAGTTTAAGCGGGCTTTTAAATGCAGCTAATTTTGCCGGTATCCCAAGTATAGTAACCAGAATTTGGGAAACTCCAGGTGCCAATAGCCCCGAAATATTTGAAAATTTCTATTTAAATTTGAAATTGGGACTCAGCAAGGCTGAAGCACTGCAGCAAGCAAAGATTTTGTATTTCGAAACAATCAACCGCAATCCTCTGTACTGGGCGCCTTATTTATTACACGGAGATCCGCAACCGATGGCCTTTCAGTCAAACTCGAAATATTGGGTGATTTACGCTACTTTATTGGGCTTGACGGTTTTTATTACTTTGATGGTGTGGCAATTTCTGAAGATTAGAAAGGAGTCTTCTTTAGAAGCGAAGAGCGCATGAGCGGGGAGCGCTAAAAAGAGTTTGGGTATTTAATCCTGAACGGAAATCGAGGGGTTTTCTAGCTTGTCCTTTTTCACTTCTCACTCCTCCTTTTCTCTCTTGTGAGTTACTTCCCCGCTTGAATCGTCAACTCATACTTCCTCTTAAATTCTTTCACACTTTCGTAAATTCCTAGAGCAACTTTCTGTTGGAAGGATGAAGACTTTAACAACCTCTCCTCTTTTTTATTGGACATAAACGCCGTCTCGATCAGCACGTTCGGCATCGACGCGCCAACCATTACATAGAACCCGGCCTGCTTAATCCCGCGATTTCGAAGTCCCGTCCTTTTAGCGAGTGATTCCTGAATCATGTATGCCAGATCCTGGCTTTCCTTATTGTAGGAATTTTGTGCCATTGTCGCTAGAATAATATTTTCCTCGCTGAGGCCGGTTTTCTGGAGGTCATCATCATATTTGATAACGGCGTTTTCACGTTGAGCAATCTCGACTGCCTCGTCCGACTTAGCCAATCCTAGAAAATAAGTTGACGCACCTTTTATTTTCGAATTACGGTTCCAATTGGCATGTATACTGATAAAGAGCTTCGCCTGTTTCTCATTGGCAAACTGAGTTCTTTCTTTTAAAGAAACATAAGTATCATTGTTTCTGGTCATGAAGACCTGAACATTCAATTTTTTCTCTAGAAGTTTCTTAAGCTTCTTAGCAATGCCCAGCACTGCGTCTTTTTCATAGGAGCCACTCACACCAATTGTGCCGGGGTCACGGCCGCCATGACCGGGATCGATTACGATTTTATCGATCAGCCATTTTTGCCGGTCATTCTTCAGCTTTTTGAGAAGGTCGGGACTCACTTTACCCTTGGGAATCGAAACCAGCAATTCATTCGAATGGTGAGTCACGTGCAAATCCATGCCCGAAATATCTTTGTTCAATTTAAATGTAATGGTAGCCATCTGATCTAATTGCACCGGCACGATTTCCCTCACCAGCCCCTTCTTGAAATTCTTCTCGAAAGATTTCTCATTGATCTTGCCATTATAGATATCGAGGTAAAAGGTCCTTTGACTATACCTGGTACTGACGCTCGTTTTACTGAATTCTTGTAAAGTGCTGACTCGAATTAAGGTGCCGTTCAGCTTTTCCTCGACCTTCACGCCAGTAATATTTATGGTCAAAGACAACTCATCCACTCCATCACCATTCGTTGATTTGTTCAGTAGATTCTTAACAATCGGTATAAAGAATTTTACCGGCACATAAATTTCACCATCAGAGTATTTGGTTTCGACTGGCAATTGCCAAACATTTTGGCCGACCATAACAAACGGATTAAACGCTGTAACTGTTATTTTTTCCTCACCCAGGTATAAAATTGCTTTTCGAACTTTATTGCTGTAATACGTATGTGTGTCTAAGGACTCGGCAATCTCCTGAAGACCCACAAAATAAAAATCCCTTCCTATCTTACGTGCTTTACGTTGCACGCTTCGTTCCCAGTCTGAATTCTGGGAATAAGATAAAAAGGGAATAAGTGTCAATAAACAGATGAAAAAGCGGATGTTAAGCCTGGAAATTATCCGCGTTTTAGACTGCATAGAGTAGCTCAAGGCTGTCTATTTCTCCGGTTCCTTCTCCTGACTGTATTTCTGACTTGCTTCTTGAAGAATTCTCTTTTCTGCTTCACTGAGTTGATCGTATCCGACTTCATTTATCTTATCTAATATTTCATCAACTCGCTCGCGAATCTCATGCATAGCCTGGTTGCGCTTCAATTTCGTTACAGCGTGTTTAGAATCTCGCCGTTGTCTAATCCAATTTCCTATAAAATCAAGACGCCAATCCAATTTCAAGTAGAGAAATCCAATAGCGGCTCCGCCGAGGTGAGCGAAATGTGCAACACCATCGTTGCTTCCCAGCGACAATAAAGAAATACCCACAAATATCATGACCAGATATTTCGCCTTGAGCTGGATCGGCAAAACGAAAAATAGCAGTAATGTGATAACACGCTCAGGAAACAGGATTGCAAAAGCAACCATCACACCATAAATTGCCCCGGAAGCCCCCAATACGGTTGCCTCAAAACTAAAGATTAAATGCAAAATTCCGGCGCCGATGCCACAAATAAAATAAAGTTTTAAGAATTCCTTACTGCCAAGGGTCCGTTCAACTTCACAGCCAAACATCCAAAGAAAGAGCATATTGAAAAAGACATGCATAACGCTGCCGTGCAGGAACATATAGGTCAAGAATTGCCAGATGTGAAATTTGAAAATAGCCAACTGGGGACTTAAGCCAAACCATTGAACGACGATATCTTGGGGAGAGATTCTTTGTAAGACAAAAAGGGCAATATTGATGATCAACAAATATCTTACAATTTGAGTTAGGCCGCCACCAAAGCCGATTCGATATGATCTTTCATGATATGCCATGTGCGTTCACTAAGACAAAGATTAAAATAGTACTTAATTATATTTAACCGGTAAAAAAGTAGACAAATTCCTTTTGTTTTCAGACGAAGGCTTTTAGAACTATTACCAAACTTAGTGATAGTTTGCGGAACAACACTTCATCAAAAGTATCGACAGGTAGGACTAAAATCTAAATTTTAGTCTCCAAACAAAATGTTTCCGCCGTTTAATAGTATTGCTTCTGAACATTTGCTTTTTTGTAAGAAAATGGCTTAATGACGCGAAGCGAATGACAATAACTGTCAAAGTCATTTGGCCATTTACCTTCGGCGCCATTTTAGACCGCAAAAGTTCACCTCTTTCAATGACATCTGATAAATGCGCCTGGTTATTATCACGACAAGACAGATTATTTAACAGTTTCGGCCCCGTCGCGCCAGAGATTTATATTAGGGATTAACGACCTAAAAGTCAAGAAAAAATGTTTGTTGACTTTCCCTGTTTTGCTCGGTATATTTGATCATGCGTTCAGAAGAATCGGAAATAATTACCGTTCCTGAAATTAAAACAAAACCGCGAAAAAAAACGAAAAGAAGGCCTCTTCTTATTCCGCAATACAATGTCATCCTGCTCGACGATGATGATCATACCTACGATTATGTTGTTGAAATGTTGATACAGGTTTTTCGCCACAGTCGCGGAAAAGCATTTGATATGGCCTGTCAGGTAGATGCTCGTGGAAGAGTGATTGTGGATACGACTACCAAAGAACGAGCCGAGCTAAAGCGTGACCAAATCCACGCTTACGGCGCGGACTGGCGAATCCCGCACTGCCAGGGCTCAATGTCGGCGATACTCCAGCCGGCAGGGACGACGTGTTAGGTTGGCTCTTCCTGAATTTTGATCTCGTTTTAAAGATTCTAAAACAATTAAATTATGAGACTCTATTCCCGCACAAAAAAACCCTCTCCCAACTCTAAATTAAACTCCGTTTCAACCACACTCGACTCGATAAATTTTTTGCCGTTTGCTTTTACTACCGTGTGAAACGGAATTTTTACCCCCTCAACCTCGCGGTAATCTGAATAGATTTCTTCTAGAGTAGCTAAGATAACCATCTCCGGACCGCCGCCATGATAGCTTTTTTTTTCAATAAGGTAGGATTTAGAATTTATATAAAGCTTGAAAAATTCGCCGGAACCATTTTTGATGATCAAAATAAACAGCGTATCTGTTTTGACAACCTCGTCCCTCAAATACTGCACACTTAATTCCGTATCGTTGTTAAATCGTTTGAAAAGGTTGATGGCGTCTCGAAACAACCCGCGTTTCATCTCCCTCTTTTCCGCATTGGAGAGATCTGCGACCGCTTCCCCGGTCTTGCTCCAGCCGGTTTCTCCGTTCAGGACTTGAATTCTATGACCGTTTGCAAGCTCAAAAACTTGTTTGGTCTTATCGGGAAGTTTCACAGTTTCAGAAACTGTTAATTCAATTGTACTGCGATTTCCAAAAATTTTGCTTTCGGTTTTGATACGAAAATTATCGATTTTACCAAAAGCCTCCACTCCTCCGGCTGCTTCGATTACCTTCTTTAAAATCTGGCGGCCTTTTACAAAATCTTCAGGTATGGGTTTTGATTGTTGAAAGGCAAAACCTTTTATGCAACTTAGGAAAATTATGATCGCAAAAAATCTCCCTCGTTGCCATGATTTGCCTGGGAACGCCTGCTTGACCAGTAGTTTGATAAATTTCATGTAGGGCATTATGTTTTTAACTCCTGTTTTTCTAAGTCGGGCGTTCCCGTTCATTTTGTAGCCGAAGTGACTATGCTTCGGGTTCGGTAGGCCGGAAACTCTGGCGAGTTCTGCTACTTCCCTCGTTCCCAGGCTCTGGGTGGAGACTCAATTATCCGTACTCCACTTGATCAGCGCTTCATCGTATGCCGTGATCAAGTCGTGATAAGTCAAAAAACCCAGGACCGTGTTCGGATCTTCAGGATTGACCACCGGTAAAGAGGAATACTTTGTCTTTAGAAAATGTCCAAGCGCCTGCTGTAAATTGTCATTTGGACTCACGGTGTCGAGTTTGGTTTTAATATCCTCTGCCACAATTAAGCTGCCGACGCCCTCTTCGCCAATGACCGCCCGCAACGTTGTCATAGACAGCAGCCCGGTTATTTCCCCTTCTTTGTTTATGACCGGAAAGCAGTCTTCCTCCCGATCGGCGAACAGAGGCAAAATCCTTTGGATGGGAAGATTGTTCGCAATCTTCGGTAAGTCCGGTTTTGCTTTAAAAGCTGCTTTGACCGGAATGTCCCGCAAAATATCTACAATTAAATCTCCCCGGTGTGCCGGGGATTCAGCGTGGTTTTTTAGCTGCTGACTGTAAATGCTCCACTTGCGTGCTACAAAAAAGGCCAGTGTCGAAGTGAAAATCAGGGGTACGAGCAGCCCGTAACTGCCGCTCATCTCAGAGATCATGATGGTCATCGAAACCGGCACATTCGCGGCGCCGGCAAAAAACGCCGCCATTCCGACCAGGACAAACGCAGTTGGCTGGGTCACTATGTCCGGAAATAAATTGTGTGCCAGACCGCCAAAAGCGCCGCCAAGCATCCCGCCTATAAACAGCGACGGCGCAAAAATACCACCGCTGCCGCCGGAGCTGATTGTAAAAGAAGTCGCGAAAACTTTCAGAATCGCGGCAATGATCATCAGCTTGATGGCAAGCTGACCATCGATGGCCATTTGAATCCAACCGTAACCGGACCCTAAAATATAGGGAAAGAAGAAGGCTAAAGTTCCTAAGCACAAGCCCCCGATTGCCGGTTTGAAATGCTTGGGAATTTTTAAAGGGGCAAAAACCTTTTCATGAAAGCCGTAAAAAATCTTGACATAAAAAATCCCAAGCAGCGCACAAAGCAGCCCGAACACCCCGTAAAAAACCAGCTCCAGCGGATTTTGAAAAGAGTAATCACCGGTGGTAAAAATCGTATTCCAGCCAAAGACCGAAGCGTAAACCGTATATCCTATGATCGATGAAGTGATTGCAGGGACCAGTCCTTCGGTTTCCATGTCGTCTTTGTAGAGGCACTCGACCGCGAAGAGGGCGCCGCCAATCGGCGAACGGAAAATGCTGCCGATGCCGGCAGCCATCCCGGAAACCACCATTGTTCTGCGGTCCTGGTCCGTAAGCTTGAGTTTGGAAGCGAAAAACGAGCCAAATCCGGCGCCGATTTGAGCAATCGGGCCTTCGCGGCCGGCGCTGCCCCCGGTCCCGATTGTGATAGCAGATGCAAGTGTTTTGATAATCGGCACCCGTGCTCTGATCTTGCCCCGATCCTGATGAAAAGCTTTGATAACCCCGTCCGTGCCATGCCCCTCGGCTTCCGGCGCCCAGGTGTAAACCAGCCAACCCGAAATCAAGCCGCCGACCGTCGGGATGATAAAAAACCACCAGTTGAACATCGAGGGCAGCGCGTGGCTTTCCGAACCGCCGCTTTCGCCACCCGGCAGTGGCGGATAAAACCCGGCCGCTCCCTTTAAAGAAATCAGCTCAATAGCTTCCTGAAGGTAGAAAAACAGAATTCCGCCGCCGCCGGCAACAAGGCCGATAACAAGGCTGTAAAGCATCCACCGGCCGGTAAATTTGAATTCAAAGTTTTTTGCAAAATCAGTTAGAAGATTTCGGCCGCGAATGATGAGCCGTTTAAATCTTATTTTCGCCATGAGTTCCCGAGTTATCGTGAAGCAAAATTTGTGTCTGAATTAACGAGTGCTTTTTCTTCAAACAGGCCAGGCCGCTCTCCTGAATAAGTTGGTTGAATTTAGCAGAAGATAATAAATAAAGACGATGAATCCCCAAAAATCTTATAAAATTCAACAGGCCGATTTGCGAATAAGTCAACAAAACGTAGCCTGCCGGAATGAGAACTCTTCGAAATTCTTCCAGAAGCGAATTCTTTTCTTTTTGATATTCGAGCAGACCGATTGCAGTGATTAGTTCAAAAGAATCTGATTTAATTGGTAAAGCAAAGGCATCGGCTACGATAAAATTTTTGCCGCCTTTGAGTTTTGCCTTGTTAATCATTTTAAATGAACTGTCTAAAGCAAACACCTGTGCGCTTTTCCCTAAAAAGGCGAAACTGGTTCCCGGGCCGGTCCCCACATCTAAAATTTTGCCATCGACTAAATCTATTTTTGCCAGCAGGTTTTTTAGATTTTCACTTTCTTTTGCGAGAATAAGATTAAACGGAAAAAGTCTCCTGGCGCTGTCGTAGAAGCCCGCTTTGAATTCCCAGAGATTCATGAAACATACAGAGCTTGATTGAAAAACGGTGCAAATGCGCTGAGTAGAGCAAATTCAAAAGAATCTTGCCGGGTAATGAGACCCTGGGTAAAAACGCCAAAAGCGCCATCCTTGTCGCGGATGCTGCTTTCCGTTCCATATTTATCGATGATGTCTCCGAGTTCATTTTTGCCTTCAAGAACTTCATTAACAATTCGCTCCGGAACCGGCGCTGCACCCGAGGCGCCAAAATAGCCCCGTTCCCCATCGTTGACAAAAACCCAACTCTGCAGGAAATACCGGCGCTTTTGTTCAGACGAGACTTCTCCGAAGAAACCGCCTTCTAGTCCTACATAAAAATCCGGCTTGTCCGGCGAATGTATGAATTCTTCCTTTAAATTTTGAACACGGTTGTATGCGCCGTTCATAAGTTGTTTTATTGACAAAGGCATGGCGGAAATGTTGCTCTCGCTCTCTCTGGCTAAAAACTTAACGGGTTCATCTTGTAAAAAGACTTTTTGTATTTTTGCAAAAACGTTTTTTACGGCTTCTATTTTGGGTTGGCGAAGGGAGCCGATGACGATTTTCATTCGATTCTACTTATTATTTCCCGAATCAACCGCGAAAATTTATCTTTCACCATCTCTGCGACTTCGGTCACTTCATCGTGGCTCAGCTTGTGCGGCGACATTCCGGTACCTAAATTGGTAATGCAAGATATCCCCAGAACTTTAATGCCGCGGCTGACCGCAGCAATTACTTCCGGCACCGTCGACATGGTGCCGGCATCTGCGCCCAGACACTGCAGCATTTTGACTTCCGCGGCGGTTTCATAAGTTGGACCTTTTAAAGAAGCCAAAACTCCCCTCTGTAGCTTTATCCCCAAATCTAAAGCAGTTCTTTCGGCGAGTGCGATCAGCTCCGAATTGTAAGGCTCACACATATCCGGGAAACGCGAACCCAACTCATTCGGTCCGATCAACGGGTTATCGAACATGAGATTAATGTGGTCAGTAATTAACATCAAATCGCCGGGAGCGAAACGCGGATTGTGACCGCCGGCCGCATTTGTAATGATAAGCTTCTCAATTCCCAGTTGCGCCATTAACTGCAGGGGAAAAGTCACTTTCTGAAGAGGATATCCCTCGTACGAATGCACCCGGCCTTTCATGGCCAGAATCGCTTTGCCTTCGATATCCCCAAAAATCCATTTGCCCGCGTGACCCTCCACAGTCGATGGCGGGTAATTGGGGATGGATGAAGTCGAAATGGTTGTTGGATTTTGTACTGCTTCCGCAAAAGGCCCCAGGCCAGATCCTAAAATGATCGCAAGTTTGGGATGAGCGTTTGTTTTCGACCGAATCTGATTTACGGCTTCATCTAATTGTGTTTTAAGCATATTCGGGAATGAACAAGTTCATTTTAAATGCTGTTAGATTAAAACAATCTAGCGAAAATGTCAATGATATAATTCTAAACAAAACTGGATAAACTATATTTCAAATCATCAATCAACTTGGGGTAACGTCTGTAACTCAATCGTCCCGATTGAGCGCAAACGGGACGTTTGCGTTACAATAGATTTTAAATAAAAAAGCGGCGTTTCTGAATCGCTCTAGCCAGGGGGATGACAATTATTAAGGAGACACCCAGGGAGCTGATTAAAATAAAACTTTCTTCAGGCGTCGAAAATCCAAGGGTCGAGGCCACTGCTTTTGCGATATTCATAACTCCTAATACCAGCGTCACGACAACGACAGCGCTCATAATGATGTTGAGAAAGATGCTGTTTAAACCCCTCTCTCCCATCAAGTTGCGATCGTTAACCACCAGAATTAGAAAAACCGCCACAAAAGGGAGCACAACTCCGTTTAGCGCCTGAGCCAAAATAATCGCCGGAATCGGCTGGACATCTGCCAGCCCAAATCCGACGCCGACCAGAAGCACACCCATCCAGATGCTGCGATAGCGCCAACTCCGAACGTGCCAGTTGTTTTCATCTGCTTTTTCAAACAAACTTCTGGCAGTCATGGCGGCTGCCAGCGGTGCGGTCACCGCCGAAGACATTCCGGCTGCAAAAAGTCCAAAAGCAAAGAAAGGACCGCCCCATGACCCGAGACGTCCCGAGAGTGTGGCCGCGATGGCCTCGAACGAAAAAGTTGTTTCGATGGCCGCGCCCACAACCAAAATTCCCATTGAAATGAGCCCGCCAAGCAAAATGGCGACGCTTAATCCAAAGCGCAGTTCAGGAAGCGTCTGGCCCTTTGCGAGGCCCGATCCTAAAAAAAGATTATACGGAACAACGGTTGTACCAATCAGGCCAAGCACCAAAAGGCCCGAACCCGAAGGAAGACTTGGAATCAGGGTTCCGCTTAAAAGTCCGGTCAACGGCGGTTTGAGTAAAACTGCGGTTACCAGAAAAACCAGTCCCATAAAAGCGACGACAATACTTAAGGTATAAGCCACCGCCCTGGGCGAACCAAGCCAAAGCAGCGCCGCAGCCAACCCGCCCACCAGCAGAGTTAACAGTTTTGCGGAAAGGCCGGTCCCGAGAACTGCGCCGGTAACGCCGCCTAAAATATTTCCGGCTTCATAAGCAGCACAGCCAAAAACAATGGCGCCTAAAACCATGACCAGCACCGAAAATCCCTTTAGGCCACTGTGGAACTGTTGGCGGATTGCTTCACCCAAACTGAGCCCGGAAATAACCGTCACTCTTGCACTAGCCTCTTGCAGGACTAAACAGGCAACCGTTGAAAAAAGCAAGGCCCAAAGCAGGTCATATCCAAAAACCGCTCCGGATTTGGCCGCAGTTGTGACGGTGCCGGGACCAATAAAGGCCGCGGTAATGATTGACCAAAAAAGAATGCTGAGAATTTTCTTCATAGCTGCAAAAAAGTGTTTGGGTGTTAAAGTGTTTGGGTGCTAAAAAAGAAGTGAGGCGAAAAGACGTGAAATGTAATTTTGTTTGTAAGCTAAAATTCGTTTTCCAATTTGCTAATTCCAAAATTCTTGGTGAGCTCTCACTTTTAACATTTCACGTTAACACTTTAAACACCCTAACACCTGAACACTTTGTCTTTATTCCTTTCCTTTTTAAGGACTTTGCGAAGAAGTAAAATTAATATAAAAATTGTCAGGTTGGAGTGCAATTAAAATATGGTGACCATTAAAAATGCCCGGCGGCGCAGGCCGCCGGGTTGCCCGAGGGGTGGACTATTTAGTTGTAATGACTGATTGACCGAAAACTAACGTGAGGCGTCCCGCCGAACAGTTTCTGCAGGCAAGTCCGTGCTTAGAAATGCTCGGCGAGGCCTGTCCTGAGCTTGTCGAATGGACGCCTTCGTACTAGCAAATTTTGGCTTTTCGTTCAATCACTCATTATTACTTCTTATCATTGTTTGTTTGAGCCTTAATGACCGTCATTGCCGACGCAATCATGCCGGACATGTCGGCAAGGTTGGAAGGAATGATCAAAGAATTATTGGTCTTGGCCAGTTTGCCAAATTCGCCGATGTATTGCTCGGCGACGCGAAGATTTACTGCATCCATACCGCCTTTTTCACTGATAGCCGAAGCAATCTCCCGAATCCCTTTCGCTGTGGCTTCCGCAACTTTTTCAATCTCGGCAGCGCTGCCCTCGGCTTCATTGATTCTTTTTTGCTTTTCACCTTCCGAACGGGCAATTAACTCCTGCTTGTCACCTTCCGCCACGTTTATTTTGGCTTGTTTCTCTCCTTCCGATTGAGCGATCATGGCGCGTTTCTCACGCTCGGCACGCATCTGTTTTTCCATCGCGTCTTTGATGCTTTGCGGCGGAACAATATTTTTAATCTCGTAGCGGGTGACCTTTACACCCCATGGGTCTGAAGCTTTATCGACCGCACCGACAACTGCTATATTAATTGTCTCCCTTTCCTCAAACGTCCTATCCAGTTCAAGTTTGCCAACTACACTTCTCATGGTAGTTTGTGCCAGTTGCATCGAAGCAAACTGATAATCGTTGATGCCGTAAGAAGCATTTTTCGCGTCGGTTACCTGCAAATAAAGAATACCGTCCACTTCAACTGAAATATTGTCCCGAGTGATACAAGTTTGCGGCGGAACATCGATCGCCTGTTCTTTAAGGGTATGTTTGTAAGAAACTTGATCTAAAAAAGGGATAAGAATATGAAATCCTGCTCCTAAAGTTATCCGGTATTTACCAAGCCGCTCCACAATAAAAGCCGACCTTTGCGGGACAATTCGAATTGTTTTAAAAAATGCAACCAATACAACAATGATAAGTCCAATTAAAAAAACCGTACCTGCTTCCATGATGAACCTCCCTTAGGTTAATGGTTTAACAATCAGTGTGATATTATTTCGGCCAACTATCTCAACGGCCGTTCCCTGCGGGATAACCGTACCCGCTTCAGCACCCCAGTTGCTGCCCTGAAATTCAACCTTGCCGCCCGTCGCCGTTATTTCCCGGGTAACAACGGCTTTCTTGCCGACAAACTCGCTCAAGACTTCTTCACCTGCCTCGTTGGATTCGAAGCGGCCTTGAAGCAAACTCTTGAACCATTTTCTTAGAGAAATCAGCAGAAACAAAGAAGAAAGGATGAATGCGGAAAGCTGCATATTGATAGAGAGATCAATAAACAAACACAGAACCGCGGTCAGCCAGGCGCCAATTCCAAAGAATAAGATAACCACTCCCGGACTCGAAAACTCCAGAAGTAAAAGAAGAACTCCTGCCGCAAACCAAATAATTGGCGGTTTTAACCACTCATTTAAAGTATCCATTTTTGATGACCCTCATTTTATCTGCAGTGCTAAAATCTCGAAAACAATTTAAGAGGATAATAAACATTTGTCAATGTAAAACATGAAAAAACCTTTTATTCAGGCGACTTTCTTTAGAACATCTTACACCCAGTATTTTTTTACTTGTGGCAAAAAATCTACACCTGTCGTCGTTTCTTCACATCTACAACGGACTAAGCAGTTTTAAAATCCACTTGTTCAAAGCTGTAAACGATTAACACTCATTCTTTTAATATGGCCCTAATTTTGCTTTCGGGATAACTCATGTTCATAAGTGTTATTGTAAAAAAGCGAAAAGGAGTCCTGAGTTTGTAAACTTTAGTTACAGTTCGTCGTTAGATCGTTGGCATATTGCACCAATTCATGGAGGGTAAATTGTACCGGACATTATCAATCGTATTTTTAGCCGCATTTGTAACGAACGCGGCTATTGCACAAACCGATCGGACGGCTATCGTTAGCGGTTTTATTTATGACGCTTCGAACGGTGAAGCACTTATCGGAGCCAATGTATTTATCGAAAACACCCTAATCGGAAGCAGCACAAATCTCAATGGCTATTATGTCATCCCGAAAGTTCCAGCCGGTGAAAGCATGCTGGTTGTCGATTACATTGGTTACAAAAAGTTTAAACAAAAATTGATTTTGACGCCGGGCGACAAGAAAGTGGTAACCGTAAGTCTTGAAGTCGGTAACATCCAAATGGAAAAAGTCGTGGTAACCGGCGAGGCCTTAACCACGAGTGAAAAACTTTTCCGGAGGCCGATTTCTAAAATTGAACTGACGCCTCGACAAATCAAACAGATGCCGCAAGTGGCTGAGGCCGACTTGCTGCGGTCGCTGCAAACGCTTCCCGGAATTTTGCCCATCTCGGATTTTTCATCCGCGCTCTATGTTCGGGGCGGCACCCCGGATCAGAATTTGCATTTAATAGACGGCACGGACGTTTATAACCCGGAACACGCGTTTGGCCTGTTCTCCACTTTCAACACGGATGCCATTAAAAAAGTTGAGCTATCCAAAGGCGGCTTTGGTGCCCAGTACGGCGGCAGACTTTCTTCCATTCTGAACGTGACAAACCTCGATGGTAACCGCGAAGAATTTGAGGGCACCGCTTCAATCAGTTTACTGAGCGCGAAAACCACCGTGCAAATGCCGATCGGCAATATTGGCTCGATTTCAGGATCTTTTCGCAGAACTTATTTTGATAAAACCATCGCGAAAGCCATCGATGATATCCCCAACTATTATTTTTACGACGGCAATGTCAAAGCATTTTTTGATATTAATGCCAAGAACAAACTGACGATTAGCGGTTACGGCGGCGAAGACGTTTTGAATTTAATCTTTAATGAAGATGCCTCGGAAGATGTGGGGTTTAACTACAGCTGGGGAAATACCACCGGCAGCATTCGTTGGACGCGGGTGATTTCACCACGATTGTTCGCTAATTTCTGGATCACCGGAAGCCGGTTTGAATCAGATTTTGACTTTGGAGATACAGTCGATTTTCTTGAAAAAAATTTCGTTTCAGATTTTACTTTTAAAGGACATTTTGAATATCATCTCTCTACACATTTTACAACCAATTTTGGTTTTGAGCAGAAGAACCTGCATCTCATTTTCCTTCAAGATTTCCCGGGGGGCAAAATCAACATAGACAAGCGGTCAAAACATTATGTTGCATTCCTGCAGCAGGCCTGGCGGCCAACTGTACGCTGGGATATCGAGGCAGGCATGCGCTACAATTTTTTTGCCGCAGACAGAAATTTTCAAAAGTGGTCGCCAAGGTTCTCTGCAAAATATCGCCTGACAGACTCCATTAATTTAAAAGCGGCTACCGGCCTTTACTATCAATTCCTGCATAGAATCCCGAGGGCTTTCATTGCCGACATCTGGACAGCTTCGAATAGATTTCAAAAGGGGTCGTCATCTTATCATGCAATTCTTGGATTTCAAAAAGAGCTCAGCAGAAACTGGGAGCTTGAAATCGAAGCCTTTTACAAGGATTATAAAAATATTTATTCGTTCAATCAAAATGTTCTGACGGAGCTAAGTGCTGATGCTTTTGAAAACGGCGAACCGGTTTATACTGAAACGCGAGGCATATTTAATCGGGGCGATGGTGAAACCAAAGGCGTTGAGCTGATGTTAAGAAAAGACTTCGGCGCGATCACAGGATGGTTTGGTTACAGTTTATCGTTTACAAAATACACAATCGACGGTATCAATCAGGGCCAATCTTTTTCGCCGCGTCATGACAGAACGCAGGCCTTGAACATTGTCGGCAACCTTGACTGGAAAAATGTTTTCAGAAGCCTGCGCGGGCAGCAGTTGATAAAACATCGTTCAAACTGGAAAGTGGGATTCACGTTGATCTACACGACCGGCCAGCCGATTACGCTGCCTGGATCCAGCTATTTTACAAATACGCTTCCGGATCGCGAAACCACTGAGTTTGAAATTTATCCGGCTGAAATTAATAATTTTCGACTGCCGCCTTATGCCAGACTTGATATTAGCCTTACCTATGAAAAGCATTTCAGAAGCTGGTCCATTTTTCCTTATGTGCAAATCTTCAATGTTGGCAATCGCAAAAACGTCTGGTTTCTCGATTACGAACTCCATAATTTTGTGCAAAGAACCGATGTGAAAACAATGTTTCCCATCTTGCCGACAATCGGAGTGAATTTTAATTTTTAAATAGAAAGTGTTTGAGTATTCAGGTGCTAAAAGTGCTCAAGTGTCAAAAAAAATAAAATTCAGCATGCAACTTCATTTATCTCTTAAACACACGAACACGAAAACACCTTCGTACCCAAGACTAAGGAGAAAACAAGATGTCATTCAAAGCTGTATTCATTCTATCTGTAGCTTTACTCGTTTTTTCTTGCGGCGGCGGCACTGTTGAAATCGACCCAACCTTTGAACCCAAAATCGTCATTCAGGGCACCCTTTTCCCTCAGCAGAGAGCGCAAGTCAAAATCATGAGGAATTTTCCATTGGGTACTGTTGTGGATGAAAAGAATATCATCATCCGCGATGCACGTGTGAATATTGTTGACGAATCAGGAACCAGCCATGCTCTGACTTTTAGTGTCCAAAGGCAATCCTATGAACAAGTCGGCCCGAATCTGCTGATTGATTACGGGAAAACCTACACATTGGAAGTGGACGCAACCATCGATGGGCAGGAACTTTCTGCAAAATCCACAACCACGGTGCCCCAGGCAGGCTTTAAAATACTTGAATCAAAGTCCGTTCTCGACAGCATGGTTTACCGGGAAAAGGATGAAAACGACAAAGTGAAACTATTTGACATAAGGTTTAATCGTTCACCTGGTATCGATTTTTATGCTATATCAATTCTCGCCATTGACGCGG
>SMVA01262375.1_pt1 | contig 33488 bp, 33 predicted proteins | sample 2456451 | NCBI WGS metagenome assembly SMVA01 (sample SAMN11095933, study PRJNA526329) | marine sediment metagenome | biome: Marine sediment; feature: Surficial sediment; material: Deep marine sediment; isolation source: Hadal surficial sediment | place: Pacific Ocean | collected 2014-05 | depth... | reverse complement strand
GCTTCAGTGAATGGATAGCAATCCAGGTGGAATCTAATGCCAGGGTTTCAGGTGATATGGAACAATTATTGAGGTGGGATCGTTCGAAATACGCGGAAGAGGACTTTTCACGGATCATCAACCTGATTGGCCGGATGGAGTATAAAAGACGGCAGACTTGTCCTGGTACGAAGGTATCAAAAGTTGCTTTCGGTATAGGCAGGCGAATTCCGATTGTGGAGAAATGGCGAAGTTAGCCCGCATAATATATGCATTATGCGGGCTATTCCGGAGTGGGCATGAAACCCCTTTCTTAAGTTCCAACCAACCAGGGTAATCTTTTCCCCTTAGGAACGAGTCTTAAGAAACCACAATTTTGCGGGGTTGCAAGGCTTTGTGCTTGGGAAGAATTAACTCGAGCACGCCATTCCTGTAACTCGCCCTGGCCTCATTCTCATCCACTTCACAGGGCAGTGGAATGATCCGTTCAAAACTGCCATAAGCACGTTCAGTAATATGATAGTGACCTTCTTTCCGGTCACTTGAATATTGTCTACTGCCTCGGACATGCAATGCCTGGTGTTCGACCCTGACTTCAAAGTCTTTGCTATTCATGCCGGGTGCTTCCAGCAGCACCTCAACCGTGTTGTCTGTTTCACACAGCTCCGCGGAAAGAACACCCCAACGACTGGAGTTGGTTGCAAGCGCCTGGTTTGCTGATTCGTCATGACCAGGTGTAAAATGCGTAATAGCATTTCGGGTCTTGTTCCATAGTTCTTGCCAACCGTCAGCGAGATAGTCGACGGTATCTTTAAGATTGTGGGTTAAACGATCTAGTGTAAACATGGTTTCCTCCGTTTATTCGCCTTGCACCGTGATATTTAAAGGTTTGGGTTTTACTGCTTTAGGGATGGTTATTTCGATAACACCGTGAACGGCCTTTGCCTTGATGGCATCCTCATTTGTTGAATCAGGCAACGTAAATTGTCTGAAGAATGTTCCCCGGATGCGCTCCCGACGCTTGTAGTTGTCTTTTTCCTCTTCCTTTTCGATTGACCTCTCACCTTTGATGGTCAGTACGCCATTGTGTAGCGTAATATCAACATCCTCAGGTGATACACCCGGTATATCCGCCAGAACGGTAAATTCCGTGTCACTTTCCCTAATGTCAACCTGCGGGGTCCAGTTTGAACCGGCATAGGCGATCGGTTCACGAATGAACCCGTGTCGGTTGTCAAAAACACGACCCAGTTCTTTGTGTAACTCGTTTAATGCGTAAAATGGTGATACTTGACTCATGTTTTGTCCTCTCTAGCCATGGATAAATTATTACTATCCTGTTATATGGTTGATTGTGTGTGATTCAAGTATCAGCTCGTTAAAAATTCGGTGAATAATTGATCCGAATCAATTGAAGATTGTCCTTGAGCCCATACATTTAAAAATGAGAAATTGGAGGCAGCTATGGAAACCGAAAGCTTGAAGAAGGCGCTACTGGACTCACATCAAGAATTGCTGGGGCGTGTTGAGCGAACGCATCGCCACCTCTACGAACGTAAAGAAAGAGTGAGTGCCAATTTTTCTGACCAATCCCAGGAAATGGAGAATCAGACGTTGGTTAAAACCCTGGATGTGGAAGGTAGAGCAGAACTAAAGCTGATAGATGAGGCCCTTGATCGTATGGCTGCGGGTACATTTGGCACTTGCCAGAAATGCGGTGAGCAGGTTCAGAAAGAAAGGTTGGCCGCAATTCCCTATACACGCTACTGCATTAGCTGCGCAAACCAAATGGAGTAAGTGGCTATGTTAGATAAAAAGTTAGATAAAAAGTTAGAAGAAAAGCCAGACAAAAAGGTTGATAAAAAGTTCGAGATAAAGAAAGTTATTGTCGTCATTGAGCCAGATAGTGAGTCCCAACCAGCACTTGAAAAGGTGCTGTTGCTGGCTAAATTAATGGAACTCGAAATAGAGCTAATTGCCTGCGACTACACTCAATATCTTGTTGAAGGTTACTACTTTGATGCAGCTGATGTACATCGATTGCGTGAAGAGTACCTGCAGGAACGAACGGAAGCGCTCGAAGCGCTGGCAGACCCTTTGCGTGATCAGGGGTTGTCTGTTGTGACCCAGGCATTCTGGGCTCACCCTGGTTATGAAACCATTGTTAGCGAGGTAGAAAGGTTCGGTGCAGATCTTGTTGTACACCACACTCGCAGGCACAGTGCGCTGTCGCGGATGTTCCTGACTAACGATGATTGGCAGCTGGTCCGTTACTGCCAGGTGCCCTTGCTGCTGGTAAAAGACAAGCCCTGGAAGGAAAAACCGGTCGTTCTAACGGCTGTCGATCCGCTGCACGCACGTCACAAACCCGGGGGCCTGGACCACAAGCTTCTTGGTGTTGCGGGGGATGTCGCGAAATTCCTTGGTGGTGATGTGTTTGTTATGCACTCCTACAACCAGATTCCACTGTCAGGGACCTATCTAAAACAGGCGAAAAAAGATCACAAAGAGGCATTCGAGGAACTGCTGGCGGAATTTGATATTCCGGCTGCGAGACAACATTTACTGGAGGAAGCACCCGAGTTTGCATTGTGTCAGCTGGAGCGTGACCTTTTTGCCGATGTCATCGTAATGGGCGCCATCTCCAGAAATATTCTCTCGGACGTGTTTATTGGCAATACAACCGAGAAAGTTTTGGATTATCTGGAAAGCGATGTCCTTGTTATTAAACCCGACGCTTTTAAGCCGCCTGGCAGACGCCATTGATTTCGTAATAATCACTACTGGAACCATAAACAGCTAACATCAATCAAACCATATTCTATTGAATACTTTTAATCACAAACTTTTTATTTTGAAAACTTTTTGTTGAAAACAAGGAACATCAAAATGGCTATGTACGACAAAATACTAATCGCACTGGATTTTCATCGTGATAATGATGAGATCATCATCAAGGGCAAACAACTTGCGGATGACAATAACGCTGAACTGTTTCTAATCCATGTCAATGAACCATTAGCGGTTGCTTATGCGGCGGATGGAATGAGCTGGAGTGATCAGGTTGTTGCGCTTGAGGTGAGCATTCGGAAAGAAGCGCAAACCAAGATGAGTGAAGCCGGCAGACAACTAAAAGTCAAATCTGAAAATTGCATCGTAAGGGAGGGTAAACCTTCACGAGAAATACATGCAGTGACTAAAGAGCATGACATTGACCTGATCGTTATGGGAACCCACGGGCAATCAGGCTTGCAGTTACTCCTGGGATCTACTGCCAACAGCGTACTCCACGGGTCCAGTTGTGACGTTCTGACTGTGCGGATAGGCGACTGACGATTCCCCCGTCCTTGCCTGCTCAAGCAGGTGATAAAACGATGGTTGATGATTGAGTTTCGTTTCCCGGCCTGAGTTGGATTAAAGAAAAAATGCAAAGAACCCTGCCGGGTTGCGACTTAAAGCCACGGAAATGATAAATCCAAATGTTGTCATCGCTGCGATGAAAAAGACGGTTCTTTGGATATTTGATTTGCCCCTGCGTAGCGAGAACATGCCAAGTAAGATGTACACAAACAGGGCTACAAACTTGACCGTGAGCCAGCTGTCAACAAATGGATACTGGTAAACCTGAAAAGCGAGGGCAAAGGCGGACGCCAGCAGCAGCGTGTCGATGAAATGCGGTAATATCATCACCAGCTTATGATTGAGTAATTCGCTTTCCTGCATCATCCAGACGCCACGCAGGAAAAAGATGCTGCCGGATAGAACCACACAAGCCACATGAGTGTAGTAGGTAATGAGGTAGACGCTGATCACCTTATGGGAGTGAAATAAAGCAGACAATCCTTTCGAGCAATGTAGGGGTCCGTCGTTGCCATGAATACTGTCATATCCTGTTTTGTAGAGAGGAACCCGCTGAACTCGTGAAAAAACTCATGGAGCAGGTCTGATCCAGCGGCGTTGACCGCCGTCAGTCCATCCAGTCCGGTTCTACCCAGCCATCCTATGTTAGTCCCGGATCCTACGAACTGGAAATTTAGCTGATCGATCGTATTGATCATGGTCAGGTCAGCATCATCCTGTACCGAGCTTGAATAATGAAGTTCATGGGACTCTTCGATTTCCAGCCGCAGAGGATGATGCAATATCTGCGACGGAGCTGGTTCTGTACTGAACAGGTGATGGCGGGTAACGAATGCTACCAGAGATTCGTATGCCAGCTGGTCAGCCTTCGGGTCCATGAATCCGCCGAACTCTACTGTTACGATAGGTGAAGAGCCCCTGGTCTTTTCAATCAGTGTGCCCATGTGCTGGTCAATCACGACGAGTTTGTGAGTAAACATCTGGGAAATCTGCAGGGTCGGGAAGTTGTCATCTACGGCAACGGCGAATGGTTCACTATGTGCAGACGTGTTGTGAGTATCGACTATCGCCTCGGCATTTACTGCTTGCAATTTTCGTACAATTTCCGCTGCCAGTTTTCTTTGGTCCGTGTTGTAGGGTTCCTTGAAACTTCTGTTCAGATCTTCTTCCCAGGGCAGGAACCGGTGAGACAGGATTGGTGGCTCTAGTGCTGCATTGACTGATGCGACGACGATGATCAGGTCAGTTGCCGGCAAAATATTTTCTTTCAAAATACGAAACACGGCTTTCAGACCGGAAGGTTCATTTCCATGCAACAATGTTACAATGGCGCGAGTTCGAGAGCTGTCTTTGCCCTTGACCGTAATCCAGGTCGGGGCCTGAAGGCGATGCAGAAAATCGATGTGATCTTCGCCAATATCCCTGGCGGCGGGTGAATCCCAGACTTCAAGTCCACTGGGTGTTTGCTGCATTATCGTGACCGGATTTGTTGAAGAATATGACGAGTAAAAAAATGTATTATAGTTCAACGACACAAACATTGATGGTTTGATTTATGAGAATTTTAGAACCAGCATTTACGATTGGAGTAGAAGAAGAATATCTGTTGGTAGACAGGCAATCGCGGGATCTGGTGATTGATCCACCGCCGTCACTGATGGATGAGTGTACGAAATTATTGGGGGAGCATGTTAGCGCTGAATTGATGCGAGCACAGATTGAAGTCGGGACTGTCGTCTGCGAAACGGTAAAAGAAGCCAAACAGGAGGTCAGGAGGCTTCGAAGCATAATCGCCGAAGTCAGTGACAAATATGGATATGCACCGATAGCGGCATCTACCCACCCGTTTGGAAGGTGGCTGGATCAAAAACAGACAGAAAAGGCTCGATACAGCGCCTTGACAGAAGAAATGCAGGCAGCAGCGCGGCGGTTGTTAATCTGTGGCATGCATACCCATGTTGGTATAGAGGATAAAGATCTTCGAGTTGACCTGATGAATCAGATGACCTATTTCCTGCCTCATCTACTGGCGTTGTCAACTTCATCGCCATTCTGGGAAGGCGAAGATACTGGGCTAAAATCTTACCGGCTGACAGTTTTTGATGCCCTGCCTCGAACGGGTTTACCGGAGCAGTTTGCCAGTTTTGGGGAGTACCAAAGGCATGTGGACGTACTCGTCAATGCCGGGTTGATGAAGGATGCGAGTACCATCTGGTGGGATCTCAGGCCCAGTGCAAAATTTCCCACGTTGGAAACACGAATCATGGATGTTGTGACTAACGTTAACCACGCGTTAAGTCTTGTGGCATTGAATGTGTGTTTGCTCAGGATGTTATTTAGAGCCAGGCAGAAAAACCAGCGATGGCGAGTCTACGCAAATATGCTGATCGATGAGAATCGCTGGAGAGCAATGAGGTATTCCTATGAAGAAGGACTTATAGACTTCGCCCGGGGAGAAGTTGTTCCCTATGCAGAACTGCTAAATGAATTGATAGATTTTATCCAGGAAGATGCAGAGGCGCTTGGTTGTCTCGATGAAATACTTGGTCTGAGGGACATCCTATCTGATAAGACCAGCGCCCATCGACAACTGGATGTTTACAACAAGTCTCTGAAAGCGGGCGCGGATCATGCCCAGGCATTAAGGGATGTTGTCGATTGGTTAATTGAAGAAACGGCGAGGAATATTTAGCCAGGAGAGTGCGTAGAGAGTGCATGGAGAGTGCATAGAGTATGCATAGAGAGTCCCTTGAGTGTGCGAAAAGAAGGACAACAAAAAGAATGGTCTGGTGTGGAGGTTTATGTGGCGAGTAGGAATATTTTTTATGCACAGTCCGGTGGTGTCACTGCCGTTATTAACGCCAGCGCATGTGGCGTGATTGAAGCTGCGCGCAAGGAACGAAAACTGGGTAAGGTTCTGGCGGGGAGAAACGGCATTATTGGTGCGCTGCGAGAAGAACTGATTGATACCTCCCTTGAGTCCCGCAAATCTATTGCCGGATTGCGCTATACACCCGGCGGCGCCTTCGGTTCCTGTCGCTACAAGTTAAAGTCGATTGATGAAAGTCGAGCCGAATACGAGCGATTGATTGCTGTATTCAAGGCTCACAATATTGGCTATTTTTTTTATAACGGCGGTGGAGATTCGCAAGATACGGCTCACAAGGTTTCCGGGTTAAGCCAGAGCCTGGGATATCCCATTACGTGCATCGGAATTCCCAAAACGGTCGACAATGATTTGCCCTATACAGATAATTGTCCGGGGTTTGGCTCTGTCGCTAAATACGTTGCGATCTCTACATTGGAAGCAGGGCTGGATGTTGCTTCTATGGCGGAATCCTCGACCAAGATATTTGTGCTTGAAGTCATGGGTCGTCATGCGGGTTGGATTGCGGCAGCTGCAGGATTGGCGAAAGACCGAAAAAACTCTCCCCCTCACATTATACTTTTTCCAGAAATAGCATTTGATAAGCGAGCTTTTCTAAAAAAAGTTAAAGATACAGTTAACCAGGTTGGTTACTGCGTCATTGTCGCTTCTGAAGGAGCCCAGTACGCAGATGGAACATTTGTTGCGGATGCGGGACTAAAAGATGCCTTTGGCCATACTCAATTAGGTGGTGTAGCGCCTTCCCTGGTAGACATGATCAAGGATTCCCATGGATACAAATGTCATTGGTCGGTAGCTGACTATCTGCAACGTGCAGCCCGGCATGTTGCTTCAGGTACTGATGTTGAGCAGGCCTACGCCGTGGGGAAAGCTGCCGTTGAATTTGCAGCTGCAGGGAAAAACGCAGTGATGCCGGTGATTGTCAGAAACAAGGGAAAGAAATATTCCTGGCGAATAGGTGAGGTTCCACTCTCAAAGGTGGCGAATGTTGAGAAGAAATTGCCTAGGTCATACATCTCTAAAGATGGTTTTGGTATTACCGCCAAAGCCCATCGGTACCTTGAGCCGCTCATCAGTGGGGAGGATCATCCCCAATATAAAAATGGACTACCCGTTTATGTTCGCCTGAACAACAATCTCGTAAGCAAGAAACTTCCCGATTTCATGGTTTAGTGGTCCGATCGATAACAGGTTAGTTGAGTCTCGCATCAGGTGATTCCAGCCATTGGGGCGGCGTTGCTGGCGGCGCCGCAAGTGACCCCAGGAAGGATTCGAGCTGAAGTAGTTCTCGACCACTCAAATCGAGTGGTTCCGCCTCGTTGTGCCCAATCATTGCCAGCGGTGCACGATTGTAGTGCTCGAGCACTTCCGCAATGGTTGCTAACTGGCCTTTGTGCATGTAAGGATTTGTACCCTCTAGATTTCTAAGCGATGGCGTCCGTATTGCCCCGATCAAATCAGAGCCTGTTCGGACAAAACGTAACTCAGCACAATCGATTTCGGAAGCATCGGCATAGGACCCAAGACAATTAAATGGGTCCAGTTGCACGGCGCGCACACCCTTAACGCGTCCCTGATCTGGCACCTCGTCCGGGAAACTAATGACGCCGGTATTATGAAATTCGTTGTTGGTAAAAAGAGGCCCGTTATGGCACTGAGTGCAGTTGGCGGCACCCAGGAAAAGACGTAATCCCATTATTTCGTCCCTGCTCAATATCTGCTGCTGGGAGACTTCATCTCCCGACACGACGGCCTCGACATAGGTGTCAAAGCGAGAGGACCCTGGCACCAGAATGCGCTCATAAGCGGCAATTGATTTTCCGATATTCGAGTAAATCCTGTTAGCAATTTCCCGGTCGTTTTTGGCCATCGCCAGCCAGGCTGCATTCAGTGCTGGGTCGGATACGGGGCCTGCCTTATCGGGGAAGCGGTCCCGGTCAGAAATGTCAGGCAGCTTCCCGAAGAGATCTTCATAGATCTTTCTGTAGGTCGGATCCGTGTCGATCAGGTGTACATACTGCATTCGACTGCCGCCATGCTCATTTGCATCTTCGAGAGGTGATATAGCCTGTGACCACAGGCTGTCTCTTCGTCCGTCCCAGTACAACCAGGGGCTATATGCAACACCAATGATACTCGGTGTATTTCTTTTCGATTCACCGATTGCCTGCCCCTTGGGTAACCCGTCAGTGAATCGTTGCCCGGGACGGTGGCAGGTTGAACAGGCGATCTGGCCGTTGCCACTCATTCTTTTATCAAAAAACAGATGGTGGCCAAATTCTACAGCCCGCGGGTCGTCGGCGACTGCATTTGACGGATCGGAAGCCAGAGGGCCCAGGTTTCCTATCCAGAGCGAGTGAAGGATGTCGATCTCGGATTCTGTCCATTTTGGGGGATTGGAGAATTCGCTCAACCACAAGGCTACCAGTGCCCCGATCAGAATTATAGGAATGGCTGATTTCGATAAGCTCATCAATTTCCGTGGTTTACCCACAATTACAAATCCAGGGGAATTAGCACGGTATCGATATTGGTCCCCTGAATGATTTTAATCTCAATCTCCCAGTGACCTCTCATATGAAACCGGATACCTTCAACCAGGTAGTAGCCTTCACCCTCGGATGCAGAAATGCGTGGTTTAGTGGGCAGGCCATGATTGTGCTCGGGCATTCCGCCTTCAAGTGTCATCTCGGCAGCTGACACGGTTTGTCCTTCTTCAGTTTCAAGATGCAGTATCCAGTTATGAATCTGGTTGATGACAATTGGGTCGACTTGACTCTGATAACTCAATTGATGTCGTCCGGATTCTGAAACCCAATACTGCCCGGAATCGCCGCTTTGCAGTTGCGGGGCGGTTGGTTGGAGTTCCGAAGAGGAGACACAGGGGCATAAACCGCTTGTGGAAATGATCACCGCGAGCATCATACATCTGCCGATTGTGCGGTGTTGGTTAGAGAGCATGTTTTGTTTCCGAAGAATCTGTTTTCAATTTGTCACGCCATCTTGAGATTGTTCCATCCGTATACCAGTGGAAGAGCTGCAGCAGGATTATCAGCAGGATGAACCACGGCCAGTATCCAAGGCCAGTAAAGCCAACCTCAAACGGAAATACTGAGGTGTAGATCTCTTTTGGATCTCCAGTGGTGGTGGCGGTGATGATGCCAATATACCAACCAGGTTCGTCGAAGTGCTGCACGATAGTAAAAACGTCAGGCTCGATCGTTGCCGCCTGGTGAAACACTGTCGCGGACTCTAAATCTCCAATCTGTTCAACGTCCAGCTGCCTGGTGAACTTACCCAGCCCCGTCACATCCCTGATAATACGAAAATCTATCAACATATTCTGTAGAGCGTCGTGTGCGTATTCCATGACAAAGAGGCTCTCGGTAACTTCCGGCAGGTCTTCGCAGAACTCCTCGTACTGATGAGTGCGGGGCAGGTATATTTTAAAGTGTGCTTGTAGATAGCCGATTTGAATCAGGCAGGAATCATCGCTGGAAGCCACACTTCCGTGTGCAGAAGCATATTGTGTGTTACCGATAAGGCAAAGAAAAATCAGGTGGCACGCCAGGCACCATAATCGCTGTAATTTGCGACTTGCTGTGACAGCAGAACGGCAACGCAATTTCACTATTTAAGTTCCCTTCTTAACCAGGCGGGCAGATATGACTCTATCACTGTAACAGTATGCGAACACCCACGTCATCGCCAGGATGGTGAACAGATGATATTCAATGGCAGGCATGTATTTGGGGAGGCAGGGACGTCGATAGAAACATTTTGACCAAATGACTTAACTGCTGCTGCTCCGGCGACTAAAGTCCTAATTCAGATAGAGACAGCTCAGTCTTGCCAGAAACTGTCTACGATTCCATCGACTATTTCAAAATAATAATCTGTGGACTGGTTACTCTCGCTGGAAACATTAAAGATCAGAAATAGCGATACATGGGTTTTTTCTCGTTGGTTGAACTGGTAGCGCCAGATTTCGGAATCCATGTTTGTTCTTCGTACGCTCATTGGCGTACCCAGGTGATCTTCCAGCCAGTCTGCCGTCGTCTCACCTGCCCGGATGCCGGTTACGTACTGTCGTACGTAATTGCCATCAGATTCGTAGGAGATACAACCTGAAAGGGTGGCGATCGACAAGGTGATCAAGACAAGGTGCTTCATGTAATTTCCGTTTGTTCATTCGACTGGAGATTTCAACTATGGTCGATGAAGGATGAACAGAACATGAACGCCCGGTTGGGAATGGGCTGCAAAATATTGTAACGGCGGGTCTTGTAGGCAAATAGGTTGCTCAGGTTGGAAATGGGTAGGCCGCACCTTCCGGCAGTGAGACGTTAAAAGTATTGAGCGTCATTGAGACCATGGTGTAATAACCGGCGAGGTTGATTAATTCGGCGACGCCCTGCTCACCGAATTCAGCGACCGCTGCACTGTAGGTTGCGTCGGAAACCTGATGCTTGTGATGTAGCTCGGTACAGAGCTCAAAGGTGATTTTATCGGCATCCTGCTCAAATATTGGCGTGTCGCCCACCTTGATTGCATCGACTACCTGCCGGGGAACGCCAGCCTCGAGTGCCATGGGTTCGTGGGCATACCATTCGAATTGCGCCTGCCAGAACTGGCCAGTTACCAGGATGGTTAGTTCCACGTAGCGGCGATCTACTGAAGTTCTAAATCTGAACATTCCGCCGAGACCCACTATTCGAGTGCCCATTTCAGCGTTAGTCAGCCATGCATCAAATGGGCCTCCTATCTGGCCTTCGGGTTTAATTTTCCGCGTTTCCACTATCTGCTCGAAAAGTTTTTTCTGCTCATCACTGAGATCATCATAGGTTTTCTTTGTTAATCGACTCATTTAACGATTCCTTCCAATTATCCGCCGAATTAGATCAATAAGGGGCGGGGTAAAAAGAAGGCCAGGTTCACTTTTCTCTTGAGTCGTGATCCCGGCCCCGTTTATTGCCACAATTGAGTAGATGACTATAACAGCGGTGCGATAACCAGGCTGACGATAGCCATTACATTGATGAGAATATTCATGGCGGGTCCGGAAGTATCCTTGAAGGGATCTCCTACAGTATCGCCAACGACGACAGCTGCATGAACGTCGGAACCCTTTCCACCCAGGTTGCCTTTCTCTACATATTTCTTCGCGTTGTCCCAGGCACCACCTGCGTTCGCCATCATCAGGGCGAGCAGTACACAACCGAGTAATGCGCCGGCAAGCATGCCGCCGAGGCTCTGGGCACCCAGGCCAAACCCGACCACGGCAGGCATGGCAATGGCTATCACACCAGGCAGGATCATCTTCTTCAGCGCTGCCTTGGTTGCAATATCAACACATTTGGCATGGTCAGGATCTGCAGTGCCTTCCATTAAACCCTCAATTTCACGGAACTGACGACGAATCTCTTCTATCATCTCCATTGCCGCATCACCCACCGCCGTCATCGTGATTGAGGCAATGAGGAAGGGCAGCATGCCGCCGATAAAGAGGCCGACCAGCACTTTAGGGTTTGAAAGTTCAAGTGAAAATTCAGGGTTGCTTGCAGCCATGGTTTCCACGAATGCAGCGATAATGGCGAGTGCCGCGAGCGCAGCAGCGCCAATAGCGAATCCTTTGCCGATGGCGGCTGTGGTATTACCGACTTCATCCAGGCTATCTGTAATTTTCCTGACTTCTTCACCCAGACCGCCCATTTGCGCAATACCGCCAGCATTGTCAGCCACAGGACCATAGGCATCGAGTGCCATTGTCATGCCGACTGTTGCAAGCATTCCTACCGCGGCAATACCAACGCCGTACAGGCCGGCAAGTTCGGTGGAAGCGTAAATAATTGCTGCAATGACAAGGACGGGTATCACAACTGATTGCATGCCCACGGCAAGGCCGGTGATCATGACGGTTGCCGTTCCGGTTTTACCGGCTTCGGCAATCTTTATGACGGGTCCTTTCGATGTGTAATACTCTGTGACCAGGCCGATCGCGATTCCGCCAATTGTGCCTGTGACAACTGCCCACCAGACTTCGATGGCGATTCCGGCATAGTCGGTCAGGAAGTAAGCACCGACAATCAATGCCACGGCTGATATCTGGTGACCCATTCTGAGTGCAGTTTCCGGTGCACGACTGGACATACTTCGAACAATAATAATACCGATAACAGAGCAAACCAGACCGATTGAGGCGAGTGCCAGTGGCAGGAACATGAGTGCGCCTTGATCCGAGCCAGGTGCCAGGGTACTGACACCGAAAGTAGCGTCAACTGTCAGTGTTGATGCGATGGCGATGGTCGCGATCATAGCGCCACAGTAGGACTCAAAGATATCTGAACCCATGCCGGCAACATCACCCACGTTGTCACCCACATTGTCGGCGATGACGCCGGGGTTGCGGGGATCGTCCTCTGGGATACCAGCTTCAATTTTCCCGACCAGGTCAGCGCCCACGTCTGCACTCTTGGTAAATATTCCGCCGCCGACTCGTGAAAACAGGGCAACACTCGAGGCGCCCATACCGAATCCATGAATTGCGTGGACGGTGTGAGGGTCTCCCCCGAAATACCAATACAAGGATCCCAGGCCAATTAAGCCGAGAGAAGCGACGCAGAGACCCATGACCGAACCGCCATAAAATGCGACTGTCAGTGCACCGGCAGTACCCGTATTTTGAGCAGCTGTGGTCGTTCGAATATTTGCCTTGGTTGCCGAAAACATACCCAGATAACCTGCAGCGGCGGAGGATACGGCACCCACTGCGAAGGCGAGGGCTGTATTCCAGCCCAGGGGCGAAATCAGGATGATGACAAAGAGCGGAGCAGCAAATAGGAAGAGCATCAAATATTCCCGATGCATAAATACCATTGCGCCTTCATGGATGGCGTTTGCAATCTTTTTGAGCTTCTCTTCTCCCTCGGGAAATCTAATCATCAGCAGATAGATAATAAAGGCACAAACTAGTCCGAACGCGCCAAATATTGGCGGCAATTCTGTGAAACTACTCATAAGCGATTCCGGTTGGATTGTTATTAGTTTTGAAAATTGTCGGTAGGGTTGGTTCAACCCATAAATGAAGGCGCATATGGTACAAAAATGCGAGGGAAAGGAAAACCGGTTAAGTGCTTTGTTACCAAATATATCTTGAACTGGTGATATGAATGATAGTAGTCAATGTCCAGATGGGTGTTTGCCGGGTAAAAAGAGTGAACCAGGCTCCACTTTCAATGCTGTGATTCCGGGTTTTGATTGTTGCGCGAGGCCATCCCTGGCCAGCCGTATATCGCCTTGCGCGATTTACCCATCTTCAAGCAGGCGTCTTAGGTCTATGATTGCGGCATTCGCGCGAGATATATAGGAGGCCATTACCAGGGAATGATTAGCAACGATGCCCAGACCGCCACCGTTTAGGATGATGGGGCTCCATAGTGCATCCTGGGTTGGTTCGAGTTCGCGAATAATTTGCTGCAGGCTCACCCGGGCATTTTTCTTATCGAGTACATCCCTGAAATCAATTTCCACCGCCCTTAGCAGGTGAATCAATGCCCAGGTAGTGCCTCGCGATTGATAGAAAACATCATCCAATTCAGCCCAGGGTGTTTTCAATTCTGACTCACGGCTGGTTTTGGTGGATTGACGGGCGGCAGTATCACCGGCGAGCGAAGTATCCAGTTGCCGTTTACCAACGCTGGTACTCAGCCGTTGTGAAAGGCTGCCCAGGCGGGTTTCAACTTCGCTTAACCAGGCCCTGAGATTGTCAGCACGGGCATAGAATTGAGCAGATTTCTGGCCACCCCCACCCAATCGCTTCAAATAGTCATTTAATGCAACGATCCCTTTTCTGTACTCGGATTCCGTTTCCGGCAGTAGCCATGAATCCGTATCGAAATAGAATTGATTTTCGGCTGTGACCAGACCCTTATCTTCTGTTGACTGGGATTGAGAACGGCTCATGTTGTTCCGGAGGGTTCTTGCCATATCCCTGATTTGCACCAGGACACCAAATTCCCAGTTCGGTATATTATCCATCCATACGCCGGGTGGCATGATGTCATTTGTCAAGTAGCCGCCACGCTTGTGTAGCAGTACATCCGTCAGTTGAATCATTGTTGCGACCGTCGTGCTACCAGTGACCCGTTCTACCTGCAACTGCTCAACCAGTTCAGTTGTGTGGCTGTTGACATCAAATAAGCCGGGTTCATTGTCCCAGATGAATCCTGCGACACCGATTAATCCCAGCACACCAAGCAGGACGCCAGCGGATACTTTGCTGATGTTACCCGCGGTAGTGCTTGTCTCCATCGTATCGGAAAATTTGTCTTTCAAGTTGTCCAGTATGGCCAAAGGTGACATCCCAGGAGAAAGTTATTCTGTGTATGTTACCTCCTTTGGGGTGATACAAAAACAAGCATCAACGATTTTGCAAACCAACAGATAATATCTAAATCGTGAATTCGAAGTGCGACGAGATTGCCCGTTAATAAAATAAGTGAATCCGTACCCTGCTGGTCATCTCGAATCTGGCCTGGACCCGTTCCTTGGCACTTTCGTTTAACTGTTGATAAATCCAACGGCCCATTTCATCTGAAGGTGCTTCTATAACAATGGATGCCTTAAAACTGGATATATCGCTGGCAATGGTTTTGAGTTCTGAAATGACCGCAGGCTCTTTGTTCTGTATAGAATTTCTGGAAAACGCGAAGGACTTCTGATTACCATTGACATGAAACTCAATCATGCTTTCCACTGTCGCGATATTCGGATGGTTTTCATCCACAGACCTGGCCTTATTCAAATAATCCGTTGCGAGGTGGTACCTTCCCATCTCCACACTCTGGATGGACCAGTCCAGATATTTATCCACTATGTTTGCAATGCCCTGTTCCGCTGCTTCATTTTGAGGGTCAACTGAAAGTACCTGGAGATAACGGAAGTAGGCATTGTCCTCAAGCGGGGTCGTCAATTGCTCATTCATCAGGGCAATCTCCGCCGCTGCAAGCCAGGCAGGTATTCGCGATTCTGCTTTACGCTTTTCTACATTGGTTTTGACAATCGTCGGTGCCGGGGCAGCCGGTGAGGTCACTGCGGGGACAGGGGTCGTCTCGCAACCCGTCAGAATAACAAGGACTATCAGCACGAAACCCGTCATCAAAGGTGACTTATCTTTTGCGGTGTAATAATGTGGGCTCATCATCTGATGGTAATGCCGCAGGGATCTAATTTAAAGATGTTCCATCCAATTAATCAGGAGATAATTGAAATGAAATGGCGAGCGCTTTGCCTGATCACGGTGTTTTCAGTGGCCTGGGTGAGTTTTTGTTCCGGTGATGCCTTATCAGGTCGGTCCTTTGCTGAACCCCAATTTTTACCGGTGGACCAGGCATTCGTACTCACGGCGAATCGCCAAGAGAACCAGATTCAGCTCCACTGGCTGGTACAACCTGGCTATTATCTCTACAAGGACAGATTAAGCTTCACGGGCGTAGAATTAGAAGTAGACCCTGAATTACCTGCGGGAAAGCAGAAGATGGATGAAATTTTTGGGGAAGTGGAGGTTTACTACGATGAACTCGTTGTTAATGTGCCAATTACCGGAGGTTTTGCGAATGATACCGACAAGATTGTCATCGGCTATCAAGGCTGCGCAGATGCTGGACTGTGTTATCCACCACAGAAAAGGGAGTTTTTGGTCAAAAACTTGTAGCTAAAATCTAGAAAATTGCAGATTTACCTTCCCGTTGTATAGCCAGCGTTTAATTCTCGTTTCGACCTGACTATATTGTCTCAAACATTGCAGCTATCTTCTATAAAATAGTCTAAAATACGCTCTTTCTTCCGGGAATTAGAAACATGGGCAAGATATTGGTATTACACGGTCCTAACCTCAATTTGCTGGGATTCAGGGAACCTGAGGTTTATGGAACTGATACGCTCGATGATATTAACAACCGGTTGCAAGCCCTCGTTGAAGCCAGTAATTGTGAGTTCGAGGCCTTCCAGTCAAATGCAGAACACGCGCTTATTGAAAAAATTCACAGTGCCAGGGGGGCAGTATCATTTATCGTGATAAACCCCGGGGCTTTTACCCATACCAGCATTGCGCTCAGGGATGCATTCCTGGGAGTGAGCATCCCATTCATCGAGATTCACTTATCGAATGTGCACAGTCGTGAAGCATTTCGGCAGCAATCCTATCTTTCTGACATTGCAGTAGGTCTCATTACAGGGCTGGGTTCGCTGGGATACGAACTGGCGATTCAATCAGCACTGACAAGAATGTAACCCGGGGGGGTTATGGATATTAGAAAAGTAAAAAAACTAATTGAGCTGATGGAAGAATCTGATGTCAGCGAAATAGAGATTAAAGAAGGGGAAGAGTCAGTTCGGATTGCCCGCCATCCACGTAGTAGCCAGGTAGCCCCTCAATCTGTCCCGGTACACGCCAGTCCTGTTCATTCCAGTGCAGCGGAATCAGCCCCGGCACATACCGCCGGATCATCGCGGGTAAAAGCTGCCCTGCAGGGACATGTGGTTCGTGCCCCGATGGTGGGCACCTTCTATATCGCTCCCTCACCTGGTTCACCACCCTTTGTAGAAGTGGGTTCGAGGGTAAAAGTCGGCGATACGCTTTGTATCATCGAATCGATGAAAATGATGAACCAGATCAAAGCAGATGAGGCAGGTACCATTGAAGCAGTGCTCACTGACAATGAGCAATCCGTGGAGTTCGATCAACCCTTATTCACGATTTCCTGAAACCAGTTCTTCTTCAGCCATTTCTTCCACTATTTTTTCCAAGACGAAAGATGTTCGCGATTGAACCGGAGAGTGAGTCACAGATGTTTGAACGAGTGCTGATTGCGAATCGTGGTGAGATTGCGCTACGTATTCTCAGGACCTGTCATGAAATGGGCATTGAGACGGTAGCAGTTTACAGCAAAGTCGACTCAGAACTGCTGCATCTGAGATATGCCACTGATGTGGTTTGTATCAGTAAAGATAGCTATATGGACGCGAGAAGTATCGTGGTTGCTGCCCGGAATTCAGGTTGTGACGCTGTTCATCCGGGTTATGGTTTCCTCGCTGAAGATGCTGACTTCGCGGCGCTGGTGGAAGGAGAGGGGCTTACTTTTATCGGACCTGAGCCCGGGTCGATTTCGTCGATGGGTGATAAATCCAATGCCCGAAAGCTGGCACTATCTTTCGGGCTGAACCCGGTGCCGGGTTCTGACGCAGTGCTTGATAACCCCGCAGCTGCCAGGACAGTTGCGGGCAAAATTGGCTATCCCCTTATCATTAAAGCAGCACATGGTGGTGGTGGTCGAGGCATCAGGATAGTCACGGATCCGAAAGATCTTGAGGACGCATTTAACGCAGCCGGGATGGAAGCTGAAGCGGCCTTTTCGAGTGGTGGACTTTATATTGAAAAATTTCTTGATCATGCCCGCCATATAGAAGTCCAGATAGTCGGGGATGGTGCTGGCAAAGCAATCCACCTGGGGTCACGGGAGTGCTCGGTTCAGAGGAAACACCAGAAGTTGGTTGAGGAAGCGCCCGCGTCTAATGTCCCCGCTGACTTGCTTTTAGCGGTATGTTCCAGGTCTTCGGAAATGGCAGCTGGTCTTTCCTACAGGGGTGTGGGGACGCTTGAATTTCTCTACCAGGATGGTGAATTTAATTTCATCGAAATGAATACGCGAATTCAAGTGGAACACCCGGTGACAGAATGTGTCACCGGCATTGACATAGTGAGGATGCAAATTGAATTAGCCGCAACGGGTCGGCTCGAACTGGTGCAGGAAGATGTACGGATAAAAGGTCACTCAATTGAGTGCAGGGTCAATGCGGAAGATGAAAATTTCAATCCGAACCCGGGTTTAATATACGATCTCGTCCTGCCCGGCGGGTATGGAGTACGAGTTGATACTCATTTGTACAATGAGTACAAAATACCGCATCAATACGATTCACTAATTGCAAAGATAATCACCAAAGGTGATTCGCGGTATGAGGCTCTTGTTAGAATGCGCCGGGCTCTTGGTGAGTTTTCAGTTCGGGGAATTACAAGCAACGTTGGATTACATAAGCGTGTATGCGATCACGAAAGTTTCATCAATGCTGCTGTTGATACAAATTTTCTTGAAAGAGAAATAATCTAAACAGGTCATTTTGTTGCACTGGAATAAGATTACAATCAGGACCACAGCAGACAAACTGGAATTGTTGGAATCCCTGCTGTGGGATTCCGGTGCGGTTTCCGTGACTGTAACTGATGCTGAAGATGAACCTATTTTTGAACCGGGACCTGGCGAAACGCCCCTCTGGTCAAACCTGGATGTCTGCGGATTATTCGAACAGAAAATGGACCCCGAATTGGTCACTGGTCAGCTAGAAAGCTCGGGTTACCAGGTATTGCCTGGTGAAAAATTGAGTGATCGGCTCTGGGAGAGAGAGTGGCTGTCACGTTTCCACCCGATGTCTTTTGGCAGCCGACTATGGGTGTGCCCAACCGGCCAGGTTGTGCCGGACCCGCATGCAGTTGTATTGAGCCTCGATCCGGGTCTTGCTTTTGGAACAGGTACCCACTCAACGACCCGGTTATGCCTTGAATGGCTTGATGCAAATGAAATGCGCGGGAAACAGGTCATTGACTTTGGCAGTGGCTCAGGCATTTTGGGTATTGCAGCTTTACTGCTTGGCGCAGAGCAAGTGCTGGCGGTGGATAATGACCCGCAAGCCTTGCGAGCAACCAGGGATAACGCTGAACGAAACAAGGTTGAATCCAGGTTAGAGACCTGTGGACCAGGAGATATTGATTTTGTCAAAGCCGATGTATTGATTGCGAATATTCTGGCGCAGCCCCTGATCGATCTGTCAGATTTGTTGCTGTCCTTGCTTAAGGATAAGGGAGATCTATTATTGTCGGGCATCATGGATTCACAACAGACCTGGGTTGAGTCTGCTTATAAGGATAATGTCACGTTTGTTAATCGCTGGCATCACGATGGATGGCTGTGCCTTCAGGCGAAGAAATGAACAGTCAGCAAGACCAAATTACCCGTTGTCCATTCTGTACAACCAGCTTTCGAGTTACCTTAGAGCAATTGCACTCGGCATCTGGCACTGTTCGCTGTGGTGCCTGCTTGAAGATTTTTCAGGCTGAGAACTCAATCGGTCAAGAGTCTCTCGAAAGTGACGGCTACTCGACGCCAGAATCCGCCGAAGAAACAAGCCTTGCTGTGAGCAATGATAAGGAAATCGTACCGTTGCATGATGAATCCAGCTACTGGCTGGATTGGGAATTTTATGTCGTAGGAAGCCTCACGCCGGGGATGGAAGACCCTGATTTACTCAAGCAGTTCCTGGACCCGGAAAATTTAGAATGGGTGAAAAAAGCAGAGGTAGAAAGTGAAGCAAAAGTCACGATAAATGAACTTGTTGCCAGACTCAATCTTGAACGTGATCCTGTGGAACTGGTTGGAGAATATGTTGAAGAAATAAAGCAGCATCCTATCTGGGCAATTCTGGCGCTCTTATTGATCGCCAGCGGTTTTTTGCAGTATGTCTGGTTCAACCGGGATATCTATGTACAAGATGATGAGTATCGACCCTTGTATCTGGCATTTTGCGACAGGGTCGGCTGCGGGTTGCCGGAATACTCCAATTTCTCGGTTATCACTACCTCTAATCTTGTTGTACGGTCACATCCTGAATTTGAAGATGCACTGATCGTCGATGCCATCATCCGCAATTCAGGTATTTATCGCCAGAAATTTCCAACTCTGAAACTTCAATTCAGGGACATCGAGGATTCTCTTGTTGCCATCAGAACTTTTAATGCTCGTGACTACCTGGCAGGGGAACTCAGGGGGTTGCAATACATCCCTGCCAATACAGAAGTCCGTTTTTCACTGGAGCTGGTCCACCCAGGTGAGCAAGCAGTCGGATTCAGCCTGGAGATAGTAGAGATTCGTTTGTGATTGAAATGCTTGCTGTTATTATCTGCATTCCCATTCGCTAACCCGCTATTGCCTTAGATTGTTAAGATCAAAATGTTAAGAATCGGCCCATTTATTCGTTCGAGTAAAGTAATCGTTGCGCCCATGGCGGGAGTGAGTGACCAGCCTTTTAGAAACTTGTGCCGGGAGTTTGGAGCCCAGTGGGTTGTTTCAGAAATGGTGACCAGCGATAGCCGTCTATGGAAGACCAGGAAATCCCAACAACGGCTGCGTTTTCATGATGAAGTTGAACCCAGATGGGTACAAATAGCTGGCGCTGATCCTGCCGCTATGGCCAATGCGGCACTTCAGAATGTTCGATTGGGTGCACAAATAATTGATATCAATATGGGCTGCCCTGCGAAAAAAGTTTGTCGTAGAGCGGCCGGATCTGCATTACTCAGGGATGAAGTCCTGGTCGAGTCAATCCTCAAATCAGTGATTGCTGCTGTGGATGTTCCAGTCACCTTAAAGATTCGACTCGGCTGGTCGAAAGAAGAGGTCAATGCCGGGCGTATTGCACGTATTGCGCAAGACTGCGGTGTCGCACTGTTGACGGTTCATGGTAGAACTCGCCAATGTCGATTCCAGGGTGATGTTGATTACGAGGCCATTGGCAGTGTTAAGTCTTTAGTCAGTATCCCGGTGATCGCAAACGGAGACATTGTTAGCCCGCAGCAGGCGCGAACAGTACTGGATATTACAAAAGCCGATGGTGTAATGATTGGTCGTGCTGCGCAAGGCAGGCCCTGGTTGCCCGCGATGATATCGGAATACCTGAGTACAGGACTGTCTCCTACCGGACCAACAGATAAAGTGGTACGTAATACACTCAAGAGACACCTCGAAACATTGTCAGTTTTTTATGGTGAAGAATCAGGTGTTCGAATCGCAAGAAAACATGTCGGCTGGTACCTTGAGGCCTGGTCAGGGAGAAGACAAAGTCGCTGTTTCAACAAACTGGATTCCACGGATGCACAACTGCGATTCGTCGATGATCTTTTTTTCCGCCATGATCTAGCCGCGTAATGAGAAACTAGTGGAACGTAGATCTGAAAAATCACTCGCTGTATCCGTGGAAAAAGCTGTTAAGGAATACCTGAAGATGATGGACGACCAGCAGGTTACAGACCTGTACGAATTAGTGATCAGGGAAATTGAGGCACCGCTCCTTGAAAGTGTATTGCAGTACACTGGCAACAACCAGAGCCAGACGGCGATCATCCTTGGGCTTAACCGTGGTACCTTACGCAAGAAACTAAGAAAATATCGGCTCCTCTAATGTGAATTGAGGCAGGCTTTATTTCAATAAAAATGATTGAAGTGTAGAATAAACATCAGGACGGATCGCCGTCCTTTTTCCTTTCTGTAGTTAACGCACAGGTGGCGCCAGCCGATATTAATCCATGTCCAATGTTCCTATATCCAAGGTACCCATAAACACCGCTCTGCTAAGCGTTTCCGATAAATCCGGGCTCGTTGAGTTCATCCGTGAATTGTCCCAATTTAAGGTTAATCTGTTGTCAACTGGGGGTACTCATCGACTACTCATGGAACACGGCATTGAAGTTCGGGAAGTATCTGATTATACGGAGTTTCCTGAGATGATGGATGGCCGGGTAAAGACATTACATCCTCGAATTCATGGTGGCCTGCTGGGAAGGCGAAGCGCTGACGGTTCAGGCATTGATGCAGACATCATGAAAGAACATGGCATTGATCCAATCGATCTCGTCATCGTCAATCTTTATCCGTTCGAAAAGACAGTAGCAGAACCGGACTGTGACCTGGCAACGGCCATAGAGAACATCGATATTGGAGGGCCGGCCATGGTCCGCTCAGCAGCCAAGAATTTCGAAAGTGTGGCGGTGGTTGTAGATGCCGGTGATTATCCGGCACTGGTTACAGAACTGAAGGACAATCACGGCATGTTAAGCCGGTCAACTCGATTCCAACTGGCGGTAAAGGCATTCGAACATGTCGCAAGGTATGACGCCGCGATTTCGAATTACCTCGGTGCAATTGGCAGCCTCGAAGAACCCGCACTCGATCTGTTCCCTAATACAATTACCTGGCAATTTACAAAAAAACAGGAAATGCGGTATGGGGAAAACCCTCATCAGGCGGCGGCCTTTTTCGTTGAAGCAGATGCCGCAGGTCCAAGCGTTTCAACTGCCATCCAGCTACAGGGCAAAGCCTTGTCATACAACAATGTCGGGGACACGGATGCGGCACTGGAGTGTGTCAGGTCGTTTACTGAACCGGCCTGCGTGATCGTAAAACATGCAAATCCATGCGGCGTGGCCGAAAGTGATAACCTGGTCCAGGCCTACAGGCTCGCCTTCGCCACAGACCCAACGTCAGCATTTGGCGGGATCATTGCCTTCAACAGAACATTGAATCGGGAACTGGCTGAAGAGATTGTTGATAATCAATTTGTTGAGGTAGTGGTGGCCCCAGGTTTCGAGAAGAGCGCAATTGAGGTATTCGCCCGGAAAAAAAATGTTCGGGTCCTGGATTGCGGAGCAGGCATCAAGGCCGGGTCGCCCGGGTTTGATTACAAGCGTGTTAATGGCGGCTTGCTGGTCCAGGAAAGAGACCTGGCACTACTGGACGAAACTGCACTGAAGGTGGTAACAGACCGCTCCCCCACAGACAATGAAAAACGCGATCTGCTATTCGCCTGGAAGGTTGCAAAGTACGTTAAGTCCAATGCCATTGTTTATGCAAAAAATTGTCAGACGGTGGGTGTTGGGGCAGGCCAGATGAGCCGTGTTTATAGTGCGAAAGTGGCAGGCATTAAAGCGGCTGATGAGGGTTTGCAGGTGGAAGGATCTGTCATGGCGTCAGATGCTTTTTTCCCTTTTCGTGACGGAATTGATGCAGCAGCGGAAGCTGGCATCAGTGCGGTGATACAGCCAGGGGGTTCTGTCCGGGACGAGGAAGTCATCACCGCAGCAAATGAAGCGGGGATGACAATGATGTTTACCGGAATGCGCCACTTCCGCCACTAGGAGGTTGTTAGAGGTTGTGAGGGACTTATGAAATTATTAATAACAGGCAGTGGCGGTAGAGAACATGGTCTTGCGTGGCGAGCTGCCCAATCAGATAATATTGAACGTGTCTATGTCGCACCCGGAAATGCCGGTACTGCAGCAGAAGAGAAAATGCAGAACGTCGATATCGATGTGATGGACTTCGATGCACAAATTGAGTTCGCCCGTGCAAATGACATTGGTCTGACGATCATCGGACCTGAAGCGCCCCTTGTTGCCGGGGCAGTTGATCGATTCAAGGAAGCTGGCCTGAAATGTTTTGGTCCTGGTGCCGGCGCTGCACAACTCGAAGGATCAAAAACCTTCAGCAAAGACTTCCTGAAAAAATATGCTATCCCGACTGCGCGTTATGGAAGCTTTGAAGATGCAGGGCAGGCGATTGAGTTCGCGCGGGGTATGGACACGCCTGTTGTGATCAAGGCTGACGGCCTGGCGGCAGGTAAGGGCGTGGTGATTGCCCGCAGCCATGACGAAGCTGAAAAAACTATCCTGGATATGCTGAGTGGCAGAACATTCGGCGAAGCGGGGGCCAGGGTTGTCGTTGAAGAATTCCTTGTCGGAGAGGAAGCCAGTTTTATCATTTTAGCCGATGGTGAAAACTTTTTACCCTTCGCGTCTTCCCAGGACCATAAGGCCGCTTATGATGGAGACAAGGGTCCGAATACTGGCGGCATGGGCGCCTATTCTCCGGCACCCGTTGTGACTCCCGCGGTTCACGAGAAGATAGTAGAACAGGTCATTAAACCAACGATTGAAGGTATGAGAGAAGAAGGGCATGCCTATACAGGGTTCCTCTATGCGGGGCTGATGATTGATGAAGAGGGCAATCCCAGTGTCATTGAATTTAATTGCAGGTTTGGAGACCCCGAAACCCAGCCTGTGATGATGAGAATGAAATCTGATCTCGTTGCCTTGTGTCTCGCTGCCCTTGACGGACGCCTTGGTGAAATGCAAATCGATTTTCTTGATGATACCGCTCTCACTGTTGTCATTGCTGCAGGTGGATATCCGGGAACCTATGCCACCGGTAGGGTTATTCACGGTCTCAAGGATATTGACGGCGGAAAAGTCTTTCATGCCGGTACCCGCCTTGAAGGCAATGAAGTTAAGACCAGCGGCGGCAGGGTGCTGGGTGTTACGGCGCTGGGCAAAACGGTGGCAGAGGCGCAATCGGCTGCTTACAAGATCGTGGAAAGTATTACTTTCGAGGATATGATGTTCCGGTCTGATATTGGCTACCGTGCTGTAGAGAGGGGCGAAAACCCGGTCTAAAACTACTCTTGAATAGCCGGCATTGCAGGCTGGCGAGATTGTAAGAACCATCTATCCGTCACTACTTTTTTTGTAAACCACCTTGTTTTCATTAAATTACCAGCAAGAACGCCTTTTATTTCCATGGGCAACCGCTCAATTGCAGTTAACCCGGGCAAACGTCGACCAAATCGTTTTTCTACCAGTTCCTTGTATGGCTGGAGTTTAATTATTCTGTAGTCACCTTCACATGAACGTATCACATCTGCTGCCAATATCGCTGATTCAACGGCTGGACGAATACCTTCACCACTTTTTGGATAAGCTAACCCCACTGAGTCGCCAATTAACAACGCCTTATCCGCAACCATCTTCCGCAGGGCGTGGTGATACAGTAAATACGCATGGCCATTGTATTTGGCCGAGATGTTATCTGGTATTTTTCCTTGTCGGATCAGATAATCGCAGAATGCTTTAACGTGGCTGGGTAACCTGCTTTTATCTTCCCGCCCCAGACCAATATTCAAATAATCGCCTTTACGGAAAACCCAGCCATAACCCTTTAAATCGGGAGTAAAAAACAGCTCGGGTATCTCTTCCCTGATTGTGCAGTGTTCTTTTTGACAGTCGTTCATCTCAAACTCGGCTTCCTGTGCTGCAACCACTAACTCAGTGCCATTTTCTGAATCAATGGTCCGGGCAACAGGGCAGCCATGTCCACCGGCACCGACGACCAAGTTCGCCTGGTACTGTTCATTGACGAGCCAACCTTCATCGTTCTTGTCCATCTTCTTTAGTGCTTCTCCCAGGATTAGTTCAGCTCCACAGCGTTGTAATAAGTAGTGATCAAACTCGATTCTGCGGATGCCATAACTTACTGGATCACCTGGATAAAAAGACTCGACCTGTTTCTGGCCTAGCTGGCTGATTTTGAATCCGCGGATTTTTTGCAGCACCCGCGTCTTTGAATAATCCTCGAGGTCAACATTGAGCACCCGCATAACTTCAGGTGTCACCCAGCCTGCGCAAATCTTCTGCCGGGGGAATGATTTTCTATCCAGAATGCCTATTTTCAAGCCAGTGTGTTTTAGGCAGTACGCCAGGGTTGAACCTGCAGGTCCGCCGCCGATAATCAGAACATCGTAGCTTTGCAATTTATTGCACCCGTGCTATTCAGATACCGCATCCGGGGAAACAACCTTCAACTTTGTTTTTCCCGTTACGATATTCTTCGGATCATAAATGTGCTGGCGCGACCAGGGTACAGAATCAATTTCTGATCGATAAAATACGACCTGAAACAAATTTAGTTCGCCCGTGCTAAATGCGGCAATCGAGCCAGACAGATATAAGCCCCAGGCTTTAACAAATTCCTCATCCATCATCTTTGCAATTTCCCCCCTGTGGCGCTCAAAACGCTCGTACCACAACTCTAAGGTGCGAACATAGTGAAACCGGAGGTTCTCGACATCGTAAACAACCAGATTATTCGGCTCAAAGATCTGCATCATCTCACTTAAGGCCGGAGGGGACGCGCCTGGGAAAATTCGCCTCTCTATCCAGGCATTCAAATGGCCGCTACTTCTGCGGCCGATGCTGTGCACCAAACCGCGACCATCAGGCTTTAAACAACGATTGATAACATTACCTAATTCGATGTAGTCAGTCTTTGCAACATGTTCCAGCATTCCAACCGAAACAAAAACATCATACTCTCCCTGGATGTTTCGATAGTCTTCCAGTACATACTCAACAGAATCTGAGAGCCCCTCTTCTTTAGCACGTCGTCGAGCATAGTTAACCTGTTCTACTGAGATGTTGTAAGCCTTAACTCTTACCCCGTATTGATTCGCCATAAAGCGTGCAAGCCCGCCCCATCCGCATCCAGCTTCAACTACGGTATCGCCCGGCTTAAGCTGTAATTTTCTGCATACGTGGTGCAACTTGGCTTTCTGCGCTTCTTCGAGGTTTATGGATTTATGTGGAAAATATGCGCAGGTATATTGCATTTCTTCGTTATCTAACCAGAGCTTGTAGAATTCATTACCAAGATCATAGTGATGAAAGATGTTCTCTTTAGCATTATTCTGAGATCTGGAAATAAACCGGCGATCTAACCACAGGACCATTTTCCTTATCAAACTTCGCTTATCTTTACTGCCACGAATACCAAGATACATAGTTTGCATAAATTCGGTCATGTTGCCTTCAAATTTGACGCGACCTGTACAGTACAAATCTCCCCAGTAAAGTTCTGGATCCACAAGGGTCTTCAGGAGTGCGCCGCGATCATTGTATGCCAAAACGGCAATCGGGTCCTGGTAGGGCGGCGTGACCTCAACACCATCCCATAACCTGATACAAATTCGCGGATTACCCACTGTCTCAAGCATTTTACGGACTAACCAGCGGTCAAACCGGGTGACATTTCGATGGACATTCGGGTTATTTTCTCGGTGGCCGTTGTTGGACAGTTCATATGGATTGTCGTCTGCACTTACATTTCTGATTTCCAGTAGTTCTCTAAGATTCGGCCTCATTGTTCAGTATTTACCTCAACTTCTTTGGTGCAACTATTCCTGCTACACACTACCTATGTAATTCAACAAAATAAACCTGTAGATGTTGTATTTTGAGACCCACTATTCTGACGTTGTCCCCTCCCGAAATCATGGACACCCGGGAAAGCCTGGTCATCCTGCTACAATCAGCAAACAAACTTGTGTATAAGATTGATTCAGAACAGTGGTGATTCCTTGAAGTTTAGTTCGAGGTACCGTCAAGGGCTATAACATTGGTTAGTTGTTCATGCCGGTGAAAAAGTCCCAGGTCATGAAGCACCATGTAGAAGGCTGGAATGACAAATATGACGAGCAAGGTAGCAGTCGTAAGACCAAACGCCAGACTGATCGCGAGTGGAATGACAACTTTCGCCTGCATACTGGTTTCCAATAACAAAGGCAAAAGCCCGGCAACTGTCGTTACACTGGTCAGCAAGATGGCGCGAAATCTATCCTTTGCTGCCTGCACGACGGCAGATTGAAGTTCGAGGCCTTGTGCGAGTCGTTTTTCCACAAAAGTGACAAGCAGGATGGAATCGTTGACGACGATACCGGCAAGGCTAACAAATCCTAGCATGGACGGCATGGTCAGGTTGTAACCCATTATCAGGTGACCCACTATGACGCCGATGAATGACAGGGGGATGATTGCAACCACCACCAACGGTTCGACATAGCTGCGAAATTGGAGTGCAAGCAATAGATACATACCAATAAAGCCAAGTAAAAAGCCTTGTCGTATGGATGCAATTGTCTCACCGGCGCGTTCCGTTTCGCCTTGAATATCCAGTCTCACCCCAGGATATTTTGTGTCCCAGCCCGGAATAAAATTTTTCAGGGTGTCATTTATAATTGCGGCTGAGGTGACTTTTTTTGCATCAATCAGACCTTCAATTGTGATCGTATTCTGGCCATCGATTCTGTTGCGCCTGGCATAACCGCGGGATTCAACCATCTCGACAATCGCCGAAAGAGGAACCTGATGACCCCTGGCACTGTGGATTACGAATGTATCGAGGGTATTGAAGATCGATCGTGATCTTTCATCAAGGCGAACCAGCACTTCGAATCGTTCTCGACCAACCTGCACCTCCTGGGCGACAACACCGTTGAATGCACTGCGCAATTGTGTCGCTACCCTTGCCGTTGTGATTCCCAATTCCTGTGCGCCGGGTTTGAGCTTAAAGCGGATTTCAGGTTTTCCCGGACGTAGATCGATAGACAAATCATGGACACCCTCGTATTGTTCGAGCCAGTGAAGTAAATCTAGCGCGGCATCCTGAATCACTTCGATGTCATCGCCGACAACCCGTAACTCCAGCGGTTTACCCTGGGGGCCAATGACCGGATCGCTGAACTTAAGGAAAATGACATCGACCAGCGTGCCAACTTCTTCCCGCCAGAGCGAGCGTATTTCGCTTGAGGTATGGCTGCGGATTTCCGGGTCGAGCAGATCTACCACGATCGTTGCGACGTGATCGCCTGTTTCGTGTGCATCGGTATTACGCCCATAGTGCACGGCGATCTCCCGTACCAGAGATTGTTTTCCAGGTTGCTCAGGAGTGAGGTTTTCATTTACTCGGTTTAGTCCGGCAAGCACGGTTTGCACTGCTGCTTCAGTCTGGGAAAAGGGACTGCCGGGTGGTAGAAGTAACTTCGCCTCGATCGATTCGTTGTCTAATTCCGGTAGTGGAGTAAACCCTAAAAAGCCACTGCCAATCAGGCTGACGCAGCTCAGAAGAATAAAAATCAAAATACCAAAACCAAGGTAGCGCCAGCGAACGAATAGTTCCACGTATTCAGCGCACTTGTCTCTCCAACGGATAAGTTGTTCGTCCAGCCAGCACTGCACTGCATTTCTTTTTGGATCGACCTTGGAATGCTTGAGATGGGCTGGCAGGATAAGGAAGGCTTCAATCAGGCTGATTGTCAGTGTCAGCAGCATAATAATCGGCACTGCCTTCAGGATTGTGCCAAGTTCACCCTTGAGGAATGCCAGGGGGGTGAAAATGGCAGCTGTGGTAAGGAAAGAAGCGACAACCCCAGGCAAGACCTCTCGTGTTCCGTCGATAGAAGCCGAGACCGCATCTTTCCCTGCTTCCCTGTGGGCTGCGATGTTCTCGGATATAACGATTGCATCATCGACAATAATGCCGATAACGATGAGCAAAGCGACGAGAGTCATCATGTCGAATTGAAAGCCGAAGCTGTTCATCAGGAAGAATGCGCCTGCAAAAGAGACAGGCAATCCCATGCCAACCCAGAAAGCATGTTTCGCTGAGAAGAAAAGCCACAATACCAACATCACAAGAACGAGCCCCTGGACTCCGTTTTTAACCAGCATACCCAGGCGATCTTCCACCAGGGAGGCAACATCCTGAGTCAGTGTCAGTGATACGCCTGGTACCCTGATTCGTTCAGCTTGCACAAATTGTTCCACCAGATGCAGTACGTCCAGCGCATCGTCGCTGCGAGACTTCTCTATTCCTAGCAGTGCGGCAGGTTTACCGTTAAATGTGCTTCTCTGGTTGGGATATTTTGAAGTGTCGGTGATTGTCGCTATGTCCCCAAGCCTGATTTCCTGCCCACCCCTGGGTGACCTGAATTTAAGATCGGCGAGTGAGGAGGGAGTCGTCCGTTCATCTTCGATTCGCAGAATCATGCTACCGGCACTGGTCTCTAGATCACCAGCAGGAACATCGAGATTTAAGGCGCGCACCAGATCTGCAACGTCACTCACTGCAAGGCCCAGACCGCGTAGCGCCAGGGCATCAACTTCAATGCGAAGTTGCCGCTCCGTAAATCCCTGGATCCTGACTCTGCTAACACCTTTGATACGTTGTAGACGGAGTTTTGTGCTTTCTGCATAGTCCTTTAATATGTGAAAAGGGACATCTCCGTACACTGCTATCGAGACGACCGGTTCGGTGGTTCCCAGCAATCTTATCCTGGGTGGTTCGCTTTGCTCCGGCAGATCATCGATAGCATCAATTTCGGTGCGCACGTCAGCAAGCAATCGGTCAATGATCACACCATCCCGACCTTCAACAGTCAGGGTGGCCAGGTTATCTCTTGATTCACATTGATATTCATTAATCTGGTCAACCTGGTCGATAGCGGTTTCCAGGCGATAACAGACAGCCTGATCAATCTCGTCGGCAGCAGCGCCCGGGTATGGCACTGTTACTTGAATCGTTTTCAACGGTAACTGCGGAAATGTACTGCGGACGATTTTACCAACAGAAACCAGACCAAGCAGCAGCAGCAAGATCATAAGAATGTTGGCGGCGGTGGGGTGGTTGACGAATAACCGAATCATATTGAAGAGTATTCTTAGATAACGACAGGAGAAATCAACATTCCCTCTGCGGGGAAAGGAATATCCGTTAGAATGACTCGCTCGCCGTCCTCCAGACCCTGCCTGATAACGACACGATCCCCTACCTGAAATGAGACTGTGACCGGGCGTCTCCGCAGTCGGTTGTCTTCATCTGCGATTAAGACAACTCCGGCGTGTAGGGCAAGGCGAGGCAAGACAATCTGGTCTAACATCGCGGGGCCAAAAATCTCTACCTGAACATAGAGGTTTATGGCGGGTGCCATTGAGTCTTCATCCAGGTCAAGTCCAACATAAATCTGTGCACTTCGGTTATTTGGGTTCAAACCAGGATCGATCCTTTTTACATGGCCCTGCCAGGTCATATCGCCCATATTGGTTTTGTAGGTAAGCCTTGCATTCAGTAGATTGCCTGGCCGGGTCATGGTTGTCTCCTTACCCATGATGGTGGGAAACCGTGAGACCAGTTGTTCGTAAGGCACTTCCAGAAGCAGTTCGACATCTCGGGTGCCTTCAGCCGCAACCATGGTTCCACCGGCCGGTACAAATTGGTTGTTTTCTGTTTCCAGACTCGTGATTCGCCCGTGGAAAGGCATTGTAATCACTATTCTCCTTAGATCCTCTGCGGCCCTGTCCAGTGTCGCGGTGGCCTCGTTGACCTGTGCCTGGGCAGCGTGCTCCTGTGCTGGCAGGAGGTTAGATTGTGCTTGCAGATTTTGCAGGGTTTGCTCCTGTCGGAGCAAATGTTGCTCCTCGGAATCCAATTGAAAATTTGAAATGTGACCGTCTTTGGCCAGCGCGACATTGCGCTGGTATTCCGTCTTTGCGATCTCGAACGCGCGTTGTTCAATCTTGATGGAACGGGACAAGTCGAGGCGCCTGTTGCTGATTTCTTCCACTGCAGAAGTAGCGGTATTTAATTGCGCCCTCGCCCGGGATTCGGCGACGCGATAGTCGAGTTCATCGATTTCAAAAAGCCGGGTTCCTGCGGGGAAAGTGGCGCCAATTTGCAAGTCAGGATGCCGCCAGGTCACCTTACCGGCTACCTGTGCGATCCCCTGCCATCGATGTAGTGGCCTGATCTCGCCGTAACCCTTGAGTTTTGGATGAATTGTCGAAGCAGATACTGTCATGACTCTGACGGGTAAAGCGGATTCGGATTCAGGCTTTCGGCTCGCACCGGGTGCAAGCACCAGAGTGAGGATAAGGAGCGAGAAGCCAGCGACGACCGGGGGAACAAACCAAAGCCGTGATGGGGTCAGTTCGCGGTAGGGTGCTGGAATGAGATTCAATAGTCCTGACTTAATCGACATTGTTCACCTCCCGGTCTGGATCAGCCAGTTTCAATGCATTGAGTACCAGTGATTGCACCTCGGTTGTGATGAGTTCAACCCGGACAGGGGTGTAGGTTTGCCAGTCAAGCCGCCTAAAAAGCACTTCCCTGCCAACGTGGAACATCATGACCTGACCGAGAATGCCGTGGGCACGAATTATTGCAGATTCTGATGCTGGATCAGAACCCTCAACCATGGCCACCATTCGGGTAAACAACTTGTGCAGTTGCCGCGGTACGGCTTCATAAAAAATCGAAAAATGCGGGCCAGGAATAAAAAATTCCCTCAGCACGAATGGCATGAAGTGCGGTATGTCCTTATTGGTCAGGAAGAGTTGTAACAGATTTGCAACCAGTTGTTTGATCAATCTCGCCTGAACGATCGTGTCCTGACCGGCGAGATCCTGACCTTGTTTGAAGGCGGTCAGGGCGAATTCAATTCTTGGTCGCACCTGTTCAGCAACATGCACCACCGCGGCCTTGTAGAGCTCTTCTTTGCCGCCAAAGTAGTACTTGATACTGGCGATATTGGTACCTGCATGCTCGCTTACCTTACGGGTACTGACGGCTGCGAACCCGTCATGACCGAAGAGTTCAATCGCTGCCATGATGAGTGCGGACTCTGCAGACCGCGTAGGCGTTGGGGAAGCTGGCATGATGTCACCCTGACTAGACAATGCTGATCACTATAAATCATATGATTAAATAATTCAATCAAACGTTTGATTTAATAATTTGCAGATCAGATGCCGCTATTTTTGAACTCGCAAGGCAGGTCAGACAGGAACTCGCCAACGCCTGTCCGAAATCAGGGGTAAGCGCTAACTAAGAGACCGGCCACCATCTACCGATAGAATTTGACCATTAATATAGGGTGCATCCCGTGCAAGGAAAAGCGCGGTATTGGCAACATCTTCCGGTGCCCCCTGACGTTTCAGGGGGATCTGGCGAATAATTGTCGCCTTGAGCCCTTCGCCTACTTCGGCTTGTTCTTCTGGCCAGAGGATGGCGCCCGGTGCAATGCCATTGACCCTGACTTCCGGTGCAAGCTCCTTGGCCAGACTTCTTGTCATCATGGCCAGGCCCGCTTTGGCAATGCTGTAGATTGAATAGTTTTTTAACGGCCTGACACCATGTATGTCGCAGATGTTGACAATGTTGCCTGCAAATTCTTTAAGGCAGGGAGCAAGCGCCTGGCTGAGAAAAAACGGAGCCTTTAGATTGGAACCGATGAGGTCATCCCACTCTGATTCGGTTGCCGTGCCGATATCGGTGGGATAGAAAGTTGATGCATTGTTGACCAGCACATCCAGGCGACCCCATGTGTCCATGCACCGGTCTTGGAGGTCCTTCCATTGTGAGTAGTTTACGAGGTCAAGCTGTAGCAAAGAGACTGAGCCAGATCGCTCGGAATTGAGTTTTTCCTGGAGGTCATGCGCTTCATCTGTCGATTGGTTGTAGTGCAGGATAATGTTGTAACCCGCTTGATGAAAGGTTCGGGTGATGCGAGCGCCGATACGTTTTGCCGCACCAGTGACGAGGACAACTTTAGTTTTCATAACTTGACTCCACTGCCTCAATCTGAAGTTTTATTATCGCTTTACCGATCTCTGGTCCGGTCACCCCAGCACCAACATCTGCCGAGGAGATATTGGAAACAATTGAGTAGAAGTTCAACCAGGTTTCCTTCTGGCCAGACTCGAGTCCTCTTATTATCG
>SMVA01438531.1_pt1 | contig 33524 bp, 26 predicted proteins | sample 2456451 | NCBI WGS metagenome assembly SMVA01 (sample SAMN11095933, study PRJNA526329) | marine sediment metagenome | biome: Marine sediment; feature: Surficial sediment; material: Deep marine sediment; isolation source: Hadal surficial sediment | place: Pacific Ocean | collected 2014-05 | depth... | reverse complement strand
TCGGTGGTTCAAATCCACCCAGACCCACCAGATTTGTGGTCTGGTGAGTGTTATATTAGTCGTATCCCGATATATTGGGGCCATAGCTCAGCTGGGAGAGCGCCTGCCTTGCACGCAGGAGGTCGGCGGTTCGATCCCGCCTGGCTCCACCAAATACTACAGGCAGTCAGCCATTATAGATTCTACTACCTGTGTCGGCGACCTCGGCGGCCCCGTTCATCCCGCCTGGCTCCACCACTTTCACTCAACTCAAAATCACCAAATGATGCTGCTTCTTGCCTTTCTGGACGATATGAAACCGTCCATGTAACGCCTTGTCTCTGGTCAGTTTCAAATCATCTTCAGAAATCTTGTTACCGTCTATCGAAACTGCATTACTTTTTATCAACTTCCTGGCTTGACCGATAGTGACTTCTCCACGAGGTGTGACCGCCAGTCCCGTCTGTACAAGAACTTCCAGTATCCCAACCTCATTCGTATCGAATCGGGTCGACGGCATGCCGTCCTGGGCTAGCTGGTCCATATCGTCTGCAGATAGCTGATCCAGTTTATTGGTAAAAAGCGCCTGGGTAATTCGCTCAGCTGCTTCTACACCCTTATCGCCATGAACCAGCCTCGTTACTTCCCGCGCCAGTGTGATATGTGCTGTGCGCATCCCCGGATCCTGGTGGTGGGCATTTTGTAGCCGCTGCAGTTCTTCCGCTGCCAGGAAAGTAAAAATCTTCAGGTATTGCATAACATCGTCATCGGCACTGTTTCGCCAGAACTGGTAGAAACTGTATGGTGAAGTTTTCCTGGCATCCAGCCAAACCGCATGACCAACACTTTTACCAAACTTGGTGCCATCCGACCTGGTTATCAGCGGATAAGTAATAGCAAACGCCTGTTTACCTTCCATCCTCCTGATCAGGTCCATGCCGCCGACGATGTTTCCCCATTGATCGCTACCACCCATCTGGATGGAGCAATCGTAGCGTCGATTCAGGACGACAAAATCATATGATTGCAGGACCATATAACTGAACTCCGTATAGCTGATTCCGAGTGACTCATCTTCCAATCGGCGCTTTACAGATTCTTTCTGGACCATCGCATTCACACTAAAGTGCTTACCAATGTCCCGAAGATAGTCGATAACCCCCAGTTTCTCTGTCCACTCGGCGTTATCAACCAGAATCGCAGAGTTATCTCCGCAATCAAAGTCCAGAAAATTACTGGCCTGGACACGAATTTTTTCTACAAAATCCTTTACGACATCGGCAGATTTTAACTCTCGCTCGCTTGCCCGGCCTCCCGGGTCTCCGATCATGCCTGTCGCCCCTCCGACAAGGAGAATAGGCTTGTGACCCTCAAGTTGAAATCTGCGTAAGGCCAGCAGAGGCACCAGGTTCCCTACATGAAGACTGTCCGCTGTTGGGTCAAACCCGCAATAGACCGTTCGGTGGCCCGAGGCCAGATGCTCAGAAAATGCTTCGTCGTTGCTAACCTGTGCAACTAGACCCAGTTCCCGCAAGCGCTCCAGGAAATCAGATTTTTGAGCCATTGGCCCTTACCTCATACACTTTCATCGAACATTTTGCGTTTAGGAATTGTCGACGTACGCACTCTCATGTACGCTTCGCCTTTCCGCTAAGCACGATTAACCCGCCGATAGTCGGCGGAGGCGCAAAAATACAGGATACCGGCGGAAATACAAGTCAACCGTTTTCTTTTTTATCGGAGCACATCGACAGGGAGTAAAGCCAGCAGGTCTATTAGCACTTCCATTATTTCTATATTTTTTATATAGTTAGCGGATGTTTATGATAAATTACTGGAATATTGCGAGATAACTATATATTTTTATGACTACCTATCCTAAAAAGCACATCAAAGCAGCAATCGCCCTCGCTGCGTTGTTGACGATAATTATTACAACGCTGCCCGCCCAGCAAAGTTCGAAGGTCTCCAGGGTACCCATTTCACTCTCGATAAAGGAAGTCCCGACTTCAATATCCAGGGATCTGCTTAACGAAGAAATTGATCCTGTCATACCCTGGACCACGGTGAAGATTAGATCAGGTGACAATTTGTCAATGATTTTCAAAAGAATGGGTCTCAGGGCATATGAACTTCAGGCAATTGTCGACATTGGTGCAGACGTCTCAATTCTTCGAAAAATCGCAGTTGGGAACTCTCTGGGGCTCCAAATATCACCGGATGGGAAATTGCTCGGGCTTCGTTACGATAAAAATGCACTGGAAACATTGCTGGTTACAAGAAGCGGGGATGAGTTTGTTGCCATCCACGACATATCGGAGCCAGAAATCATAATGGCATTTGAAACTGCCAAAATTTCGACCGAATCCCCTTCCCTCTATCATGCCGGTAAAAAAGCAGGCCTGTCCGATAATATCATCATGAAACTCAGTTACATTTTTCAGTGGGATATCAGTTTTGCGCTTGACCTGCGGAAGGGAGATTCATTTACCGTGATTTATGAAGAAATTTTCGTGGACGGAGAGAAGGTTAAAGAGGGGAACATTCTTGCCGCACAGTTTCAAAATATGGGAAAGACCTATTCAGCGGTGTTGTTTGAGGATGAAAAGGGGTTTAAGAACTACTATACGCCAAAGGGTCGGAGCATGCGTAAAGCCTTCATTCGTGACCCGGTCCATTTCTCTCACGTAAGCTCAAATTTCAACCTACGTCGGTTCCATCCCATTCACAAACGCGTCATGCCGCATCTGGGAATAGACTATGCCGCAAGAAAAGGGACGCCTGTCCTGGCTGCAGGCGACGGCAAGGTAACCATTTCAAGGCGAAATAACGCTTCAGGCAAATATATCGTTCTGCAACATGGCGAACAATATACGACGAAATATCTTCATCTTTCGGGATTCGCTAAAGGAGTCAGGCAAGGAAGAACTGTAAAACAGGGCCAGACTATCGGTTATGTGGGCGCCACAGGTCTTGCTACAGCTTCCCACTTGCATTTTGAATTCCTGGTAAACGGTGTTCATCGAAATCCCAGGACAGTAAAATTGCCAAAAGCAAAACCAATTCTCGCGCGCAATTTGCAACACTTCAAAACCAGCACAAGTACGATGTTTATGCGCCTCGCCTCAATTGCGGGGACAACAAACTTTGCCAACATTTCGCGCAAGGCAAACACAGACGGCTAAGAAAAGCTCAAATATTTGCTTAACTCAGGTAACTTTCTAAATAGAAAATGAATTCCCACAGCCGCAGGTAGTTGCTGCATTGGGATTGTTGATCACAAACCGGGATCCCTGGAGATCCTCCCTGAAGTCTACCTCTGCTCCTGCCAAATATTGATAACTCATTGCATCTATCAGCAGCGTGACACCGGAATTTTCGATACTTGTATCGTCTTCCTCGACATCTTCATCGAATGTGAATCCATATTCGAAACCGGAGCATCCTCCGCCAGTAACAAAAACCCGCAGTTTGAGATTTTCATTTTCTTCTTCACTGATCAATGATTTGACCTTGAGCGCAGCAGAGTCAGTAAAAGCCATTCTGATCGGTTCGAAAGTCGTTGGCGTGGATGTTGGATTTTGTGTCATGTTATGAATATTGGGTCAAATTTAGTTATTTAAAGCCCGCTTCAAGCGACACAGAACCGGGCATTCTCGTAAGATCGGCAGACTAGGCCATCTTGTTCGGAACAACAACCACTGCAGCGGGCCCGGATTTTATTTTTTCATCCTGTTGTATACCCGAATTTTCTTTCTCAGGCGCTTTTACTTCTACTTTCTCGACATCTACTTTTTTGACATCACCTTCTTTCTTGCCGTCCAGAAGGTGTACTAGATTACCATCAACCCGGCTGCCCTTGACCATTTCGATATAATGGTAGTAGATGTTGCCTGTAACTTCAGCCTTGGCCGCGAGTTCGACGTGTTTATCGGATTGGATATCCCCACTGACTTTCCCATTCACAACCACATTCGGAACCCGAATCTCACCCTCGACGCGACCTTTCTCACTCACAGTAATCAATGCTTTTGACCCTGATTGAGCGTAGATATTTCCCTTCACGACCCCATTTACCAGCAACTGATCACTGAAATGGACATCTCCAACGAACTCACAATTAGTTGCAATCAGCGTAATTCCGGATTCGGACCTACCGCCCTTACTATTATTGAACACTATCTATCCTCCATTTAATTGCCAGCTAAATTTCTTTTCCAGCCGCTGCGAATTTCTACCAGACGACCGGGCGACAATGACCAATTCCCTTGGTTCAAATCCTATAGGCACGTTCAACTCACCGTTTATGTTTTGGAAATAGCGGAACCTGAACCCGATTATATCTTTCTCTGCCTGACTCATGTCGCTAAGGGACAATTGTAAATCAAAATCACCTTCGCTGCCCACCAGCGCTATCTCTACTCCACCTTGAACATAGTCATGCTTGTCTACAATCTGGGTCAGTAAAAGGCTGTATCTGAATTTATTCGGGTCTGGCGTATCTTCTATACTTAGCCGTTCAATCCGCAGCCCCTTGTCCTCAGCATTGGGAACCATTACTCCCTTATAAAACTTAATCTCTTCATTTAGCTGGGCAATTTCATCTTGCAAGCTTTCCACTGTCTGCCTGACTTCTTCGGTCGCCCTCGAGTCAACTTCACCGCCTAATCTGAGACTTGCTATTTCCTGCCGCATTCTATCGACGGATTTGGTTGCTTCTGCCAATTGAGTCTTGATCAGATCTTTTTCTTTAACAACTTCAACCTGAAGCGTGAGACCCTCACCCATTCCATACTCATAGGTCAAGAAACTGAAGGCAATCATTGCCAAAACAAATAGCAACAAAATTCCCGTTTTGTAAATCGGGCGGTGTGGCACAACGACCATCTGATATTGTTTGCTACCTTTTACCGCTGCCATTTTCTCAAATAGACAATGTCTTCCATATTTGGTTTAACCATACTAACAGAAATTAAAGAATGCCTCACTTTTTGCCTGAGGCTGCATTAAAGCTAGCCAATAAGCGGATAGAAGTCTCAAGAAATCGACAAGAATTCGCGATTCATGGACCGATGGCCTATTCTGTGTACCAAAACCCGCATAAATCTTGAATGTGACTCATGGACATCGCCAGATTCTATTCCAATGAGTTGTCCCTATTTAGGTTAAAGCACTTGTATTCCAGTTTGAAGCTAAATCGCATTCTGCAAGGCAACAATCGTGAGCCCGTGTGGTTTTACTCCGGATGAAACGACGATTCACCAATCCATTCAGACGCATTTCAATGCGCAACTTCAGAAGGCAACTGGCATCAATAGATTCCACATTACACTTTGCAATCCTCGGTGTCGCATCAGGACTCGTTACCGGCATAATAATACTAGCCTTTAGAAAACTGATGGAGATACCGCTCGGCATGCTGCTACCGGGCGGAATAGAAAACTTCGAAGGAATGGAGTGGTATCTCTACTTTATAATCCCTTTCGCAGGCGGTCTCGCTCTCGCAATTTTTATGTCCCTGGTCAATCCAGATTCCCGTCAGACCGGGGTAATTCATGTACTAGAACGCCTGGCGAGGCATCAGGGCCATCTACCGGCTCGAAATCTGGTGACCCAGTTTTTTGCCGGTACCATTGCCCTGGCAAGTGGCCAATCCGGAGGACGCGAAGGACCAGCGATACATCTTGGCGCAGCCGGTAGCAGTCTATTGGGGCAAACCTTGAGTCTGCCTAACAACAGCATTCGCATCCTCGTGGGTTGCGGCGCCGCTGCGGCCATTTCTGCTTCATTCGATACCCCGATTGCCGGCGTCATTTTCTCCATGGAAGTCATCATCATGGAATACACCATCGCTGGTTTTATACCTGTCATTCTCGCAGCCGTTGTCGCCGCGTTAATATTACGTTTGTTCTACGGCTCGGCACCCGCCTTTGACGTTCCGCAGGTTGCAATGGAATCATTCCAGGATTTGCCAGTGGTGCTGATCGAGGGCATTCTCATTGGCGCTATCGCCGCTGCTTTTGTAAAAACAATAAAATTCTTGATCCAGTACGCGCCATCCCAGGCCGGGCTCCGGATGATTATTGCAGGAACCGTCACCGGTATAATCGGGCTTGCAGTGCCCCAAATACTCGGCATTGGTTACGACACAGTCAACTCGGCACTCATCGGGGAGTTGTCTGTTTACATTCTGCTTGCTGTTTGTATTTTTAAGCTGCTGGCTACTGCCACTTCCGTCGCGATGGGAATGCCGATTGGATTGATCGGACCTACATTAATCATAGGCGGCACCGCCGGTGGGCTAATCTGGGTGACAGCCAGCCTTTTTATTTCTGAAATGTCGCCCCCGGCTTTTTACGTGATGTTGGGCATGGGTGCCATGATGGGTGCTGTACTCCAAGCACCGCTCGCGGCAATGATGGCGGTGATGGAACTGACCCACAATCCGAATATCATATTACCGGCCATGCTGGTAATCATCATTTCCAACATTACGGCAAGTAAAGTCTTCGGCGTCAAATCGGTATTCATCACCCACATGGAACTGTTGGGTCTGGAATTTCGCCAAAACCCGATGTCAATGACACTCAACCGGGCTTCGGTCGCCAGTATCATGGCCAGGAGTTTTGAACGAGTGCCATCGCCTGTCAGCCTTGAACGTGCCGAAGCGCTCAAAGACAGTCATCCACACTGGTTGCTGGTGGATATCAAGAAATCACCATCGTTTATATTACGAACTGAAGACCTTGTGAATTTCCTTGAGAATCGGATAATCGATGAGGATTCAGTACAAGAAATCGACCTGACAGAAATCCCGGCAACACGTAAAGATGTGACCAGTATCCTGTTACAAGCCACATTAAGCGAAGCGCTGGAAACACTTAAAGAAAGCGGCGTACAGGCCCTATATGTCAACCGAATTTCAGCCCCGATGATGGACTCACCCGTTGGCATCATTACCCGGGAAGACATCGAATCTTACTATCAATCTTGATGCCCATGACGTATTTTGAACCGATGATCAGGTCTCCCGCTTCCCCCGAAATTGACAACCGATAAAATACTCACATTGAAACCAGTTGCAATGAATGCTTGAATGCGCGCTGATTTTAGGTACCTGCGCTAAGGATCTGTCATGACACGTTCGGACATTCTGTTCAAAGAAGCCCAACAATTCATGCCCGGCGGCGTTAACTCGCCTGTTCGTGCTTTCCAACGTGTTGGCGGAAGACCCGTATTTTTTAAAAAGGGCAAAGGTGCTTACCTATTCGATGAAGATGACCGGGAATTAGTTGATTATATTGGCTCCTGGGGGCCAATGATTCTCGGGCACGCCCACCCACAGGTAATTGCTTCGATCAAAACCGCAGTGGAAAACGGCCTCAGTTTCGGTGCGCCAACCGCAATTGAAACAGACCTTGCCAGGAAAGTCTGCAGCATCATGCCCTCAATTGAAATGATTAGAATGGTCAACTCCGGCACCGAGGCAACAATGAGTGCGATTCGCGTTGCCCGCGGATTTACGGGTCGGGACAAGATTGTCAAATTTGAAGGCTGCTATCACGGACATAGCGATTCCCTGCTAGTTAAGGCCGGTTCAGGGGCACTGACCCTGGGCGAACCGGATTCGCTCGGTGTTCCGAAGAGTTTCGCCGAACACACGCTAACAGTTGAATTTAATAATCCTGACCAGGTGCGTGAGCTTTTCGCGTCTTCCGGGGAAGAGATTGCGGCCATTATTGTTGAGCCGGTGGCTGGCAACATGGGTTGTATTCCACCAGAACCCGGCTTTCTTCAGACTCTCAGGGATGTCTGTGATAAATTCGAGAGCATACTTATCTTCGATGAGGTGATGACCGGCTTCCGGGTAGCACTTGGCGGGGCACAAGCCCTATATGGTATCAGGCCTGACATGACAACCCTGGGTAAGATAATCGGTGGCGGCATGCCAGTAGGAGCTTTTGGCGGGCGCAAGGATATTATGAATATCGTCGCTCCACTTGGCGCTGTTTACCAGGCCGGTACACTTTCTGGGAATCCCATTGCCATGACCGCCGGCCTTGTTACGCTGGAACTCATTGAAGCCCCTGGGTTTTATGACAGACTGACGACAAACACCATAAACCTGATGTCTGGCCTGCAAGCGCTCGCTAATGAAGCAGGCGTTCCTTTCACAACGAATCAAGTCGGTGGCATGTTCGGATTTTTCTTTTCCAGCTCGAATCCTGTGACTCATTTCTCCCAGGTAATGAATTCAGACACTAATGCTTTTAATTCCTTCTTTAACAGCATGCTGCAGCAAGGCATCAACCTGGCGCCCTCGCCATTTGAGTCAGGATTTGTGTCTGCGGCACATGGGCAATTGGAATTTGATAAGACACTCGAAGCCGCAAAACAGGCATTCCTGACAATAACCTAGCTCGTTTCTGGACCACGGAAGACTTATAGAATATGCAAACAATGAAAAAATACGATGTTTACGGAATCGGCAACGCGCTGGTTGATACCGAATACGAAGTGGACGATGATTTTATTGCTGCCACCAAATGGCAGAAAGGCATTATGACGTTAATCGAGGCGGACGAGAGAAAGGAACTGATTCACCTACTCGAAGAAAAACACGAACACCAGGTGGTAAAACTTGCAGGTGGGGGTTCAGCGGCCAACACGATCGTCATTGTTGCCCAGCTCGGCGGTTCTTCCTTTTATAGCTGCAAGGTCGCAAACGATAGAACCGGCGATTTCTTCATGAACGACCTCAGAGATGCCGGTGTCGATACCAACCTCAACGACGACCGCGAACCTGGCGTTACAGGAGAATGTATATCCATGGTGACACCCGATGCCGAACGAACAATGACCACCCATCTCGGGATTACCCAGAACCTTTCGGTAAAAGAACTTGACGAAGACGCACTGGGAAATTCGACCTACCTCTATATTGAAGGTTATCTGGTCAGCTCGCCTTCCGGATTTGAAGCAGCTCTTAAGGCTCAATCGATCGCCAGGCAGGCTGGCGTGATGGTTACACTAACTCTCTCTGACCCTGCAATGGTCGAGAACTTCAAAGAAGCGTTTGACAAGTTGGTCTCCCGCGGTGTCGACATACTTTTCTGTAATGAGGATGAGGCAAAGCTGTGGACTGGCGCAGAAACCCGGGATGAGGCAATCAAAATCATGAGGCAAGCCTGCCCGAAGTTTGCCATTACCTGTGGCAAGGAAGGTGCGATTGTTAGTGATGGAGCCGAAATTTCGATGGTGCCCGGCGTTCAGACAATCCCTGTTGACACGACAGGGGCCGGAGATATATTTGCAGGTAGTTTTCTGTTTGCACTATCTCGCGGCGAGTCTTTTCAACAAGCGGCTAGGCTGGCCAATAGCGCAGCCTCACTGCTGATATCAAATTACGGTGCAAGGCTCGACGCTGATGTTGTTGACAAAAACCTCGGCCTCTAGCCCCGATATTTCATGGGTCCAATCCTCCCGGTTGCGGCTCAAACATCCCGCATGAGTCGCTCACAGGTTTCCCTAGAACAGGCCCATTTGTTTATCAGTAATTTCCGCCAGTGAAGACGATTTAAAGAACAGAATAGCATCGGCGACGGGCGCCAGCTGCTTGTCTACATAAAACTCATAGTCGATGGCGGATTCCCTGTAGAGTCTGGGTTCCGGCCCGCCAACCGTCATCAAATACTCAACCCATCCACCCCCGAAGTCCTGGCTACTCGGCAGTCCCCTGGCACGCCGGGCCTCTTCTGCCTTTCGGGCAGCACGCACGTGTGGCGGGACATTCTTCTGGTACTCATGCAGTTTTCGCCTTAAGCGTTTTCTTAGCACCAGCTTGTCGTCACACTGCCCACTCTTCACCAACTCCACTGTGGCGAGAATATAATCCTCAAAAGGTTGCTCATGAAACACCAACCGATACAACTTTTGCTGAAACTCTCGCGCAAGAGCACTCCAATCGCTACGCACAGCTTCCAGGCCCTTAAACACAAACTCATCAGGACTGCGTGGACGTTTTATCATGCCCGCATAGCGCTTCTTACTGCCCTTCTCGGAGCCCCTGATTGTCGGCATCAGGAAGCGGTCATAGTGGGTTTCATATTCGACCTCCAGGAAACTATCCAATTGCAGTTCTTCTTCGAGGTAACTGTTCCACCAGTGATTCAGGTAGCCAGTGAGCTTCTGCCCTATGGTATCCGGGTCCTCACTGGCTTCTTCCAGAAGTACAAAAACAGAATCTGTATCTCCATAAATGACGGGGTACCCCTGCTCTTCGATCAAGTCCCGGGTCTTTTTAAGAATTTCATGGCCACGCAGGGTAATCGAACTCACTAACCTGGGATCAAAAAACCGACAGCCTGGCGTACCGAGAACGCCATAAAATGAATTCATGATGATTTTGATGGCCTGGGAATTTGCAGATTGGCCTGCTTTCTTGGCTTCGTCCCTCGCCTGCCACAATTCCTCAATAATCGTCGGCAGGATGTATTTTTCCCTGGAAAACTCACCACCCTTGAAACCCGGAATGACATCTTGATCAGCACAGATAAGCGCAAGTGGGTCCACATGGAACGTTCTGATGATACTTGGATACAAGCTTTTAAAATCAAGAACAATCACATCCTTGTACAAGCCCGGCCTCGAATCCAAGACATATCCACCAGGGCTGCCCGCACCAGACTCGTCGTCCACGACGGGTGCGATATAACCTTCGCGATGCAACCTTGGTAGATACAGGAAATCGAAGGCTGCCACTGAACCGCCCGGACGATCCATATCCAGCCCGGTTAAACACGATCTCTGGATTGCAAATTCGACCAAATGTGTGAGTTCAAATATCTCATAGACAAGCACGCAGTCTTCAAGGTTGTATAACGCCAGTGCCTTTTTATTCGTGGCGTACATATCCTGTATTTCGCTGGCACGTGCATCAACATCATCAACCAGTTTCCCCCTGCCCAATAATTCACGCGCAACAAAATCAAGGGCAAAACTCTCGAAGGAGTAAGTTGCTGTCCTCAGCAGCTCAATTCCATCCAACATCACCCGGCCGGGAACCAAAGCATAATTTCGAGCCCTGCCCTTAACAGCCGTTCTCCATTTTACGGTTTCGTTGTCTCTACCAAGTGTAAAGTCAACCTTCAGGGCTTCACACCTCTTCTGAAGAAACCACAGATCGAATTGCACCAGGCTCCAACCGATAACGATATCCGGGTCGAGCACCGCAAACCAGTTCAGGAATCTCTTCAAAAGGCTCACTTCATCAGGCAGGTACTCCATATAGTCAAGCGGTACCTGACTTTCACTGGCCACCATAAATACTTTCTTTATATCCCTGGTGTATATCGCGATGGAATAAAGAATGTCCTCTGTATAGGAAGTCTCAATATCCAGCGAAACAACTTTTAAATCCGGAATATAGTCGGCAGTAACCAGTTTTGGATTATTACTCTCCAGGAATCCATGTTTTTGGACCAGGCGCCCAGACAACGCCAGTGAACCCTTGATAAACCTCTCCATCAAGTAACGGTCTGTGGGGCGCACATCAGACTCATAAACAGGAATGCGGGTTTGTTCTAACCTGGACCGGGCAAAATTAAGCATCTTTTGATGAGGGAAATAGCAGGCGACCACTGGCTCACTTGGGCCCTTTTGGAATGCCAGGAGATCAACTTCTGCATGCCGCCAGGACACCTGATTGGCCAGCAGCGATTGTACTTTTTCCAGATCAGGATGGCGGATGAAGAATACCGATTCCTGGGCGGAAAGTTGAATCCGGATGGGTCCCTGATCTGAAGCTAACCAGAATATCAGATCCTGGCCATCCTCCGTTTCCTGCCATTGCCTGCTTAGAATGAACCCTTTGCTGACGTCACTTTTTGCTTCCACGGGGAAAAAACCTAATCGCTGGCCAGAATGAAACGTCGCCTGGCGTCATTGGTGGCAAATATTTCAATTCCAACATTAAACGCTTCCTGCAAATATTGAATATCCCTACCCCCAACCCTCATGCTGCCACCACTCGCCTTGACTTCACCACTGGTAACTTTAGTCAGGCTGGCTTTACCTGAACCCTTAGGACCCACGGCGGCTACGATCGATCCTTTCTTTATTTTTGCTGAAATATTATTCAGCAGAATCAGCAAGCCGAGCCCAGGCGGATGACCGAGAATAGAGATCCTACTCATTACTTATCGATTCCTCGAGTGTGAATGGTAAGGGCTTGCCCAACACGGGCCAGTATCCGCGAAAACTCACCTTGTAAGCCAACACCTCCACCCCCGCGGCAATCGCACTCGTCAGGGTATCGGCGTAGACATGATCAATATGCGAAGCAGGCCTAACTTCATGAATTCCGGAATGTTGGACACAGTAGAACAATACTCCACGATAACCCTGCTCAACCACATGTTTCAATTCCCGCAGATGTTTGCTGCCTCTCTCACTGACAGAATCAGGAAAGTAACCCAAACCTTTACTAGCGGGTGCCTCCAGCAGCGTCACACTCTTCACTTCCAGGAAACAATCTGGAAATTTCGAGTGGCCCGACAACAAAATGTCAATGCGACTGTTTTCAGACCCATATTTCTGTTCAGTTTTGATTATGGGATAATCACGTACCTCTGCAACTTTATTACCCAGAATGCCCGATTTTACAATGGCATTTGCTTTACCGGTGTTAATACCGATGAAATGCCCTCGGGCCGTCCTGGTTAACTCCCACGTAAAAGGATACTTGCGAGAAGGATTATCAGAGCGGGAAAGCCACACCGAAGCACCTTCCTCGATACAATTTTTCATTGATCCTGTATTGGGACAGTGAACTGTAATGATCTTGCCATTGTCCAATTGCACGTCTGCCAGGAATCGTTTGTAACGACGGATCAGTTTGCCAGTTGTTTGAGAAGGGGCCTGCATAGTTTCCATACTGGTTGTTGCAGGCTGATAATACCATTGCACATGTACCTACATCCGGATTTAAAGAAGGCTAAATGTTGCTTGGCGAAACGCAAATGTTCTGGTAAGGTTCGCCGCTTAATTTGAAACGCTAATTTTTGGGACATAGAGAACTGGAAATACCTATGGCAGCAAAACCAAAAAAAACGGCTGCAAAAGCCAAAACCAAAGCTAAAGCCAAAACCAAGGTAAAGGCTAAAGCGATAGCCAGGGCCAATGCTAAGGTAAAAGCTAAAACCAGGGTTAACACCAGGGCAAAGGTAAAAGCGAAAACCAACACCAGGGTTAAGGTAAAAACCAAAGTGAAAACCAAGGTCAAGACAGCTGCAAAGGCGAAAGCCAGGGTCAAAGCCAAAGCGAAGGCTAAAGCTAATATAAAAGCAAAAGCTACCAGCAAGCCAAAAAGCACAGTAAAGGCAAATGCGAAAGCCAAAGTGGGCTCAACTGTTAAAGCCCGGAAATCAACCGCGACAAAGAAGGTAACGCCAAAGGTGACAGCTGTAGTAACGAAAAAGCCTAAAGAAACTAAACCAACCGGTAAGAAAGTCGCTGCAGCGGTAAAACTCAAGGAACCCGTAAAGTCCTGGTCAAAAGCCAAAGCTAAATCAGGGAAAAAGGCAGCTGTCAAGAAGCCGGCACTCAAACAACCGAAAGTTAGAGGGATAAAAAAATCCGCTTCTGAGCCTGCTGATTTTAAACCTTATGCCCGTAAGATTAACGAAGATTATATGAACGAAGAACAACGGGAACACTTCAAATCTATATTGCTGGTGTGGAAGATCCAGTTGATGGAAGAAGTTGATCGAACCGTTAGTCATATGAAAGACGAGGCAGCAAACTATCCTGACCCTTCCGACAGGGCAAGCCAGGAAGAAGAATTTAGCCTCGAACTTCGCACCAGGGATCGCGAAAGGAAACTGATTCGAAAAATTGACAATACAATCGAACTTATCGACCAGGATGACTATGGTTATTGTGAGTCGTGCGGTATCGAGATCGGTGTTCAGCGACTAGAGGCTCGACCGACAGCTTCCCAGTGCATTGATTGCAAAACGCTCGATGAAATGAAAGAAAAACAGTTACACGGCTAAATCCGGGCTGGGCGTCTCGCCGCAATCGTTCAAGGAACAACGATGATGGATCGACATTGCTCGGTCTGGTTCGATGAGAGTCTATGATAGCAACCAGCAACTACATCGGTAGATTCGCACCCTCCCCTACCGGCCCCTTGCATTTTGGCTCACTGGTAGCCGCCATCGCGAGTTTTCTTGATGCTCGAAAAAATCAAGGTGCCTGGTTGCTGCGGATTGAAGACCTGGACCCACCCAGGGAATCTGCTCGCGCCCCGGCCAACATCATCAAGCAGTTACGTGCCCACGGCTTGCATTGGGATGGCAACATCTTGTACCAGAGCACCCAGCTTAAAGCCTATGCAGAAGCATTAAGTAAACTCCGCCAACTGAACCTGGTCTATCCTTGTGATTGCATAAGAAAAAATCTACCCCGAGTCTATCCGGGTACCTGCCGTGACAAGAAGCGCCAGGAAGTAAAAAACCCCCATGCAATCCGGCTGCTCGTAGATCAGAACACTATCTGTATGAATGATGCCGTACTCGGGCCCCAGAAATGGCAGTTAAAGGCTGAAATTGGCGACTTCATTGTCAGGCGCAAAGACAGTTTGTTCGCCTACCAGCTTGCCGTGGTGGTAGATGATGGTTTCCAGAAGATCACTCATGTTGTGAGGGGTGCCGATCTCCTGGATTCAACGCCCAGGCAGATGTATCTCGCCGGTAAACTCAATCTCGTTATTCCCAACTATCGTCACGTACCCATTGTATTGGGGAAATCTGGTGACAAGCTGAGCAAACAAACCAACGCTGAGCCGGTTAAAAACGAAAACAACATTACCAATCTTATACAGGCACTTGATTTCCTTGGCCAAGTGCCACCGAAAGCAACAAGTGATTGTAAACTGCTGTTAGACGATGCCATCAGTAATTGGGACGTGAGCGCAATTCCAAAACAACTGGCACTGCCACAGCATCCTTAGAAAATACCGACTTTTAGGGTTAGAATCCGGTCATGTTCGAGAGAATCATCGTTTTCATTGTGTTGGGAATTTTCGTATTCACGCCGGCTGTCAGCAGTTGGTGGGAGGCGGACTTTTTTTCGTGGTATGACGTCTATCTGCCCTGGCTCCTGTTAATTCTCGCGGCCTTGTGGCTCCATTGGCGGACCGAACACAACAACAAACTTGAGCAGTAATAATGTTCTCTCTAACCCAGTTATTCGGTATCGGCCTGGCCTATTTAATGATTCTATTCGGCTCTGCCTACGCCACTGAACGAGGAATCATCCCACGGAGCATTTCCCGGCATCCCGCCACTCGAGTCTTTTCCCTGGGCGTATTTGCCGGAGCCATAGCCCTTCACGGCGTAATTGGGTTTGCGGCCAAGTATGGCTCCAGTTATCTGCTGTATTTCATTGGCGCAGGTGCAGCATTTTTTCTCGCACCGGTCTTGCTTGCACCCTTGAGCCGCATTGCACTGTCGCACAAGTTGGGTTCCCTGGCAGATGTGTTTGCATATCGATATCCGGCGCCCTGGGTTGGCGGTGTCATCAGCATACTAATGCTTCTGGGCGTGCTGCCGCTGTTAGCGCTGCAAATTCATGCAGTATCCGTTACCACACACCTACTCAACCAGGAGTTGAGCGAAGATGTCCTTGCAATATTGTTCTGCCTGACCATATCAGTATTTGCCATCTTATTTGGTGCGCGGCACCTTTCTACTCGTGATAAACATGAAGGGCTCGTTGTTGCTATTGCACTGGAATCCATTATCAAACTCACAGCACTGATGTTTATCGCCTGGTTTTGTATTTATCACGTATTTGGTAGTGCAGGCGCAATGGAAACCTGGTTACTCGAAAACAAGGAACTGCTTAAAAATACCGAACAACGTCTGGGTGATGGTGCCTCAAGGTCACTACTGCTGACTTTTTTCGCAGCAACCGTTGCAATGCCACATGTCTATCACATGTTGATCACAGAGAATGATGATGAACGTGCGCTGGCCGGTGCCCGTTGGGGATTTCCGCTGTATATGCTCTTGTTCAGCCTTTGCATTCCACCCATCCTCTGGGCAGCGATAAATCTCAATGCCGAGACAGCCGCAGAATTCTACCCAATCGCCATTGGCCTTAACACGGGAAACGAGGCAGTTACTATCGTTGCTTTTGTCGCGTGTCTGTCCGCCGCGAGCGGTGTTCTTATCGTCACAACACTGGCGCTGGCATCCATGACTCTCAACCACGTCTTACTACCACTCTATCGTCCATCTCGCAGCGTGGATATCTATTCACTACTCCTGAATAGCCGTCGAATTCTGATTGCATTGATTATTCTCGCTTCCTTTGGCATTTACGAATTGTTAGGTGAAGACCAAAGCCTGATGAGTCTCGGCATTGTGGCATTTGTCGCCGTGCTGCAATTTCTTCCCGGCTTGCTGGGCGTATTTCACTGGAGAAGAGCGAATCGGACAGGCCTGGCCGCGGGATTGATAGCGGGTTACCTGGTCTGGTTTTCATTGCTGTTTCTACCACTGGCAGACAATCTCCTGTTTGGCTCACCCTTCGCCCCGGAGATCAGCGAAAGATCCTGGCATGTGGCAGCAACTTTATCACTGGCTGCCAACTCGATGATGTTTTGCATTTTTTCGGTCCTCACCCAGCCCACAACAGAGGAAAAGCTGGCTGCTGCGCAGTGCATGTCAGATTCACTTGCAAGCTCATTCCGTGGTGAACTGTATGCAAGTTCCGTAACAGAGATGGAAAATAATCTTGCCATGGCCCTGGGCAGGACTGCTTCCAGCAGGGAGGTCGCTCTGGCACTGTCAGAGTTGAGTTACCCCCAGGATGAAAACCGGCCGCATGCCTTAAGTAAACTCCGAAACCAGATGGAAACAAATCTATCAAGCATGCTGGGCCAAACCATCGCCCATCGAATTGTTGATCGCGTTCTTCCTTTTAAGGCAAATTCTGGATCTGTTCACGCCCTGGAAAACTATCTCGAGGACTACCAAACCCAGTTGACCGGACTCGCAGCAGAACTTGATGACCTGCGTCGCTATCACCGACAGGTTCTGCAGGATCTGCCCACAGCCGTATGCTCGATCGATACGGAATACACCATCAGGACCTGGAACCTTGCAATGCAGAATGTTACGGGGATTGAAGCGGAAACCGTCGTTGGATTCCCGGTCACCGACTTGAAGGAGCCATGGAAAGACCTGTTGAATACATTCATCTACGACAGTTCAAGACACAAACCCAAGATCGAGATCGTATCCGGTGAAAAGAAACTGGTGCTGAACCTACACAAGGCCTCTGTTGCTAATTACACCAGGGAACGGGGTGACCTGGTCATCGTGATTGAAGATATCTCTGAATCACAACTGATCGAAGAACAATTGATTCACAATGAAAGGCTCGCTTCCATCGGCCAGCTTGTCGCAGGTATTGCACATGAAATTGGTAACCCGGTTACAGGAATCGCCTGCCTTGCCCAGAATATGCAGTTAGATTCACAAGACCCGGAGCTCCTTGAATTATCGGGGCAGATTCTCGAACAAACTGAACGTATTTCAACCATCCTCCAAACCCTGGTCAACTTCGCTTATGGCAGCAAAGGAGATATGAAACGAAGAAGCGTTCCTGTAGAGTTATACCGGTGCATCAATGAAGCGATCAACTTACTATCGCTCAGTCAAAGAGAAACTGAAGTACCACTTATCAACCAGTGTGAAAAAGATGTGTACACACTTGGAGACCCACAACGCCTGTCACAAGTATTTGTGAATCTGCTCTCAAATTCACAGGATGCCTCCAAACAACATGATGATGTTAGAATTACTAGCCGTTTCGATGAAAAATCCGTGATTATCGAAATCGTAGATCGGGGCCATGGCATTCCATCTGACAAGTTAAACAAGGTATTCGAGCCCTTCTTTACGACCAAAGATCCCGGTAAGGGTACCGGTCTCGGTCTCGCCATTGTCTCCACCATTGTGGAGGAACATCATGGTTCTATACGTGCTGTACCGGCTGATGAGTCGGGTGGCACTCGCATTATCATCATGCTGCCTCAATATGATCATGGCCAGGGCGCACCCATGAAGGTTCAACAGAGTTGACATTATCCTGGTGATCTGTGTTTAGTTCGCATGACTATATAGCGGAAAAATATGAGCCATAAGAATATTCTTATCGTCGAGGACGAAATCGTTATTCGATCCTCACTCAAAAAATTTCTCGAGAAAAAAAACTACAAAATATGTGAGGCAGGTTCCATAGATGAGGCTGTAAAGCAGGACCTCAACAGGTTCTCTTTGATCATTACAGATCTGCGTCTTCCGGGCCCGGCAGGCACCGACATCATCAAGTTGGCGCCTAATGTACCTGTGCTTGTAATGACCAGCTACGCCAGTCTGAAATCAGCAGTTGATACCATGAAGTTGGGTGCGGTGGATTACATCGCAAAACCATTCGATTTCGCTGACCTTCTACTAACCATTCAGGAATTAATCGAAGAACCGGAAGCCGCACCATTTGCTGATATGCTGGGTACCTGCGACGCCATGATCGATCTGTTTGGGCGATTAAAAAAAGTGGCTCCGACGAATTCCAATGTCTTAATCGTTGGTGAATCAGGCACTGGAAAGGAACTCGTTGCAAAGGCGATTCACCATATCAGCGCACAATCATCCAAACAGATGATTCTACTTAACTGTGCTGCGATTCCCGATAGTTTGATCGAATCCGAACTCTTCGGCCACGAGAAGGGAGCCTTTACCGGGGCCACCAATCCACGTGTCGGACTTGTTGAAGCAGCAGATGGCAGTACCCTGTTCCTTGATGAAATCGGGGAACTACCACTTGACGCGCAAGCCAGATTATTGCGGGTTCTGCAAGAAGGTGAAATCAGACGTATTGGATCAGTAGAAACCAAAAGAGTATCAATCCGGTTGATCGCTGCGACTCACCGTAACCTGAAAAAGCTAGTGGAATCGAAACAATTTCGAGAAGATCTCTATTATCGACTCAATGTTGTCAAGCTAACACTGCCTCCTCTCAGGGAAAGGCAGAACGACATCATGCTCATCGCAGACCAGGTACTCGTCCAAACCGGCAAAAAGCTCAATAGGAGTGGCCTGACATTTACCGAACAAACACGTGAGGTCATGCAGCAATACCGGTGGCCAGGGAATATTCGCGAACTGGAAAATGCGATTGAGAGGGCAGTGATCCTGAGTGAGGGAAAATCAATAACACCTGAATTGTTAGCCATTGAATCCGAAGAACTAACCTATACGACGGATGAAAAAGACCATAGCGAAGCCGATAGCAATGTTTCACTCGAAGACTACTTCCAGAAGTTTGTATTGAATAACCAGGATCACATGACTGAAACGGAGCTCGCCGAGAAGTTAGGCATCAGCCGAAAGAGCCTGTGGCAGAAAAGGCAGAAACTCAATATTCCGCGCAAAAAATCCAGAAAATAGTGAAGTGATAAATAGCAAGTGTTACCAAAGGACCCACTCCGTTGTAACATTTGGTAACACTTACCCACAAGGCGAGCCACTCGATTCATGTAAGTCATTGATTTTATTACTCTCCCCTACTTGGCACAATAAGTGCACCTGATAACCTAACTGGCTTGTAGGCAAAACTAATAATAATCCTATAAGCGGTTAAGGAATTGGGGACCAGATTCTCGAAACCAATTTTGACTGACAAAAATAAGAACAATATAAATAACAAGAATAATAAAACTGGCTCGCTGAATGGGAAAAGTCTTACTTTTCCCATTTTTCTTTCCGCTAATCGATTCTTACCAATAAGTTCCCGCTTACAGAAAAGTCTCCCGCTGCTCCTTGTTCGTTCAGAGCAGTTCGTTCAGAGCAGTTCGCTCAAGGCAGACTAGTCTGGTAGTATCTGCCTTTACCCAAAAACAATTCGAAACCGCTAATTAAACCGCAATCAAACTTTCCCTACCTGATGCCTGCCCGAAACCCGATATGAGGCGGCTAAACACCCCTCCCCGGTTAAATCAATGACCGTTGCTGCAACAACACTCTCCCGCGAGCACATCAGTGTAAATGCCTTAAAAGTCGTACAGCGACTTGCAGAGAGCGGCTATGAGGCCTATCTGGTGGGTGGCTGTGTACGGGACCTGCTGCTTGGTAAGTTACCAAAGGATTTTGATGTTGCCACTAGCGCACATCCAGAAGAGGTTCACGAACTCTTTAGAAATTCACGGATGATCGGCAGAAGATTCCGGATCGTTCATGTCCGCTTTGGCAGGGATATCATTGAGGTCGCTACTTTCAGGGGACCACACAAGGAAGTTGATGAAGACAGCCATTCTGAGACTGGCATGATTCTGGATGACAATGTGTACGGCACTTTTAAAGAAGATGTGTTCCGGCGTGATTTTGCAATGAACGCACTCTACTACGATGCTAAAACCAATGAGGTGATCGATCTCGTTGACGGGCGGAACGATATAAAAGACAAGTGTATCCGGCCCATCGGAGAACCAGAGGATCGTTACAGGGAAGACCCGGTAAGGATGTTAAGAGCTATCCGTTTCAAGGCAAAACTTGATTTCACCATTGACGATGCTACCGGCTCTTCTATCAAACATATGGGTTACCTGCTGCAAGACATTCCACCTGCACGCCTCTTTGAAGAAGTCTTGAAAATATTCATGTCTGGCCACGGAGTAAAATCGCTTGAGGCCATGCTTGAATACGATCTCTTCGGATGGCTATTTCCCGCTAGTCGGCGCACCATGGATGGTAGCCGGGCAGAAAAACTGATCCACCTTGCTCTGGCGAGTACCGATAGACGAATCGCAATTGACAAACCAGTGACACCGGCGTTCATATTTGCCGCTTTGCTCTGGTATCCATTTATCACAGAAAAAAAGAGCCTGGAGGATGAAGGTTTAACCAATGTTGAAGCCTCTCATGAAGCGGCTGCAAATGTAATCGCCAACCAGCAGCTCTTCACCTCCATCCCAAAGAGGTTTTCCGGTCCGATGAGGGACATCTGGAATCTGCAATTCCGCTTGCCGATGCGCTTTGGCAAAAAACCTGAAATTCTGGTCAACCACAAACGCTTTCGTGCAGCCTACGACTTTTTGCTGCTAAGAGAAGATTCAGGAGAGAAGCTTGAAGGCCTGGGTGAATGGTGGACTAAATTCCAGGAGGCGGATGGGGAAGCGAGAAGTAAACTCAAACAACAAACAACTGGCAATAACCCGAAGAAGCGCAGAAGAAAGCGTAAGCGTCGTACCCAACAGAACCACGCTAATCAAAATGACGCTAATCGAGGTAACACGAATCAAGGTAACACGAATCAAAGCGGCACTAGTCAACACAGGTTGGGCAACCGTTCCTACAACAGGTAGGCATCATTTTGGCCCTGGACATCAACACCACAGGATTACCTCGTTACATAGCGGTTGAAGGCCCTATAGGCGTCGGGAAAACCACGCTAGCCAAAAACCTGGCGGAGGCGCTCAACTACGAAGTACTTTTGGAATCACCCGAAACCAATCCATTTCTCGAACGGTTCTACAAGAATCGGCAACAGGCGGCACTTCCGGCGCAACTCTTTTTCCTGTTCGAGCGTGCCAGGCAAATTCAGGAACTCAGGCAGGGAGACATGTTCCAACCTGCCCGGGTTGCAGATTTTATTATCGAGAAGGACCGGTTATTCGCAGAAATCAATCTGGATGCCGATGAGCTAAAGTTATATGAAGATATTCATGAGCATCTCGTCGTTGAAGCGCCCGTACCAGATTTAGTCATCTACCTGCAAGCCCCTGCCGATGTTCTGTTGGAGCGTATCCACAAGAGAGGGGTGAAGATTGAACAGGATATCGATAAACCCTATATCACCCGGCTGGTTGATGCCTATACGCGACTTTTCCACGACTACACTGCGTCCCCACTACTGATTGTTAACGCGACCGAGATCGACCTCACCCACAGTACCGCTGACTTTGATGATCTGCTCCAGTTCCTGATGACAGTAAAAAACGGCAGGCACTACTACAATCCGAAGCGGGCGATGTTCTGAATCCTCGAGTTTCGTGAACAGACATACTTTTGTAGCGAATGACCGATTAAAGCAGTTATTATTGGCTCGCGTGGCTCGCAGTGAGCCTTTTACAATAAAAGTTTCACCTCAGAAGTTTGCTCATGGTTGCGTAGCAAGTGCAGGTCAGGTCTGGCTAAGTTTTCCCGGGCAGGGCAATGTGGCACAGTAGGAACTAGCGAAGTATTCAGGAATGCATAATGTCCCAATCAAAAGTCTATCCCGTCAGCAGTGAAGTTGAATCCCGGGCACTGATTACCAACGATCAATACCTCAAAATGTACGCGGCTTCAATTGAGCAGCCGGAGGAGTTTTGGAGTGAGCAGGCCAATGAATTCCTTACCTGGTACAAGCGCTGGGATAAGGTGACCGAATCGAACTTCAGCAGGGGTGAGGTAAAATGGTTTATGGGCGCAGAGTTAAATGCTTCCTATAACTGCATCGATCGGCATCTAGAAGCGAGGGGTGACCAGGTCGCTATTATCTGGGAAGGAGATGACCCTGATGACGATGCCAGTATCACTTACCGGCAGCTGTACGAAAAGGTTTGCCGTCTTTCCAACGTTCTAAAGGATCGCGGCGTTAAAAAGGGAGACAGGGTTTGCATATACATGCCGATGATTCCCGAGGCAGCTTATGCCATGCTCGCCTGTACTCGCATCGGCGCTGTCCATTCGGTGGTATTTGGCGGCTTTTCGCCCCAGGCATTACAGGACCGAATCCTTGATTCAGATTGTCGGCTCATCATTACTGCCGACGAAGGCGTTCGCGGCGGTCGTCCAATCCCGCTGAAAGCCAATACCGATAAGGCACTGGAAGCGTGCCCTGACGTGCACACGGTCGTCGTGGTTCGCCGAACCGGCGGCGATATAAACTGGGACGAGACACGGGACATCTGGTATCACGAAGCAACAGACAAAACGTCCGCTGATTGCGAACCGGAGCATATGGGTAGTGAAGACCCATTGTTTATCCTCTATACCTCCGGTTCCACCGGCAAGCCAAAAGGTGTTTTACACACGACAGGCGGTTATATGCTTTTCGCTGCCATGACGCATAAATACGTATTTGACTACCAGGATGGTGATATCTACTGGTGTACTGCCGACGTGGGCTGGGTAACAGGACATTCCTATATCGTTTATGGCCCCCTGGCCAACGGAGCCACTACATTGATGTTTGAGGGTGTACCGACTTATCCCGACGCATCAAGATGCTGGCAAGTGGTAGATAAACACAAGGTCAATATCTTTTATACGGCGCCAACCGCACTTCGTGCGTTAATGGGGCAGGGTGACGAGTTCGTTAACAGCACCTCAAGACAATCCCTGCGCCTTCTTGGTACTGTTGGAGAACCGATCAACCCTGAAGCATGGGAATGGTACTACCATATTATTGGTGAGAAAAGGTGCCCTATCGTGGACACATGGTGGCAAACGGAAACGGGTGGCATTATGATAACGCCCCTTCCCGGGGCAACTGCATTGAAGCCAGGTTCAGCCACACGACCTTTTTTTGGGGTAAAACTGGTAGTCCTTGATGCTGACGGCAATGAAATTGAAGGATCCGGATCTGGCATCCTTGCAATCGACCGCTCCTGGCCAGGGCAACTCCGAACCATCTTTGGAGATCACGAACGTTGTATCGAAACCTACTATTCTGCTTACAAAGGATATTATCTCACCGGTGATGGCGTTCGTCGTGACGAAGATGGTTACTACTGGATAACCGGGCGAATTGACGACGTACTTAATGTTTCTGGCCACCGCATGGGTACAGCTGAAGTTGAGAGCGCATTGGTCTTACATGAAAAGGTTGCTGAAGCGGCCGTGGTGGGGTACCCACATGAAATCAAGGGTCAGGGAATATATGCCTACGTGACCCTGATGCATGACGTTGAAGGAACGGATGAACTGCGCGAAGAACTTAATCAACTCGTTAAAACAGAGATAGGCGCAATCGCAAAACCAGACATCTTGCAATGGGCACCAGGCCTCCCGAAAACAAGGTCCGGGAAAATCATGCGCCGGATATTACGAAAAATTGCGGAAAACGAATTGCATAACCTGGGTGATACCAGCACGCTCGCTGACCCAACTGTAGTCGATGATCTCATAAAAAATAGCCCGGTTACGGGATAGACGATAATATCACCGGCAGGGTCATCACTCTCGGGACACCGCATCAGGGAAGCCAGGTTGCTGAAAAACTGCGCCATTGAAAAAACAGGCGCAAATAAAAGGGGACTCTCGTCCCCTTCCAATTCCTGCGTTATTAGCGACTTCTATCCTGACATACAGGGTGGCGCCACTAGTTTGCAGCTTCCTGTGAACTATTACCGGAATCGTCAGCATCCGCAGTTTCTTCCACTGCTGCCTGGCTCGTTTCCTCTTCAGGAAGTTCTTTGATCGAAAGCTTGATCCGACCACGGTCCACATCGAGCACGATGACTTTCACGTCCTGGCCTTCTTTAAGGTAGTCGGTTACTTTTTCAACTCGCTCCTTGGCAATTTGCGAAATATGAACCAGTCCGTCCTTACCCGGCAGGATAGTGACAAAAGCACCGAAATCAGCAATTTTTGCGACCTTACCTGTGTAGATCTGGCCAACTTCCGCTTCTGCAGTAATCGCCTCGATCATGGTGACAGCGGCATCTCTTGATTCTGCACCTTCACCAAATATGGTAATGGTCCCGCTATCATCAATGTCAATTGTCGCGCCGGTTTCTTCGGTGATTGAACGTATCGTTGCACCGCCCTTACCGATGACATCGCGAATCTTGTCGGAATCAATCTTGATTGTAACCATAGCAGGCGCATTCTCTGAGACTTCCTCACGGGAACGGCCAATGACTTTATTCATCTCATCCAGGATGTGCAGACGAGCCTCTCGAGCCTGCTCCAGGGCAGTATCCATGATCTCTTCAGTAATGCCCTGGATCTTGATATCCATCTGCAACGCAGTGATACCGGTCGCTGTACCCGCTACCTTGAAATCCATATCACCAAGATGGTCTTCATCACCGAGGATATCGGTTAGAACGGCGAAACCGTCTTCTTCCAGAACCAACCCCATCGCAACACCAGCAACAGGTGCTTTAAGGGGAACCCCTGCATCCATCAAGGATAAACTGGCACCACAAACACTCGCCATGGAAGAAGAACCATTGGATTCAGTAATTTCTGAAACGACCCGTGTCGTATACGGCCAATCGTCCGCACTGGGAAGTACTGCAGCTATGCCACGCCGGGCTAATCGGCCGTGGCCAATTTCCCTTCGCTTGGGGCCACCAGAAAAACCTGTCTCACCGACGCTGTAATGCGGGAAATTATAGTGCAGCATGAAGTTATCCCTGTAGGTACCCTTAAGTGCATCAATAATCGCAGAATCGCGCATTGAACCCAGCGTCGTCGTGACGATTGCCTGTGTCTCGCCACGAGTGAACAACGCAGAACCATGCGTTCTAGGCAGCAGGCCGACTTCAACATTGATGTCTCGAACTGTCTTTGTATCTCTTCCATCAATTCGTGGTTCGCCCGCCACAATGGCGCGCCGAACTGTTTTCTTCTCTATACTACCGAAAACGCCGCGAACTTCATCTTCGTCTGCACCTTCTTCACTAGCAAACTGTTCAACTGCCTGATCACGAAGTTCCCCCAGGCGATCCTGGCGGTCCATCTTGTCTGTCACCTTGTAGGCCTCGGCAATACCGGCTGCGAACTTTTCTGAAACGGACTCAACCAGCGCAGTATTGACTTCTGCTGCCTGCCAGTCCCAGGCATCTTTACCAACCTCTGCTTTAAGTTCATTAATCGCTTTGATAACGACCTGCATTTCCTGATGAGCAAATAAAACTGCGCCCAACATCTGATCTTCGGTCAGTTCTTTTGCTTCTGACTCAACCATCAGGACCGCAGATTCTGTTCCGGCAACAACCATATCCAGATCTGAATTCTCAAGTGCCTCGTATCCAGGATTAAGCAGATATCCATCTTCTGTAAATCCAACCCTTGCCCCACCAATCGGTCCTGCAAATGGGATCCCAGAAAGTGACAGCGCTGCCGATACTCCGATCATCGCAGGAATATCCGGATCAATATCCTTATTCGCCGAGATTACCTGGCAAGTCACCTGAACCTCGTTCATAAACCCTTTTGGAAAGAGCGGGCGGATGGGTCGGTCGATTAATCGGCAAGTGAGTGTTTCTTTCTCGGAAGGCCGACCTTCACGTTTGAAGAATCCACCCGGAATTTTCCCTGCCGCGTAGGTCTTCTCTTCATAGTTCACTGTCAGGGGAAAGAAGTCCTGCCCCGATTTCGCTTCTTTTCGTCCCACCACGGCGACCAGTACCACTGTTTCTGCCATGCTAACAACCACAGAAGCAGTTGCTTGTCGGGCAATCCTGCCAGTTTCTATGGTGACTTCGTGATCACCATAATTAAATTTCTTTTTTACTGGATTCAATTTTTTTCTCCAATTCAATCTGTTTTATGCCACAACCAATTTGTGGGCTTTTCCAAATGTATGCCGCTATCGCCGCAGACCCAGTCTTTTAATCAACTGTAGATAACGGTCAGAGTTTTTGCTCCTGAGATAGTTAAGTAACTTCCTTCGCTGGCTAACCATACGTAGCAAACCCACCCTTGAATGGTGATCATGCTTGTGCTCTTTGAAATGCCCTTGAAGTGTCTCTATATTTGCGGTTAACAGTGCAACCTGAACTTCCGGAGATCCGGTATCGTTCTCTGATGTACCAAAGTCTTTAACAATCTCAGCTTTTTTCGCCGTCGATAATGCCATTATTTACTCTCCAAATAATATGCATGACCACGTTAGTGGCCAGTTAACTAAAGCAAGAACACCCGCGCATATTTGCAGGTGCCTCGCATTACTTATCTTGCATCACAACAAGACGTCGCGGTGCAATTCTTCCATCTTCCAAAATCTCTCCGACGCCAAGAAAGTTTTGTTTTCTTTCACTAGCGCCAGCAGATTCTGAAAAAATTCTTACCCATCCTTGCGTCGGTGCATTTGGAATTTGCACCGGTTGACCTTGCCTTAGATAAGACGCGGTCAGATCGGTCAACTCAACGGATGGCCAATCTTCCACAGCTGAGCTTTCCGGCAGCAACATCTCGTCAAGTGCATTTGTGCCGCCTGATTCACGGAGTTGCCAGAGCGCCTCCATGGAACAGGTGTCTTCAATACCAAAGGGGCCTGATTCCAGTCGCCGCAGTGCAATGACATGCGCCCCACAGCCAATCGCCTCGCCAATATCCTCGGCAATACTGCGCACGTAAGTTCCCTTGCTACAGAAAATATCAAGCACAATTTCTGCGTGCACCAGGCTTACAAGATCCATCTTGAAAATCGTAACCTGGCGGCTTTTACGCTCAATCTCAATACCCTGGCGGGCCAGCTTGTAGAGCGGCTGGCCATTCACTTTTATGGCTGAATACATCGATGGTATCTGCGAGATTTCACCTCTGAACCTATCCAGTATCACTTCCAGGTCACTGGTCGAAATATCCGGTACTTCCGCTGTCGTTAGCGTCTGACCGTCCGCATCTCCCGTCGTCGTAACAACACCCAATCTGATCCTGGTCAGATAGCGCTTGTTTGCGTTAAGGAGGAATTGGGAAAATTTAGTCGCTTCACCAAAACAAAGGGGCAAAACACCGGTCGCCAGAGGGTCCAAACTACCTGTATGCCCTGCCTTGGCAGCATTGAAAATCTTCTTGGCTTCCTGAAGGGCGCCATTTGAAGTCATTCCTTCCGGTTTGTCCAGTAATAAAATGCCATTTACCACTCTACCTTTGCGTGATTTCCTCGCCATCCTATTCCTCTTCCTGACCACGCCTGCTGGCATCATCAGATAAAGCATCATCGATAGCTTTGGATATCCTGGCGCCGTTCACGATGGTATCGTCATAGTGGAAACGGAGTTTAGGGGTTGTTCGCGTAGACATTATTTTCGCAAGCTGGCTGCGTAAGAAACCTCCTGCGTTATTCAGCACTTCTTCAGCAATTTCAGCGTTTTCTTCCGGGAACATTGTAAAGTGAACATCTGCAAACGCCAGATCACGCGACACCTTGGCATCATTGATCGTAATCATGCCTAAACGAGGGTCTCTTACTTCCCTCTGGATCAAAATCGCCAATTCCCTTTGTATCAGGTCGGCTATCCGTCTTCCTCTGCTGAACTCCCTTGGCATCTAATTTACAATCGACGAGTCGATTGCCTATAATTCCCTTGTGACTTCACGAGTATCGAATACTTCAATCTGGTCACCCACCTTAACATCGTTGTAACTCTTTACGCCGATTCCACATTCGGTGCCATTTCTCACGTCCTCGACCTCATCTTTGAAATGACGCAGTGACTCAAGCTCACCTTCGTAAATTACGATATTATCCCTCAATACCCTTATCTTCTTGGTCCTGGACACAGTTCCCTCAATAACCATGCAACCGGCAATATTTCCCAGTTTCTTGCTATCAAATACCTCTCGTACCTGGGCAATTCCAACAATTTCTTCCCTGATTTCCGGAGACAGCATTCCACTGAGCGCATCCCGGACATCATCTATCAGGTCATAAATAACCTTGTAGTAGCGCAGGTCCAATCCTTCTCTCTCGACAAACTTCTTCGCTGAATTTTCAGCCCGGACATTAAACCCAAATATCACAGCACCTGATGTTCCTGCCAGAGTTACATCAGATTCACTGATACCACCTACTCCAGAGTAAACAATATTCACCTTAACCTCTTCGTTACCTAGCTCTAGCAGAGCAGAAACAATTGCCTCCAGCGTTCCACGCACATCCGCCTTTACAACCACATTAAGCAGACTGGTTTCAGTTAAACTGAAGCTTTCGAGCAAATTGTCCAGGCTAACCGCGGGCGTTGCGATTCGTTCATTTTTAGCTCTATCTTTCCTGATTTCTGCTACTTCACGAGCCCGCTTTTCGTCCCTGGTCACCAAGAAGCTTTCACCCGCCGCTGGCGTGCCGTTTAGTCCCAGGACAGACACGGGCGTGGCAGGTCCAGCAGATTTCATTCGACTGCCGTTTTCATCATCTAGAGCACGTACTCGCCCAAATTGTTCACCCGCTACTATGATATCGCCTTGTTTGAGAGTGCCATTTTGAACCAGCAGCGATGCAACCGGGCCTTTGCCCTTGTCCAGTCTTGATTCGAGCACAACACCCTGGGCGGGGCCATCTTCGGTCGCCGTTAATTCAAGCAACTCTGCCTGTAAGTTTATTGCCTCCAGCAGATCTTCAACCCCTTGCCCTGTTATCGCTGAAACTGGTACAAATTGCGTGTCGCCGCCCCAATCGTCCGGAATCACTTCTCTTGCTGCCAATTCATTCTTAGCTCGATCTGGATCAGCACCCTCTTTGTCGATTTTATTCACAGCAACAATCATCGGCACACCAGCGTTTCGTGCATGCTGAATCGCCTCCTCTGTTTGCGGCATAACTCCATCGTCAGCTGCAACAACAAGAATCACGATATCCGTTGCACTGGCACCGCGTGCGCGCATGGCCGAGAATGCCGCGTGGCCGGGAGTATCGATAAAACAGATTTCCCCATGATCGGTATTAACTCTATAGGCACCGATATGTTGAGTAATACCGCCCGCTTCTCCGTCAGCAACACGGGAATTGCGAATGTAATCAAGCAGCGACGTCTTACCATGGTCAACATGGCCCATAACCGTAACCACAGGCGCCCTGGTCTTTGCTTCGGTCTCATAAACAAGTTCATCTTCAAGCGTCTTTTCTAGTGCATCTGCATTGACCAGCTTCACAATATGCCCAAATTCTTCGACAATCAGCGTGGCAGTATCTTGATCAACTGCTTCATTGATACTTGCCATGACGTCAAGATTCATTAAAGCCTTGATCACGTCTGTCGCTTTGACTGACATTCGCTGGGATAGTTGTTGAACCGTAATGGATTCACCTAGCTCAACTTCTCTTTGCCTATCTTCAGTGGGCGCCTGAAATTTATGTTGGGTCCCCGCAGGCTTGCCAATTGCCGCTCGTTTTTGCCTCTTACCGGTAGCGAGACCCAGCGTGGCGTTTCTTTGCGTACCAGCGTCTTCGGAGATGTCTTCCGCACCATCTTCACCCAGCAGCTCTTCCACTCGCCGTTTACGATTACCGTGCTTGGATTTTTTCTGTTTTAAATCTTCTTCGTCCAGATCATGGCGATCACGTTTATCTTTGCGGGTGCTGACACTACTGCCCTCGGCTTCTGTTGGTTCCTGCTTATTTTTAACTGCCTTCAGGGCAGCAGCTTTTTGTTTTCTTTCCGCTTCCTGTGCTTCTTCAGCTTTCTGCTTCTCTAGTGCAGCTGCTTTGTCAGCGGCTTCCTGACGCCTTTTCCCTGCTTCAACCTCCACCTCTGCATAGGCGGCACGGCGTTTGGCTTCCAAATCCACAACTTCAGCAGACTCAGTGGCAGGCGTGGGTGTTTTGGCGGCGGTGGTGGGTGCAGGTGTGGCCAACTTTGGCTGATCGTCTTCCGTCGGCGCACGCCGTACGTAGGTCCTTTTCTTTCGAACTTCAACACTCACCGTTCGCCCTCGACCCGAGGAGCCACCTGTCTTCAGCGTACTCAGCGTTCGTCGCTTTAACGTGATCTTCCTGGGCGCACTCTCGGACCCACCATGGCTTTTCTTCAGATGAGACAACAGAAGTTCCTTTTGATCTTCACTTACAGGGTCTTCCTCAGTATTTTGAGGCAGGTCAGCCTCTTGCATCTGCTGCAATAAACGGTCAACAGGCGTTCCTATTGTCTCTGCCAGTTGTTTTACCGTTACATCAGCCATCTAGTCTTCCTCGATTAGTCAATCAAGCCTTTTCAGCTTGATCATCTTCTTCTGCAAACCAGGGTGCACGTGCAGTCATAATGAGTTCACCGGCCCGCTTATCTGTCATATCTTCAATATCGATTAAATCATCAATTGCCTGTTCGGCAAGATCTTCCATCGTTATCACACCAATTGCCGCAAGCTGGTATGCTATTCGCTTTTCCATACCGTCCATTTCGAGTAAGTCAGCAGCAGGTTCCGTGTTGCCAATTTCTTCTTCATGCGCTAGCTCAAGCGTCGTCAGCGAATTCTTGGCCCGATTTCGCAGTTCTTCGACAATATCCTCATCAAAGCCCTCAATCGCGATCATTTCCTCTATCGGTACGTAAGCAATCTCCTCGAGCGTCGAGAATCCCTCTTCTACGAGTACTACTGCAACATCTTCGTCTACATCGAGTCGTTCCATGAAGTTTTTGATTACCGAGCCCGCTTCCTGTTCATGTTTTTCAGCTGCCTCCTCTTCGGTCATGATATTGAGGTTCCAGCCAGTTAACTCACTAGCAAGTTTCACATTTTGACCACCACGACCAATGGCTTGAGCCAGATTTTCTTCAGAAACAGCGATATCCATGCTCCGGGTTTCTTCATCAACGACGATTGAAGCGACTTCAGCAGGTGACATTGCATTGATTGCAAGTTGCGCAATATTGTCATCCCATGGAACAATGTCAATTCGTTCGTTGTTAAGTTCGCCAGATACGGCCTGCACTCTTGAACCCCTCATTCCCACGCAAGCCCCAATAGGATCTATACGGCCATCATTTGTTTTCACTGCAATTTTTGCTCGTGAACCAGGATCCCGTGCTGCGCCCAGGATCTCTATAATGCCATCTGAGATTTCAGGCACTTCAATCTTAAATAACTCAACCAACATGGCTGGCGAGGTGCGAGTCAGGGCTAATTGTGGGCCGCGAGCTTCAGGTCGCACTTCCTCTAGCAGCGCCCTCAACCTATCCCCAACCCTGAAAGTTTCTCTTGGGATCCATTCTTCACGGGGTAGAAGTGCTTCCGCGTTGTTACCCAAATCCATGATCACCGCCTCGCGGGTAACCTTTTTGACCTGGCCATTGATCAACTCACCGACACGGTCTTTATAGGCATCAACAACCTGCGCACGTTCAGCTTCACGAATTTTCTGCACAATCACTTGCTTGGCCGTCTGGGCTGCTATTCGGCCGAAGTCAACAGACTCTACGGGAATCTCGTAAAAATCCCCTATGTTCAGGCTTGAATCTTTCTCTTTTGCTTCTGTGAGTTTGAGTTGTGCATCCGGGGATACCTCTTCTTCTACAATGGCATCATCAATATTCACATCTGCAGACCCATTAGAGTCTTGATCAGGCTCATCGGCTTCATCAGCGACAACCTTCCATCGCCTAAAAGTTTCGTATTCACCTGTGGTTGTATCGATGGCTACTCGAAGTTCAACGTCTTCGCGATAACGTTTCTTTGTCGCAGACGCAAGGGCGAGTTCCAACGCTTCAAAGATGATGTCTTCTGACACACCTTTTTCGTTAGAAACCGATTCTACTACCAGCAGTATCTCTTTGCTCATCGCAATGCCTCAACTCACTCATTAACGAGCGGTTATAATCCACTCGTTCTCATTTCACGGTTAGATATCCGGGATGATATTAGCCCTTTCTATCTGCTCAAATGGGAAAAGTATTTCCTCATTACTGTCTGAGCGAAGGACCACGTCCTCTTCTTCTATACCGCACAGTATTCCTATAAACCTTCTACGACCTTCATAAGGTCTTCGCAAGCTAAGTTTAACCTGCGCACCTTTATAACTTTCAAATTGGTCTAATTTGAATAGTCTTCTATCGAGTCCCGGTGAGGAAACTTCAAGGGTGTAGTTCCCTTTGAATGGTTCCTCTACATCCAGCAAGGCACTCACCTGCCGGCTAATCCGGGCACAATCATCTACTTCAATCCCCTTATCCGCATCGATATAGATCTTCAGCACCGAATACTTTCCCTGGGACAATTTTTCGATACCCCAGAGTTGACATCCCAGCCCATTTACCAGGGGTTCAATCATCTCTTCAATCTGATCACTCATCTTCGTTCTGACGACATTTTTTCTACCGAACCTGCAAACAAAAAATGGGCATAAAGCCCATTACAACAAACCGACGATGGGTAAACCAGGTCGCCCACTATCCCTCACCCGCTAACTCTATTAGCGCCTAATAAGTTAGCGGCCACAAAGTTACCGGCTAACAAACTAATAAAAAGCCCCATAAAAGGGGCTTTAAAAACTGTGGTAGCGGGGGCAGGATTTGAACCTACGACCTACGGGTTATGAGCCCGTCGAGCTACCAGACTGCTCCACCCCGCAACAACAAGGGAGCGAATTATAGAGATGTGACATCGAACGGTCAACCACGAAAACGTTGATGGCTAAAAAGACCAGTTTTGAGTAAGTTCACTGCCGCCGTTCATGTTTGGCTCGGTCCGACGCATCGGCGCAAAGCCACGAACCTGGTGCCGAAGAGAGGACTTGAACCTCCACGGGGTTACCCCCAC
>SMVA01283614.1_pt1 | contig 33566 bp, 35 predicted proteins | sample 2456451 | NCBI WGS metagenome assembly SMVA01 (sample SAMN11095933, study PRJNA526329) | marine sediment metagenome | biome: Marine sediment; feature: Surficial sediment; material: Deep marine sediment; isolation source: Hadal surficial sediment | place: Pacific Ocean | collected 2014-05 | depth... | reverse complement strand
GTGGTGTATTCTTAATCGGGCCAACGGTGGTTACTAAAACCGGTGATATCCCCAGTATGAGTTGGATTTTTTGGGGGCTTGGTTTTTTGATCTTCTTACTGGGGATGAAAAAAATTCGCTAAATTGAATCTAATCCTGAAAAAAATAAATTACAGGCCATACTTTTGAATTCTCTCGGTGGAAAAGGCCCAAAAATATATTGCAAAAAATCGCTTGTGGGTACCGTATGTCTTGATTTTTTAAATTTAAAAGTGACTTCATTATTTTCGTGACTAATTAATCTTAAATCACCGCCACTTCTTTGTTCCAGGAAAAGGCCTAGGATCTTGGGATTTCCAATTCTAAAAAGGCCTAAATATTTCAGCTCACAACTCTCTTGTCCAAGCGTTGGGTGCCATACACGAAGGTGTCTCAAGTCGTTTAAAACCTGTTCCCTGTTTTCCATTAAATATCCAACTTCGTGGACTACTCCTTTTAAATCCCCGCCTTTCCCCTGACAAAAATAGCTTTTAATATCACCTTTTACGTTTCGTGAGATATACAAGTCAGTAGAGTCTATTTTTTTTATCATCTCCCAGTGGAGATCAGCTCTTTTAAAAGTGAAATACTCGCTACATAAAACTTTGGAATAAATCTTTTTGATCTGGCCTAAATCTTTGGCATTTAAATTTTTAAATTTAGTCAAGATATAGTTATTGGGGACAATTCCGTCTACATGATGATCTAAAAATGCCCCTGCGGGAAAAAATCCGAATTTTTTATACAACTCTGTGAGATCACTCCATAAAATAAAAATGCCGACACTTTTTTCATGTTTTTTAAGGACGTCATTTAAAAGCCTTTTTAAGTGACCTTTCCCTCGATGGGTGCTTTTCACTGCTACCCCACCTAATAGGGCAACGGGCAATACTTCGTCTTTACATATTATCTCTCTTAAATTTAGTCCCACATGGGCCATGACTTCTTGCTGGTAGAGGATATGATTATTTTTAAAATTCTTTGGGTTCATTACGGGATAGAAATCAACGGCATAGTGCTCAGTTGCGGGATAATTTAGCGATTTTTCAATAAGCCTATTAGTTTCATCAAACAATTGGGGATAATTTGAAAGGGTTGTTTGCATACAATATTGTATCAGAAGCTTATTAAGGGAAAAATTTTCCGCTTTTTTTTAAAAGAATAATCTTATTTCAATACCTTAACTTTTGTTTTTAATTTTCTTGAAATGAAAATTATTTTTTTTAATAGGGCCCAAATTTTAGGTCGATAGGACTTGTGGGAAATGGATTTCCTAGGAACCCTAAATCAAGGAGGATTTTGTGGGACTTAGAATAAACACTAATGTGGCTTCGTTAAATTCCCAAAGGCAACTTGGTAAAACAAGGCTAGCATTACAGAAAACTCTGGAGAAATTATCTTCAGGTGAGAGAATCAATCGGGCAGGTGACGATGCTGCTGGATTGGCCATCTCAGAGAACCTCAGGGCCCAGATTCGTGGTCTTGGACAAGCGGAAAGAAATGCGGAAGATGGTATTTCTTTAGTACAAATTGCGGAGGGTGGATTGGCAGAACATTCCAACATCTTAATCAGACTTCGAGAGCTGGCAATTCAGGCCGCCTCGGATACTGTATCTAATACGGAAAGAAAGTTTCTCAATGTTGAATTTGAGCAACTTATTGATGAGATGGACAGAATCGCTAATTCAACTGAATTCAATCGTGTTCCTTTATTAAATGGTACAGGAGCAGTGTTTGATATTCAGATTGGAACTAGAAATGATCCTCTCGTGGACAGGATCACTTTTGATGCTGCCAGTGCAGATGTGAATGTTTCGGCGCTCGGACTAAATCTTGCCTCAGTACTTGACAAGATTTCTGCGCAAAACTCACTCGCGGCCATTGATGATTCCATTTTGATGGTCAATGGTATTAGAGCTGACTTTGGTGCTCTTCAAAACCGACTTCAATCTACGATCAATAGTATTCAGATCAGTAGAGAGAATTTGGCGGCGGCGAAATCAAGAGTTAGAGATGCTGACATCGCTAAAGAAACTGCTGACCTAACTAGACATAATATTATGTTTAGCGCTGGTACTGCGGTTCTTGCCCAAGCGAATAGTATATCTAAAAACGCTCTTACACTGATTAACTCGGCAACCAACATGTAGGTTGAAGTGATTCATGGTTTGGATATTAAAAATCAATCACTGAAACCTGCATGAAGTGGTTATAGATTTAAAAATTTTATACAACCAATTCCAATTTTTTGGACGAAGAGAAATTTTATTAATTAAAGAACAGTAAGTTCGATTTTTTACAAGGAGGTAAATATGTAAAAGGAGTTTGAAATGGGTTTAAGGATTAACACCAATGTGCCATCGCTATCGGCACAGAGGTCACTTGGAAGAACACTTGCTAGACTTGCATCTAATTATAATAGGCTTTCTTCCGGTGAGAGAATTTATCGTGCGGGTGATGATGCCGCAGGACTTGCTATCAGTGAGAATCTACGTGGAAACATAAGAGGAATCAGGCAGGCCAAAAGGAACGCAAACGATGCGATCTCATTAACCCAAGTGGCAGAAGGCGGGTTAAATGAAATATCCAACATTCTAATAAGGATGAGGGAATTAAGTGTTCAAGCTGCATCAGATACTATAGGAGTTGCCGAACGTGCATTTACCGATACAGAATTTCAACAACTCAAAGATGAAATCGATAGAATTGCTAGATCAACGGAATATACAGGAAATAGACTATTGGATGGAACAACTCCGGACATGGAGTTTCAGATTGGCATCCATAATGATCCCCTCCTCGATAGAATTTATTGGAGTGGATCAGAAGCCGATTCAAGCCTCGTCGCGCTTGGACTTACCGGAGAAAGTATCAGGACCAAAAATGGAGCGCAAAATACTCTTTCAATCCTTGATGAGGCGCTACTTGGGGTTAACGGAACCAGGGCCAAATTGGGGGCATTTCAAAATAGATTGGCCTCCATCATCAATAATTTGGAAATCAGTGATGAAAATTTTAGTGCCGCAAAATCTAGGATTAGAGATGTGGATGTTGCCTATGAAACGGCAGAACTCGCAAAAAATAATATTTTATACCAAGCAGGAGTATCAATATTGGCCCAGGCCAATGCGTATCCAAACGCTGCTTTAAAGCTGATTGGATAGGTTGTATAAAATTATGCCCTTTGCTTTGAATAAAGCAAGGGCATTTTTTATTTTTAAGACTTCTCTTTAAAGTCTATACTTAAGTTAAGAGAGGTTAAAGATGAAAAGTGATCAAAAAACGGTTCTAATTTTAGGAGTTTCTTCCTTTTTAGGATCCAACCTGGCCAATTTCTTAAAAACAGGTTTCAAAGTCATAGGAACTTATTTTAATCATCCGGTCAATATTCCAGGAGTTTTTACCTTCCCCACGGATATTTTTAATCGGGATGAATGCCAGTTAATTTTTCATAGTTTTAGACCGGACTATACCATTTATTGCGTTGGCCATTCCTCTTTAAATGAATGCGCGGAAGATAAAGATATGGCAGGTCTTTATAACACCAATGGTTTAATCTATCCAACTGAGTTTTGTCATCGGTATAAATCAAGGATCATTTATATTTCAACTTCTGATATCTTCTCTGGTCTAAAAGATGAGTATCGGGAAATAGATGTCTCTGATTCTGATACCTATCTTGGAAAAACAAAATCGGCCGGAGAATTTTATTTAGAAAAGAACTCCCTCGATTATCTTATATTTAGAAGTTGCCCGGTCTACGGTCGAAATTTTATCCCTTGGAGGCCAAGCTTTTTTGAGTTTTTGCAACGAGGTTTAATAAATAAAGAGCAAGTAAACTGTGATCAATTTTTAAGTTATGGCCATTTAGATGTTAATTATCTTGGAATAGTTGTTGAACTTGCAATGAAAAGAAATATTAAAAATCATTTACTTCAAGTTTGCAGCCGGGATACCCATAGCTTCTATGAGTTTGCTCAAGCCTATTGCAAAATTTTTGGGGATAATAAAAACCTGATAAAAAAATGGCGATGGGAATATCCCACAATCAACACTTCTAAAGTCAAATACCGTAACTTTAAAATGGTAGTGGAAAACCTTGAAAATTATTTGGATATTTCCATGCCTAGTATAGAAGAATCATTGAAGTATAGCTTTGATCGCTTTAAGGGCAGGAATAGAGAAAGTGCCCTTCTAACGGGCGGAGTTTCGGATAAACTCTGAAAGATAGTGGCGAACCATACTGTCTATTTCTAAATCCTCACCCTGAAATTTCCAATGGATATTATTAAAGGGACCTACATGTGCCCTTATCTCATGGAAAGATTTATCTCCCGGTCCAGTTGAATTGAGCCTGGGAGTATAGAAGTTCTTCCCACTGGCCATAAACCCAACAGTAAGGAGATCATTGGCCTTACGGGAAAATACTAGTCGCAGAGAATTTCTAAAAAGCATGAAATCATTGACGGTATTGGAAATCTTAAAGATTTTTATTTGGGAATGACCACTTTGATCATTTCGATAATTATTAAATTTTGCCACATAAAATTCAATTCGATCCCTCATCTGATTCATAAAATCAATGGAGGATTCCTCTAAAAGGTGAACTGGGTTTAGATGATCATCAATGTGGACCACTCCAGACTCATTCATATTGAGCTCTTCGAGGGCCAAATTTTCTATCCATGAAGTTGAAAGGCCATTATCCATAATTAAATTGTGAATGGGACTTGGATTCTTGTCAAATAAAAGGGCCCTGCCTAGCTAAAAAGATATGGTTTCCGCCCGTCATTTGACAGGGGGCCGCGATAGGTAATTACTTTAGGCTTCTCACTTCAGTTCCCCTAGGAGAAAGGTGAGCTTGCACACCATAATCAGGGATCGCTCCATAAAATCACTTGTAGGGGCGAAACACGTTTTCGTTTTTCACCAGGCAAAACCCCAGATTATTATAACAAACAATTTTTAATATGGTGTTAAAATAAACTAAATTAGTCGTTTTTAATGGGGGTAAATCACAGTTAAAATAGGCACTTAGCCACCTTGCTATGCACAAATATCCGAGTTATAATATTAAGTAAGGAGGATTAACAAAGGAATAAAAGCAAATTGCTAAGTTATTAAAATTAAAGCTTATGCTGGAAAATACCGAAGGTTAATCCAATCAGATTTTCCTGTAGGAGTGTGCCCATGAAGAAAATGTGGGAATTTCTTAAAAATGAAGAAGGTCAGACTTCCACCGAATACATACTTTTAGTGGCGGTGGTGGCCCTTATTGTCTTCAAATTTAAAGATGTAGCGACTGAAAAACTTGGCAAAATCACTGAAGGTGTTTTCTCTAATGCGGAAAGCTTTGTAGATGAAATGGGAAACCCTTAGGGACTAGGGCCTAAATGGAGGCCATCTTTGGTAACGAGAGCAACTTTCTTAATTTAGGAAGAATGTACCTGTCTGTCTTTTTATACCAGATTTAATTATCCTAAAACCATGAAATTTCTAAAGATCAAAAAAGGTCAGGCCCTTTTGGAGTATATTCTTATCTTTGGAATGATGAGTTTTGTGGCCATGAGTTTCGTTAAGGCCATTTCAACTTTTATGAGCAACTCTACCGGTTCCTTATCTTATTCCCTCACCCAAAAGTTAACCACAGGTAGTTGTGCTAGAAACTGTTTCTATAGTGCCTACGGAAATGGGGTTCAATAATGCCTTTGGAAGGCTATATCTTTCTAGGCGTCCAGTTACTGATTGTCGCCCTTATTGATTTCACAAAAAAAAAGATATCTAATTACTGGCCAATTCAAAACATCGTGATTTTTCTGGTGATAATCATTTTTTACCAGGATTTCTATTTGATCAGTTGGCAACATTTCTATTTTCCCTTAGGTATTTTGCTGGGAGGCTTTTTTCTGTTTTTAGTCAAGGTTATGGGTCCAGGTGATACCAAATATCTCTTCTCTCTTTTTTTACTCCTACCTTTTCAGGATCAAAAGATACTTTTTCTATGCCTTATATATGTGACTATCTTGGTGGGATCAATTTTACTCCTCCTGCATATAATCCAAAATTTTGGTAAAATTAAGATGGCCTTTAAATTGGCCAGTTGGGCGCCACTAAAGGGAGTTTTTGGCACCAGGTTTACTTTTGCTCCCTTAATTTTATTGGCCTGGATTTGGTACGGATGGGAAATAAGCATCTACAAACTTTAAAAGGAAACGACGGGCAGAGTGCGCTTGAGTATATTTTGCTTTTAATGGTAGTCGTCTCTTTGAGTATGACAGTTTTTAAAAGTGATGCCTTTAAAAACTTTATGGGACCAGATTCGGTTTATTTTGAAACTTTAAGGAAAAGGTTTGAATACACCTATCGTTATGGTTCTCCTCCTATAACCGGGACGGAAGAGGGAGATTCCAATGCCTATTCATCAAGACATGACAGTTACTATAACTCAACCAGAGGCCAGACGAGGTTTTTTACCCCGGCAGAACCATACCCTTGATAAAAGAGGCCAATCTACGATCGAGTTTTTGTTGACCTTTATTTTCGTCTTCTCTTTGATCTTCATGATTTTTAGAATCGGGGTGAACTTAACTAACGGATTTTTGGTTCATTATGCCACCTTTATGGCATCGAGAACTTATCTAGTGATTGATAATAATAGTAATAGTCCAAGTGGCGGGGATCAAAATGCACGAAATCGCGCTAGCATAGTATTTGAAAAATTTCCCATGAAACACACTATCCCCGGGTGGAACAGCTTGATAAAAATCAACCATCCTGGTTCCGTCCCAAATGCTTTATTTACCGGGGCCTGGAGTGAATACACTGAAAATTTTGGAATTTCTGATATTGTAGGTGGAATTAAACCAATGGTTTTAAGATCGGAATCTTTTATTGGGAGAGAGCCTACTCGAGCGAACTGTTTACAGAGGGTCTGCCGTGCGATGGAAGAAGTTGGAGGCGATTGTTCAGTTCATACCACTTTTTTTGATAATGGGTGCTAAGTGATGAAAAAACTTAAAAATAACAAAGGCCAGGCGATATTTGAGTTTATTGTTTTTTTGCCTTTTTTCCTTATTTTAATTTCAGTTTTAACTACTATGGGTGGGGCCATAAACGGGGCCATAAACCAAAATAAAGCAGTGAGGGGTTATTTTTATTATTTGGTTAAAAATAACTCAACCATTCCTCCCGCGGAAGATCTTGATTCTTTTAGAGGGGCAATCTCAGGTATTGGTATGTATTCTATTGGCTGGAGGGACTACTCCGCCGGAAATACTCCCTTTGGGCCATGTTACCGACTTTTATCCTTTGCTACAGGAGGGGAAAAGCGTGAAGAAAATTGTAGTGATCGGTTATTAGGGGTTGAAAGGATTTCTACGTTTGTAAAAGTCTTTAGTGTTTATGGTGTTTGTTCTTCATCTTACTTTATAGGACCGTCAGGAAATATGGAATTTAATCCCCTAGTGAATGCCTCCATTTCTGGGGATTGTACTATTCGGTAGAATATTCCTTTTAATCCCACAAAATTTCTAAATTTGATAAAATAAAGTTGTAAATATTTGATTCTATAGGAAAGGTTATGAACACTCGAGCATTCACTTTGGCATTAGTAATATCTCTTATCGCCATGTTCATGGTTTACACGTACATGGAAGATCAAAAGGCCGCCATGATACAAAGGTATGGAACCGAAAGTTCTGTAATAGTTGCAAAAGTCAATATTAAGGAATTGGAGCTGATAGACGATTCTAAAATTCAAGTCATAAGTATCCCGCAAAGTTTTTTGCAACCTGGGCACTTTAAATCAATGAGAGAACTTGAAAATACTATTGCAACCGTCCCTATTTTAAAGGGAGAACAGGTTACCAAACCGCGAGTGACCTATCCGGGTGCTAAAACTGGTCTTGCCAGACAGGTTAGTATTGGCAAAAGAGCTGTGGCCATCACTGTTACGGAAAACCAGGCGGTTTCCAAACTGATAAGGCCTGGGGACCGAGTGGATATTTTGGCGGCGCTAGATTATGCCGCTGGAAGAAAAGATAAATACAAAATCGTGACGGTGCTACAGGATGTGCTGGTGTTATCAACCGGACTTTCTATGACTAATGAAATCCCGTTAATAGGCATCAAAACTCCCAGTGTTATTAGAAAGATGAATTTAAACACCTACACAAGATATAACACCATCACTTTGGAGTTGGACCCATTTCAGGTGCAAAAAATTAGTTTTATTCTTACGTTCTCAGGTAGACCCCCAATTCTCACTTTGCGAAATAATAGTGATAAGAACATTGTCGCTATTAGAGGAACCAATTATTTTGATATTCTTGGATCAGATGCTAACGACGCCAAGGCTTTCTTTAAGAAGAGATATAAATAAGATATGAAAGCTTTAACCTTTTTTATTTTTCTTTTTTCTATTACCCTGTACGGCCAAGAGGAAGTTGAAGAGGAACAAATCGATATTGTTTTAGGGATTGATAAAATTGTGAAACTCGATTTTGTTGCTCACACAAAGTTGCAGGTGGGAAACTCAAGTCTTATGGGCTACACTCTGATACCTCAAAAAAAAGAAATAACTTTTAAGGGATTAAAACCAGGCCGAACTTCTGTAACGGTTAGGAACACCGTTGGGGATATCAAGGCCAGGTATCTTATAAATATAACAGCTTCAGATTTGTCCAATTTAGTTGTAGAGCTAAAGGAATTTTTAGGACAAATTGAAGGACTCGTAATAGGCATCAAAGGTGATAGTGTCTATCTCGGTGGTCAAATCGTTGTGCCGGCAGATTATGGATTGATTAATCTTGTATTAAAGAAATATTCTGACAAGGGAATCCTCGATATGGTGGAACTCTCTCCTCAGACCCAGAGAATGGTGGGGCAAAAAATGCAAGAGGAAATCCATAAAAATGGCATGAAGGATGTAACGGTTAGAATCGTTAATAAGGCCTATTGGCTTGAGGGTTTCGTAACGTCTAAATCAGAGCGAAATCTTGCGGGAAAAATAGCTGTTGCCTTTATGCCAGAAAATGTGGCCTCCTTGGCAGAAAGGGAAGGTGCAGTTCAAAGGGCCGGAGGGAAAAAAATCCTTCATGACTTTATCGTAGTAAATGCAGAAAAGGCAGAGATGCCCATTCCTAGATTGATAAAAATAACAGCGCAGTTTGTGTTATTAAATAAAGATTATAACCGAGTGTTTGGTTTCAAATGGGTGCCGGTTTTAGGCGGTGATGGGGCCCAAATCAGTTTTGGTAAAACAAATAGTGGTGGCGTTGGGACTTCGGGTAGCAGTGATGGCTTTTCGGGGACTCTCTCTAACCTCTTGCCAAAACTAGCATCTGCTAAGAGTGCCGGTTATGCCAGGATTATTCAATCGGGAGTTATCGTTGTAAAAAATAAAGTTCAGGCACAACTTAAAAAGAATCTCAAACAACCATTTACCCTTGGAACTGGAGAATTTACTCGGGCAGAAGAGGCGAATGCAGGATTTGATTTAAAAGTGACACCCACTATTTTGTCTAAAGAGCGAATAGATTTAAATATTGGGGTCTCAGTTAGTTCGGTTGAAGGAAATCCTCCTATTACCAATGAAGCAAACATAACCACTCACGTGGTTATCAAATCAAAAGAATCGGCGGTAGTCGGAGGTGTCTCAATACAACAAACCACCACTGCTTATGACAAAGACCCGGTCGGCGGGGAAGATAATTTTGAAGATGTTCAACCACTCTTTACTTTTATTAGAAGTAAAAATCTAAAATCCAGTAGAAACCAATTTGTGGTTTTTATAACACCTGAGATTATTGATAATGCCCATACCGGGACTGAAGATATCTTGAAAAAATTCAAGCAAAGGAGCAGGTAAAGTTATGGCGCAAGGGTATATTCTTTGTGTTTTAGGTGGAAAAGGGGGATCGGGGAAATCTCAGGTCGCTGCCAATTTGGCATTTGCCTTTGCTGCTGAAACTAAAAGTAAAACGCTACTGCTTGATTTTGACCAAAAAGCGGCAGGTGATTTAAATATTATAACCGGACTTAAATCAAAAAAAGATTTAAGGGAGCTTTCAGAATTCACTGGTGCAGTGGAACCAAGGGCAATCCAGGGTTTTGTTGCCAGCCATCCTGCTGGAGTCTCTTTTATTGGCATGCCAAATGATCCTTTGGCAGCAGAGGCCGTTAATGTAGATGGCCTGGGAAAATTTTTAAAGGCCATTACCGGTATTTTTCCTCTCACCGTAATCGATGCGGGAAGTGAATTAAATGATTTGGCCTTAAAGGCCTGTGAGTTCTCCACCATGATTATGCTGGTGGTTAATACCGATGTCTTAGCAGTTAATCAAACCAAGAGAATGTATTCTGATTTGATTTCCATGATGTTTCCCAAAGACATGATTCAAGTGATTTTGAATATGGCAGACAAGGGCCATCCAGTTAGTCCGGCCTTTGTAGGTAAGGCTTTGGGGAAACCAGTTTTTTCCTCCATTCCAAAAGATGATAAAACCTGCACCCAGGCCCTCACCGCTAAGAAGGTTATCCTTACGGTTGCAAAGGGGAGCCCTTTTGCCAAAGGGGTGATTGAAACTGTAAGAAAAATAATTCAAAAAAATGTTTTGAAAGTTCTCTCCGGTATTCAAAAGTCTCCAGAAACTAAGAAAAAAGAAGGGGCCGAGGCTGTAAAGGAACTGGATTTATGGATAGGTTTAAAATCTAGAATTCATAAATCTTTAGTGGAAGAGCTAGACCTTTCCAAGGCCGATGATAATGACCCAAAATCAAAGATTATATTAAAGGAAAAAACCAAAAAATTGGTGGTGGAGCTGCTCGGAAAAGAAGATATAAAGGGTATTGTTGATACTCGTGAAGATATGAATAAAATGGTTAAAGAGATTATTGATGAGGCCTTAGGGCTAGGTCCACTAGAGGACTTGCTAGCTGATAAAAGCTGTACGGAAATCATGGTGGTAGGGCCTCGGAAGATATTTTATGAACAAGATGGGAAGATTAAAAAATCGGAAACAGTTTTTACTAACGACCGGCAAGTATTAAATGTTATAGAAAGAATTGTTGCCCCCATTGGAAGGAGAATTGATGAGAAAACTCCTTACGTAGATGCTAGACTTCCTGATGGTTCCAGAGTCCACGCCATTATTCCTCCCTGTGCCTTAGGTGGTGGAGTTATAACCATACGGAAATTCCCTGAAAACCGACTCACTTATAAAGATTTAATCACTTTTGGTTCTGTTACTGCTGCCATGGCCGATTTTTTAAGAATTGCAGTTCAGGCGCACAGAAATATTGTAGTAAGTGGCGGAACCGGTTCTGGGAAGACATCATTAATAAATATTTTGGCCGCTTTCATTCAGGCCAATGAAAGGGTTATCACCTGTGAAGATTCCGCGGAACTCGACCTTCCACAGGATCATGTTGTTAGTCTGGAAACAAAACCACCATCACTTGAAGGTGAAGGTGGCGTGGATATCCGTTGTCTGGTTAAACAAACTCTTAGAATGCGACCAGATAGAATTATCGTTGGAGAGTGTCGGGGTGGAGAAACGCTAGATATGCTTCAGGCCATGGGTACAGGGCATGATGGATCTTTAACCACAGTTCATTCTAATAACCCAAGAGAGTGTATTGGAAGATTAGTCGTACTTTGCCAGTATGCAGGTGCCGGTTTGGAGCCAATGGCCATAAAAGAAATGATTTCTAAAGCAGTTCACATGATAATTCAGGCCTCAAGGCTTGATGATGGTTCAAGAAAAACAACCTTTATAACAGAAATTCAGGGAATGCAGGGTGAAACGGTAACACTTCAAGATATTTTTACTTTTGTTCAGGAAGGACAAGATAAAAAAGGAAAAATTATCGGAAAACACAAGGCTTCGGGATTTATTCCCACCTTTATAGAAAAGCTGGAAAAAAAGGGAATTAATATTCCCCGCGGACTGTTTAAAAACGAGGACTAGATGGAAGCAATTTTAAAGATCTTAGGACAAAATGGAATTGCCCTAGTTATCGGGTTGATGGTTTTTGTTCCGGTCTTTCGAAATGCCCAGAAATTATTTATTTGGGTTGAAGATCAAACCATTGGGGTTAGAAATTTTATTTTGGAAAGCTTGGAAAAGCTTTTTATAGAAATATCTCCTGAAAAAATTACCTATGGCCTCATTGGCATGGCCATCTTTTCCTTTTTACTCATGGTTGTATTATTTGGGTTCATTATGGGAGCATGGGGTATCTCAGTGGTAATGGGTCTTTTGGCCGCCTTTTTATCCTTTAAAATACCTAAACCTGTGCTTAATTATATGATTGAAAAAAGGATTAAGGAGTATTCTGGGCAGATGGTAGATTCCCTAACCCTTTTATCTAATGGGATCAGGGCCGGGCTCTCCATGCCTCAAGCGCTTGGAATGGTGGCAGCAGAAATGCCGGCCCCTACCTCTCAAGAATATAATTTGATTTTACAGCAACAAAGAATTGGGGTTACGTTGGAGGAGTGTCTGGAAAATCTCGCCGCTAGGATCCCCACTGAAGATAATGAAATGTTTGTTACTGGAGTGAATATTCTTAAGGAAACTGGGGGAAATCTATCAGAAACCTTTGATACTATTGTAACTGTTATCAGGGAGCGGATTAGAATTGCCCAGAAAATTGAGCAATACACTGCCTCGGGAATGTTTCAAGGGATGACCATAGCGGCCATGCCTTTTGGTATCGGGGGTATCTATGCCGCTACTGATCCCGGTTCTATGGAGAGGGTGTTTGCCCATCCCCTTGGAATTGCTTTGATGGTAGCGGCGGTGGTTCTTGATGGAATCGGTTTTTTTATCATTTTAAAAATAGTTAAGATTAAGGTCTAGTCCTAAAAATCCGATAAATAAAAAGTATGAATTTTAGCTAAAAAGGAACTTGCTATGAAGTTTTTTAAATACTTTTTATTTACCTTGGTACTACCTCTCTCCTTAGAAGCAGGCGTGAATCTTAAAAATGGAAACTTTTATATAACCTACTTTGATGTATTGGTTCCTGGCGGTGGTAAAAACCTGGAAATAAGTCGTACTTATAATTCCAAATCCACCTCCAAAGGCTGGTTTGGCTTTGGTTGGGGAAGTGATTTTGAAACTAAACTCGAAGTTGCGGCCGATAGCTCAGTTATTATTCATGAGAATGGCTCTGGTGCGGAAACGAGGTTTGTCCCCAAAGGACCTGTTAATGCTGCAGAAGCGGCCAGTAAGATTATCGCGGCAATGAGATCAAAAAATAAAGTATCTGATGAAGTTGCCAAAAATTTAAGTGAAAAGTTAATTAATGATGCCGAACTTAGGCAGGCCTATGCTAAAAAATTCGATGTTAAAGCAGATATAGCTCAGGGAACAAAGTTGTTTTCGAGCAGTCGCGGACTTCAAACGGTGACTCGGTTAAATAGAGGATTTAAAAGACGTTATAACGATGGAAAATATGAACTTTTTGATGATGACGGGAATTTAACAAGCATTCACGACCGTCACGGATACAAACTATTTTTAAACTACAAGAATGGGAAATTAAAGTCCATAAAAGATTCCATGGGGAAACAACTTTTCTTTGAACTCTATGCTGACGGAAAGGTAAAAAAAATAACTACCACGGGTGGTAAAAGCTCTACTTATAAATATGATGGTGGAGATCTTGTTGAATCTAAAGATATTGCAGATAATCTCTATAAATTCACTTACGATTCAAATCATAATATGACATCGGTGATCTATTCTGATGGCGCCAAAATGGAGATAACCTATACAAAAAGGACTCAATTCGTTTCACAAATTATAAACAGATCAGGTGAAGAGACCAAGTATAAATATGAAAACAACTCAAAAAACCCCAACTTTCATTATTGGACTTTGGTGACTAAGCAATCGGGTGGTAGGGAAGTTACCAATAGATATGAATATGAGATAAAGCCTCGACCTGATGGGTCCCAGTACACCTATAGAACGCTTACTAACATAAATGGATTTAAAACCGAGACAGTCTATTCTGAGTGCTGTTCCAATCCTGTTAAAATAGACAGAAATGGGGATATTACTACTTTTGCCTATGATGAAAGTGGTCTTTTAACTAGAAAAACTAACTCGTCGGGAAAATTTCTCAAGCTTGAATATGATAAAAAAATCAAGAAAATAAACAAGGTTACTAATAATGATGGTTGGACTAAATTTGAATACGATAAAAAAGGGAATTTGGCCAAGGCCAGGAATAGTGAGGGCAAGTCAGTTCTTTTAATCTATGACTTAAAAGGTCGTATCAGTAAGATGATTGATTATCACAAAAAGAAGGATAAAAAACGGGCGCTTACCTTTAAATACAATGCCGCTGGTAAACCTGTGGAAATTGCCATGAGTAATATAGGCAAGATAAGAGTTTCCTATGACAGCTACGGTGAAATTAAAGAAGTGAAATCAAGTGCTGGTAGTAAAATGGCAGTACAGGTGACTAATGCCTTTAAAAACCTTTTATCAATAGTTAGGCCTGCCGGTGTTAACTTAAATATGTAGGAGGCCTACAGTGAAAAAACTGCTTATCATTACCCTATGTGGTTTAAGCTTTACTACCTTTGCACAAAGGGATTTTGCAGACCAATTGGGAGAAAAAATAGAAGGATGCCCGGAAGGTTGCACTTGCATAACGGATATCAATAGAGAATCTAAGGCGCGAAAAAAGCTGGGGGAATCTGTTGATGAAGATAAAACCGGGGTTAAAGATAAAAGACGAAGACGTAGGATTAAATCTAAATAAATTGGTGGCAACTATGAAATTTATAAGCTTAGTTTTTCTTTTAATAATTTCCTCAAACTCTATCGCCAGAGAATTGGGTGAGGATGTATCTAATGTGGATTGCACTAATAGTATCCAAAAATCTAGGCCCTATATGGAACTGGTAAAAGTTGATATTAAAGATGATGAAATTCCAGAAGTTAAAGATAGAGAAAAGAAAACTATCTCAAAGTAGGTCTAATCAAGTCCGGCCTTTAAATCTTTTGGCCTAATCTTCTCAGGTAGGGATTCTAAAATCATTTCCTTACCCGCCCTTACTTTTTTGCGTGACTCTATTTGAACCTTATTAAAAACAACTGCGATATAAGGTTTTAAGGGTTTGTGAAGATGAAAAAATAATGGGGTGTCAGAAATAGGAATTGAAAGAATTAAAAAACTAAAAACAAAAAATATAAGATATTTTAAAATGCTCATTATTCCTTTTCGGTAATAGTTTTTTGTACATAAATAATAGATTTCTCTAAACTTTTTTTATCTATCGGGTGTTCTAATACATCAATGGCACCACTGAGAATGGCATCAATCTTTAGCTTTTCCAGCGTGAGATATGTTGTAAGGATTACCCCTAGGCCTTCATTATTTTCCGTTAGGTTTTCACAAAATTCTATACCCGAAATTTCTCCCAAATTCATATCTACCAGACAAATATTGCAGTATACATTTTTTATGATCTCTTGGGCCCTTTCAAGAGAGTTTGCTTCGCCCATTACTGTGAAATTTAGGTCTTCCAACATCTCTACCGTCAATCTTCGCGAGAAGTCAGAGGGATCTATAACTATGATTTTTGGTTCCATTCTTTTGCCTCGAATTGGTGCTATATTTCTATTTTAACTTAAAAACATAAATTTTTAAGGAGTTCTTAGATGAGTCGCATTACTTTTGAAGAAATATACATGAAATTGGCCTTTGATCTAGCAAAACGTTCAACTTGCATTAGGCTCCAAGTTGGAGCAGTAGTCGTCTCTTCTGATTATTCAAGGGTTTATGGATTAGGTTATAATGGCAATGCAGCAGGTCTACCTAACAAATGTGACACTTCTACGCCGGGAACTTGTGGATGCCTGCATGCGGAAGATAATGCGCTTCTTAAAACCAATGGTGGCCCTGAGGTGTCAAAAATAGTTTTTGTTACCCATCAACCTTGTTCTTATTGCGCCAAGAGGATGGTGAATAAAGGGGGAGTGAAAAAGGTCTTCTATGCTCTTCCTTATCGCCTTCGAGAAGGGGTGGATATATTAGAAAGTACAGGTATTGAGGTGGTTAATTTCTCTCTCCCGAGTAAAGATGAATTGTATCAGGAATTAGGCCACTAGAGGTTCTTGAATCTGATTTTTTTTATTCCAGGAATTTTTTTTCTGTTCCCAATTAATTAGTGCGAGTCCAATGACCTCAGAAAAGTGTTTAACCGGTATGAATTTAATTTTATCCAGATATTCTTTAGGGATATCCACTAAATCCTTTTGATTTTCCCACGGGATGATAATGGTATTTATTCCCACTCTCATGGCCGCTAAGGCCTTTTCTTTTAGACCACCAATTGGCAAAACCTTACCTGTAAGGGTTATTTCCCCAGTCATGGCAATATGTCGATTTACCGGGCATCCGGTAAATAACGAGACAATGGTAGTGGCCAAGGTTATTCCAGCACTTGGCCCATCTTTAGGAATAGCACCTGCCGGCAGGTGGATGTGAATTTCACTATGTTCAAAATCTTTCTCGTCGATACAAAAAGCTTCAGCATTACTTCGGATATGGCCTATAGCTGTCTGCGCCGACTCCTTCATCACATCACCTAACTGTCCAGTTAGCGTGATTCCTTTTCCTCTCATTTTGGTAGATTCTACAGAAAAGATTTGGCCTCCGGCCGAGGTCCAGGCAAGTCCGGTGCAAACGCCGACTTCATTTTTTTCATTCTTATTATCTGTTGTGAACAGTCTAGGGCCGAGGAAATCGGGAATCATCTCCGGAGTGATAACCGTTTTTGTTGTTTTCCCTTTGGCAATTTTAATGGCCACTTTTCTAAATAAGGCACCTAGCTTTCTCTCGAGATTTCGAAGTCCCGCTTCAAAAGTAAAATTTCTCACTACAACTTTTAGACTTTCTAGAGGGATCTCTACCAATTCGCTAGGGACTCCATTTTCCTCTAATTGTTTAGGAATGAGAAACTTCTCTGATATTTTAAGTTTTTCTTCTTCGGTATAGCCAGGTAAGGATATGATTTCCATCCGATCTCGAAGAGGCACTGGTATGTTTTCTAAAACATTGGCAGTGGCAATAAACATTACCTTTGAAAGATCAAAAGGAAGGTTGATAAAATTGTCGCGGAAGCTGTCATTTTGTTCAGAATCGAGAACTTCTAAAAGGGCGCTTGAGGGATCGCCTCTGAAATCTCCTCCTAACTTATCAACTTCGTCCAATAAGATGACAGGATTGTTGGTTTTAATTTGTTTTAAGGCCTGAATAATTCTACCAGGCATGGCCCCAACATAAGTTCTTCGATGGCCTCTGATTTCTGCTTCATCTTTTATTCCACCTAGAGATATACGGGCGAATTTTCTCCCCGTGGCCCTGGCAATAGATTTACCAAGAGAAGTCTTGCCAACTCCAGGAGGACCGCTGAAACAGAGAATAGGTCCTTTTATTGTCCCACCCTTGAGTTTCTGCACGGCCAAAAACTCCAGGATTCTCTCTTTTACCTTTTCCAGTTCAAAATGATCTTCATCTAAAATCTTTTTGGCATGGTCTAAATCGTAATGGTCAACACTTGAAACCGACCAGGGAAGTTCAATCAGCCAGTCGAGATAGTTTCTAAGAATTGTCGCTTCCGATGATTCCGGATGCATTTTTTCTAGTCTTTGGATGTTTTTTAAGGCCTCTTTTTCACGTTCGGCCGGCAACTTGGCATGATAGAGGTTATTTCTAAGCTCTTCAAATTCATCCTCAACTCCCTCGGGGTTTAAATCTCCAAAGTCAGGTTTAAAATTTCTCATCTGATCACGAAAATTATTAATATCCTTATTAGATCTATTATAATCGTCAAAGAAATTTCCTCGACTATTGGATTGCATATTTTGCACTTCAATTTCACGAGCAAGGATATTACTAATCTTATTTAGTCGATCAATAGGGTCTGTTGCCTCTAAGAGCATCTGTTTTTCTGCCACCCTCAGGCTTAAATTAGAGGCCACGAGGTCCACTAATCTCCCTGGGTCTGATATATCCTTAGATATAGGAATCAGATCAGGGGAAAGATTTTTGCAAACAGTAACGTATTTTTCGAGTAGATCCTGCACATGAGATGTTTTCAGCTTTATTAAGGGATCATTTTCTTCAATTTTTCCATCATCAATAGTTGATATTTTTACTTTAAAGAAGGGTTCAGTTGTATCAAAGCTTTGAATTCTCGCCTTCTTGATACCTTGGACCAAAATCTTAATCCGTCCATCAGGCAATTTGCGCATTCTCATGATCATGGCCACGGTTCCCACATCATATATTTCATGAGGTGGAGGATTTTCGGTTGTTACATCCTTTTGACTGGCCAATAAAATTAATTTATCAAACTTTTCAAATGATTCCTCAACAGCTTTTATAGAGGATGCCCGGCCTACAAATAAGGGGAGAATCATAAAGGGATAAACGACTAAATCTCTTATAGGTAAAAGGGGCAGGTTTTCCTTAATCTGAATCTCTTCCCCGTTATAGTTTGTGACCATTATTTATTCTCCTGGACAATAATCAATTCGGGATTTTTGGCACTTCTCTTTAAAATATTTCACCTAATGAACAAGCTATATTTAGTTAAAACCCATACTTGAGAAGCAAATTTTTATATGCGGTATATCAAAGTAAGCAAGTAATGCCTTGTGTAGGTTTGAGAAATTGAGTAGAACTAGGTACAAATCCTATACAATAATTTTCATTTAGGTAAATAACGATGATTGCTACATTAGAAAACGGTGTTAAATTTATTGATAAAAGACACACCTATGTTGCCGAGGGAGTTGAACTAGGCCCAGGAACAGTGATTTACCCCAATTGCCATCTTGAGGGAAAAACCAAAATTGGCAAGGATGTAACTCTTGAGCCAGGCTCTATTATAAGAGACTCCATTATTGAAGATCAGGTAACCATTAAGGCCTATTCGTATATCGAAGATTCCATTATTAGAAAAAGCGCCACCATAGGGCCTTTTGCTAGGGTAAGGCCTGGCAGCGATTTGGGTGAAGAATCTAAGATTGGTAACTTTGTAGAAGTAAAAAAATCAAAGCTTGGTAATAGGGTGAAAGTTTCCCACTTAAGCTATGTGGGAGATGCCGAGATTGGAGAAGACTCTAATATTGGATGTGGTTTTATAACCTGTAATTATGATGGAAAAAATAAGCACAAAACCTTGATTGGGAAAAAAACTTTTATCGGTTCTGATTCCCAAACGGTTGCTCCAGTAGAAATAGGTGATAATTGTTTTGTGGCCAGCGGAACCACAATCACTAACGATATGCCTGATGGTTCCTTTGCTATTTCTAGAGGAAGACAGGTGACCAAAGAAAAACTGGCCAAAATTTTTTTAAAGTGAGTAATACATGTGTGGAATTGTAGGACATATTGGGGCAGGTGATTCAGTTGATAAAGTTTTAGAAGGACTGAAAAGGCTTGAATACAGAGGTTATGATTCTGCGGGGATTTGTTTTAAAAATTCAGCTGGCGATCTATCCCTATTTAAAAAGACTGGTAAGTTGGCCAATTTAATTAATTTATTAAATAATCAAGATCATCATTCTTCTTCCTCTGTTGGCCACACCAGGTGGGCCACTCATGGGGCAGTTAATGATATGAACTCCCATCCCCATCTTTATAAGAACCTGGCGATTGTTCACAATGGTATTATTGAAAATGCTGAGGAACTTAGAAAAGGTCTTACGGCCAGAGGTTTTAAGTTTACCTCTGATACTGACTCAGAAGTTTTTCTAGGCCTTTTAAGCTTCGAGCTAGAAGAGGGTCGCGATCTTCTTGCTGCCACCTCTAATGCTTTTAAAAAATTAAAAGGGAGTTCGGCATTTGTTATCCAATCGAGCGATTCAGATGGCATTGTTACCATAAAAAGAGGGGCCCCTTTAGTTTGCGGAATTAATGAAAATCTTGGTGAGGCGATGGTTAGCTCTGACCCCTACGCTTTAATAGGCTTTGTTGAAAAGATCTTTTTTCCCGATGATGATGTAATGTGCTTTTTAAGCAAAGGTAGTATTAACTTCTACGATTTAGATGGATCTCCTAGTACTCGCTATTTGGCCAAAGACTTGGAAACTAATTTTGAAATTTCTACCAAAGGGCAATTTGAGCATTACATGCTTAAAGAAATTTATGAACAACCAGTGCTGATTAGAAAATTGTCCGATATCTACCTGGAGGGAATCGACCTGGAGCTTGAAAGACCAAAAAGAGTTCACCTCGTAGGTTGTGGAACGGCCTTTTACGCCGGAATGGTAGTGGGACAGATGCTAGAAAAGCTATTAAAGATTCCCGTTAGTTTGGAGTTCGCTTCTGAATTTCGTTATAAGGACCCTCTTTTACTTCCGGGAGACCTGGCCATTTTCATCAGTCAATCTGGGGAAACTGCTGATACTTTGGCGGCCCAAAAACTTTGTAAAGATAAAGGAATAAAAACCATCTCTATTGTAAATGTGGAAGGTTCAACCCTATTTAGAGAGGTGGATCAAAACTTTTTAATCCATGCCGGTCAAGAGATTGGTGTGGCCTCCACCAAGGCCTTCACTCAACAGGTTTTAACGGGCAGGATAATTTGTGAGGCCTTTGCGGGTACTAAGGATTTTAAGTCGTTAAAACAAAAGTTTTCCCTGCTCTCCCATAGGATTGAAGAGCTTTTAAACCAAGCAGAACTCTTCAAAGAGATGGCCCAAAAAATATATAACTTCCAGGGATTCTTTTTCACCGGAAGAGGGCCTTATTATCCAGTTGCCCTTGAAGGGGCGTTGAAGTTAAAAGAAATCGCTTACGTTCATGCAGAAGGTTATGCTGCAGGAGAGTTAAAGCATGGGCCGATTGCCTTGATCGATGAAAAAATGGTCAACATTGCCATAGTAGGCCCAGAGCTATTTGATAAAACTGTTTCTAATATTCAAGAAATTAAGGCCAGAAAGGGTATCATTATTGGAATAGGTCCAGACGTGGCTGATCTTAGAAATATTTGTGATCTTTTTATTCCTTTAACATTTGAGGGCCTAGAAGAGCTCTCCCCGCTTTATGTCAACGTGGCCAACCAACTTCTCTCTTATCACATCGCCAAGCAAAAAGGGACCGACATAGACAGGCCAAGAAATTTGGCCAAATCGGTAACAGTCGAATAGCATCACCGGTAAATGGAATTAAAAGATCTAAATCCCAATCAACAGGAAGCTGTCCGACTCACCGACGGGCCTATCATGATTTTGGCCGGGGCCGGATCGGGAAAAACTAGAACCTTAGTTTCTCGAATTACCTATTTGCTTCAAGATAAAATGATAAGCCCTTATAAACTATTGGCCTTGACTTTTTCTAACAAGGCGGCAAGAGAGATGAGGGAGCGGGTTTCTCAGTTAATTGATATAGAACTAGGTGCTCTTCAGATCACAACGTTCCATTCCTTTTGTGTGAAGGTATTAAGATCGGAAGTTGCCCAATTAGGACTAAGTAGAAACTTCACCATTTACGATAGCTCGGAATCTAAGGCAGTAGTCAAATATCTTTTAGGTAAAAGGGGAATAAGCACTAAAGAAATATCTCCCTTTGAAATATTAAACTATATTGAAGAGATAAAAAACTTAGGTCATTACATAGATCGGGCCGGTGAATTTGGATATGAGATTGATTGTGATCATGAATTTTATTCTTTTTACGTCGAATATGAAAGAGAACTGGCCAAGGCCAATGCGCTAGATTTTGGCGGCCTTATCAGTGGGGTAATCCAGCTTTTTGAAAAATTTCCTGAAGTTAAAACCCGTTACCAAAATAGGTTTGAGTATCTTTTAGTAGATGAGTACCAAGATACCAACAAAGCGCAATTTGAACTTTTGAAGATGCTTACAGGAAAGCGTTGTAATATCTGTGTTGTGGGTGATGAGGATCAATCAATCTATTCATGGAGGGGGGCGGATATTTCCAATATTTTGGATTTTGAAAAAGTTTTCCCTGGTGCAAAAATTTTAAAATTAGAACAGAATTACCGGTCTTCAAAAAATATAATCGAGGCCGCCACTTGTGTGATCGAAAAAAACTCCCTCCGAAAGGATAAGAAGATGTGGACGGAGAATCCGCAAGGTGAATCCATTAAAATCATTGAATGCAAAGATGACCGGTTAGAAGCAAGCTTTGTTGCCGAAGAGATATTAAAGTTAAAAGGAGAGCAGGTACTCCTAACGGATATTTCTGTTTTCTACCGGACCAATTCTCAATCTCGGCTTATTGAAGATAGTTTGAGGAAAAAAAATATCCCCTATCGAATTATTGGGGGAACTAAATTTTATGATAGAAAAGAAGTAAAGGATATGTTGGCCTACATGAGAATCGTGGTCAACGAGAAGGATTCCCTGGCCATAAGTCGAATCATAAATGTTCCAGCAAGGGGAATTGGTGCCATCTCTCTTAGAAAATTGGAGGATGAAGCGATTAGAATGTCGGTATCACTGTGGGATGCCTTAAAAGATATTGTGGATAACCCCGAAAAATATCTTCACTTGAGATTGAGCGCTAAAATGAAATCCGCTTTGCGCGAGTTAGTTACAATTATTTCTGAAGCGAAGGTATTGGAAAAAGAAAAGACTTCTCCTGTTTTTATTTTCGAAAAACTTTTGCAAGAAACGGGGTATTTGAACTATCTCAAGGCCAATAAGGATTTCGAGTCCTTGGCCAGGCTAGAGAATTTGGAAGAACTGGGAAGTGCCATCAAGCAATATGAACAAATTACACCTTCGCCAACGCTAATAGGATTTTTAGAAAATATTACCCTTGATTCCCATGTGGAAGACCCAGAAGAAAAACAAACTGGTGAAATTTCCCTAATGACAGTTCATGGTGCTAAGGGGTTGGAATTTCCTTATGTTTTTTTAGTGGGAGTAGAGGAAAATCTTTTTCCCTCCTATAAAAGTTTGGACCACGGTATTGAGGCCCTAGAGGAAGAGAGAAGGCTTTTTTATGTTGCCATGACCCGGGCCATGAAAAGCCTCTATATTTTATTTGCCAGGGGAAGAATGCTTTTTGGCCAGGTCAAATTTAACGGCCCTAGTAGATTTATAGATGAGATCCCCGAACATTACTACACCTGGCAAAGAGAAGGAGGAGAGGACCAATCCTTTTACCTCGGTGATGATGAAAAATATTTTTCTCAAGAAGAGGCCTCCTACGATGAGGTTGTATATCAGGTGGGAAAAAAGGGTACGAGTAAAAGTAGGAATATTCTTGGCCCTAAATATCTGGCCGGCCAATATATTTTTCATGATCTTTATGGTGAAGGAAAAATATTGGAGACTAAAGGAACCGGGGAACAGGAAAAAATAGTTATAAAATTTAGGGATGGGGCAAAAAAAAGGTTTATGGCCTCTATGGCCCCAATCAGTCTCATTGAATGAATACTTTGACGGAAAAGTTAACAAAATTATTACACGATAAGGGTATTGAGTTTGAGGAGAGAGATCACCCGCCAGGTGAAACTTGTGAGGCCGCGGCAGATGCTAGGGGTGAAGATTTAAAAATTGGCGGCAAGACTCTACTATTTAAGGATAAAAGAGGATTTCATTTATTTGTCCTATCTGCCGCTAAAAAGGTCGATAATAATAAAATAAGAAAAATTTTAAAATCTCAGAAACTAAGATTTGCCACAACCGTTGAATTGAAAGAATTGGCCGGAGTCGAAAAGGGGGCCCTTCCCCCAATTGGCCGTGATCTTCTCCCCTTTGATCTCTACCTAGACAAGTCTATTCTAGAAAATGAAAAAATCGCTTTTAATGCAGGAATACTCACAAAATCTTTTATTTTAAAACTAGAGGACTATCTCAAACTAGTTGATCCAATTATTTGCGAATTTTCAAAAGAGGAATAGGTTGCTAGCATCAGATATATGAAAGCTTCCATCGATATTGGTTCTAATTCTATTTTGCTTTTGGCCGGAGAATATGAAAATGCTAGATTCTTTGAATCAGTTAACATGGCCAGAGTAACAGGCCTTGCCAGAGGAATAGATAAAACTGGAGAACTCTCGGTAGAAGGAATGAAATCTTCTTTTGAGGTTTTAAAAGAATATAAGGGAAAGCTAGATAGTTTGGGGATTACCCCGCAAGAGACTTTGGTCACCGCCACCGAGGCCTCAAGAGTGGCAAAAAACTTTTCGCAGTTTTCCGCCAAAGTTAAAGCGGAGCTGGGTTTTAAGATAAACCTTTTAAATGCAAAAGGTGAGGCCTATTTTTGCGCCAAAGGAGTCAATTTAGGAGACGAGTCTCTTTTTGAAGACTCAGTTTTAATTGACTTGGGAGGGGCCTCAACGGAGCTGATCTACTTTGGTTCAAAACCGTTTTCATTTAAAAGGTTCGTGAGCCTTCCCGTGGGTTCCGTGCGGGCCAGTGATTGGATTAAAGAGGGAAGCTTTGATAAAAACATGAACACGGTCCTTGAAAATTTTGATGTGAATAAATTTAGGAGTGATGAAGTTATCGGAGTGGCAGGAACGATTACCTCCCTAGCGGCCATGATGTTGGAGCTTTCCCAGTATTCAGACAAAAAAGTGATGGGAAAGATCTTTGAAATGCAGTTTTTAGAGAGGTTTGTGAAAAAATTAGAAGCTATGTCGGTGAAAGAAATTGAAGCAACTTTTCCGGTAGTGGGCAAAAGGTTGAGCACAATTGTCGGTGGAAGCAAGGTTACCCTTGAGATTTGCAAAAAATTGAAGATGGAAAAACTTTTTATATCTACCTATGGGCTTAGATTCGGGACTATAATAGAAGATGAGGTAGACCCTAAATTTTTACAAGATGAGAAATGAGATATGGATAATGCATTATTAAAACTAAAAGAAGGCGATGTTTTATTTGTTGAAGGAGAGATGATTAGTGAGCTTTTCATCATAAAATCCGGAGAGATTGGAATATTTAAAGAAAAGGGTGATCGGTTGGACCCTTATCGAAATATAGACGCTGGCAGTTTAGTGGGTGAAGTTTCCATCTTTACCAACGAAAAACATCGTGGGGCCACTGCTGTGGCCACCATGGATTCAGAAATTGTCAAAATTTCTAAAGAAGCTATTTTAAAGGTTATGAACTCCAGGCCTCTTTGGCTGGGAGAAGTGATGAAAAATATTACGGATACTCTAATCTACACCGGAAAATTAATGAAGGATCAATCGATCTTTCAAGATGACATGACTAGAGAATTTAAGATTTTAACTCCCGATATGGAAGGCCGGTATTTAAATTCAATAGATGATTATCGCAGAAAATCAGGTGTAGTAAGGACTAACGCTTAGAGTTGCTTCTAATTATTTCAATGACGATTTCAGAAACCCTATTGCGGGCCCTTTTTATATGAATGTTTTCATCACCAAGATGACTAATAAGCGTGTCATACGCGCTTTCGGCATATTTTCTAGGGGCCAGGGTAAGTACTCTTCTTTGAAACTCAATATTTAAATTTCTAAGCGCCACACCAAAAACCTGAGGAGGTATTTTAGCAAAAATGTTGGTTATCTCACTATCTTTTAATTTAGCAATATCTTTAAAACTGTAACTGTTTTCCATCAACTCTTCTGCAAGTTTGGGATTTTTAAGCTGAATTTTCTTTAAAATATTTACCTTTTCCGTTTCATTTAACATCTGGATAATTTCAAAGGCCTTGGCACGTCCATTGATAAAAATATCCCTTTTTACTGTTTCCACTATCTCTTCTCCTTGGCCGTTGCAGGTTCAAATTTCTCTCTTTCTAATTTGTATTTCCTGATGGCATTATCGAGTTGTATCTGATGTTCATCTCTTAAACTTTGCAGTTGGCCCTCTTGTGTGGCCCGCAGTCTTATTATTTGATCATTATGAATTGTTCTAAGCTCAGTGATGGTCTTCTTGGCCCGCTGATTTTCAAAATTGACAGCTTTTATGATTTTAGTTTGGAGTTTCTTTACCACAACCCCTTGCCTTTCTTTAAGCGAGCTAAGTTGCAGATAGTAGTCCCGCTTGACCGATTTAACCGCCCTTATATTTTCTTCTCTAACTTTTACAAGCTCGTCTCGTTGTGACCGATTCATTTTGCGGACATTACGCACATGACGCGCCTCTTGAGCTGCTCTTGCGTTTTGTTTGGCCAAAGCTACGTGTCTACTGGTACTCATAATTCTTCTATTCTATGGGTGTTTCTTATATGATACGTCCTATCAAAAACAATGGCAGGGAGGAAAATATGTCGCAGGTTTATCCTGGAAAAATTTATCTAGTTGCTGGAAAAAGAACGCCTTTTGGCTCTTTTGGCGGATCTTTGATTAAAATTAAACCAGTTGATCTGGCAGTTCATGCTACTACGGCCATGCTAGAAGAGATTGGCCTCTCACCAGATAAAATTGATCAGGTTATATTGGGTAATGTAGTGCCCTCTTCTACAGATACAATGTATGGAGGAAGACACCTCGCTTTAAAGTCTGGAATGCCTGAATCAACTCCGGGAATAACCATAAACCGACTTTGTGGCTCGGGGATTGAGGCCATCTTGCAGTCCTTTAACTTAATCAAGCTTGGTCAGGCCCATTGCCTACTGGCCAGTGGAACTGAAAATATGTCCATGGTTCCTCATCTTACTTACGGTGCCCGCTTTGGAACTAAGTATGGCCCGCTCAAATCAATAGATATGTTGCTTGATGCTCTGACTGATCAGCATTGCAATATCCCGATGGGAGTAACCGCCGAAACCTTGGCGGAAATGTATGAAATAACCAGAGATGAATGTGAAGTATTTTCTGTTAACTCCCATAAAAAAACGTCCAATGCCTATAAGGAAAATCTGCTTCAAGGTGAATTGGCACCAGTTAAATTAAAAAGGGGTGAGCTTAGTCGCGATGAACACCTAAGAGAAGATGTCTCACTTGAAGCAATGAAAAAATTAGCACCAAACTTTAAACCAGGCGGAGTTGTAACCGCCGCCACGGCTTCAGGAATTGTCGATGGTGCTGCCTCAGTTCTTGTGGCCTCCGAGAGTTTTGTGGAAAAAGAAGGACTGACTCCATTGGCCGAAATTATAGATGGCCATACGTTAGGGGTGAATCCTAAAATTATGGGTATAGGACCGGTACCGGTTATTAGAGAGATGTTGGAAAAGAATAACTTAAAGATGGACGAGATCGATCTTTTTGAAATTAATGAGGCCTTTGCTGCACAAACTTTGGCGGTGGTTAAGGAATTGAATCTAGATTCTAGTAAATTAAATATCTGGGGAGGCGCCACGGCCATAGGTCATCCTCTAGCAGCGACGGGGGTGAGAATTTCTCTCACTTTGGCCAGACAGCTAAATGAGCTTAAACTTAAAAGAGGCATTGCTTCCGCCTGTATTGGTGGCGGACAAGGGATAGCAATCCTTTTGGAATCTATAAGATAGTTAATGGAAGAAAAAGAAATTAGGTTTTTAGACCAAGACATTCGAGAGTATCGAAAGTGGCTCAAGTTAAATATTTACAGTGTTACCTGGAAGGGAAAATATACCAAGGAATTTGAAGAATTTTGGACTTTGTTTTTTGGCCAGGATCAAAATTTAGCGCAAATAATCCAGCGTTTTGAATTTGCCAAATCTATTGTAAAAGTGGGGCCTTTGATTTCATGGCTCAATTTTTTAATGGAACGGCTCTTGGCCTACACCTTTATTTATAAAAAAACTTCCCTACTAGAACTTTCTAGGGAGACAGGCATTCCTGTTCCTAGGATGGCCACAATTCTTCGAAACTTTTTTTTAGAGGCCTTTCCCTATTTTGATGAATACTTTAACAATATTTTTCATGTGGGAAATTTGGCCACTCACAATTTGCACCTGACCTTTGACAAAGTGGCCATCGAGAAAAAACTTTCTAAAGATTTTTATGGGCCGGCCGATGATGACATCCTTTCAAGTTTAGAAGTCACCCTGTTTGATGAATGGCCGATATTTATTAAAAAATTAAAAAAACATCTACATATTCCAGTAAAACAATACAAAAAGATAAATGCCAAACAGTTGATAAAAGATAATATTGGACCCTTTTTAGAAGTCATGGCCCTTTTGCTTCTCGGGTATGCCCTTATCATCGGTATTAAACACTTCAACAAATGGTATGAAAAAATCCTAATAGGTAAAATTGAAATTTTTGAGCCGCAAAAAAAAGGGGAAGGAAATAAAATTTTTTTTAAAAAAGTAAACCCTAAGGAATTGGCAGCCTTAAAAGCTCCAGCGAAAAATTTAGAGGAGATCACAAATCTTGAGACTAAAGAAACTATCGATGCTGAATTTGAAACCGAATCAGAGGTTATTCTAACCTCCTGGAAGGCCCTACCAAAAGATTTTAACATCACCGATTTAGAACATTCAGAATATGAAGAGTTTAAGAAACGAGCGATTAGAGATAATCGCTATGGTAATAGAAAAATATATCGCATTATGATGGAATCAGTTCATCCGGGAGCAATTAAGAAAAAATTAGATACTCTGCTCACAAAGTACCAAGTCACCCAAGTAGATAATGTAAAACCCGGTACCTACGTTCCCGGCGGTCTCTACTATAATATTTTTGTGCCTAAAAAATTCCTCAAGGAGTTCTTGGCCCAAGTAATGGAAACAGAAGAGGCCACTCTCTACGAAACCCGGACCAAAATAAAAAATCCACTCGGCAAAGGAAGGGTTTTTATTTGGATTAAAGGTTTATAGCTACATAGCGTTATCAGAAATTGAAAAAAGAGATTTTAATTTTCTAAGAGTTTTATGGGCCTTCCCCAAGTAGTACCACTGACGAACAGAACCGATAAGCATTGCAGCAATAAAGCCGTAGGCCAAACCGGAATGAATAGGTTTTGAAACCATTCCAGTGTCATAAGCACCACCTAACAAGAATGCAAACATACCAAGAACTAGCATTAACATGGTCCAGGGAACAGTCTGTCTTTTTCCTACGGTTGTTTCATGAAGAAATTGCTTGGTTTTCTTTACATAAGGATCGAGGTCTTTAGGAGGGTCTTCGAATAATTCTTCTAGGTTAGCTCCCGAAGTTAATATTTGATAAATATTACTAACTAAGCGCGAAACTCCAATAAAATAAAACATCACAAAGGCCTGGGCAAACATGGTAAATAAAAATGCAGCGATGGCCAATTTAATATGGGAAAAAGAAAAACTGAGCCAGCCCAAAGCTGTCATGGATGTTGCACCGATTAGGAGCACCATTAATATAATTAAAGTTCTAAGTAAATAGGCCATAAAATTATCTAGCTTTCTGTTATTTGTTTTGTTAATTTCCCCGAAACTAATAGCAGTGTATTAAAACTTTTGCAAGAAAATGGATAAACCTAAAAAACTTTTGGATAGCCCCCTATTAGGCAGCCTCGTGATGCCTATCGCTATAACTCTCGTGGCGGTGCTCATCGTATTTGGTGCTTCAAAGCTCCTATTTACCGATAGATCCCATCAAGACCTCATTTATGAAATGAAATCTAAAACCTTTGGCAATAGATGGGTAGCAGCATTTGAACTTTCCAAGTTAATTGCTACCTCTAGTATTCCACAGGAAGATATTCCCCAATTCGTGGATGATTTAATTGGCATTTATAAGGCCAGCCAGGATCCTCGAACTCGGGATTTTATCATTGTTGCCTTTGGGGTGCTTAAGAGCTCAAATGCGCTTCCCACGATTACCTACGCTTTAGAAAATGAAGATGATGCAAATATCTTATTTCATTCCATCGTTGCCATAGGGAATATGCCACAAGATATCGAATTTGATTGGGATGTTCTAATACCCTTTTTAGATGAATCAGATAACGGATTAAAACAAGCTGCTATTTTGGCCTTGGCCTCTCATCATGTGGATAAGGCCTATCCTAAAATAGCAACTCTCTTAACTAGTGATGACCGGGGTGTGCGTTTTTCCGCTGCTACGGCCTTGATTGCGCCCAAAAATAAGAAGGCCCTACCGGTTTTAAAAGAAATTATGACGCTAAATGCAAGTGATGGCTTTAAACCTCACGAGTTAACGGGGCTTAAAATTAATGTTTTAAATGAACTGGAAAAAAGTAAATGGACCGAGGCGAGTAACCTAGTTGTTGAAATGATGCAAAATGAAAAGAATATTCAATTGAAAACTAGGGCAGAAGAAGTTTATAAATATTTGAAAAATTGATTTAATTTAAACATAATTCCTTTTTAGGAAAAATTTGATAAGTTAAGGGTCATACCCTTAATTTATGAATACCCTTGCAATAAAAGGTGGAAAGGTCATGAGCGAAGAGACCAAGACCAACATTAATAGAAGAGAATTTTTTAGTTATCTAACCGTTGGTTGGGTTGCCTTTACTGCAGCAGTTGCTGGACTTTTAGGGCTAACCTTTCGGTTTACCTTCCCCAACGTCAACTTTGAACCAGAAATGGATTTTCTTGCTGGCAATCCCGCGGATTATGAAGAAGGGGTTGATGAACGGTGGAAGGTAAAATACGGAGTTTGGATTATCAAGTTGGAAGGGAGGCTGGCCGCTCTTTCTAATATCTGTACCCACCTGGGCTGCATTCCAAACTGGCTGGCCGGCGAAAGGAAATTTAAATGTCCTTGCCATGGATCTGGTTTTTATCAAAACGGTATCAACTTTGAAGGGCCTGCACCAAGGCCTTTAGAAAGATTTAAGATAACCATGACACCTGAAGGAACAATCAAGGTCGATAAGACTAAAATTTATCGTTACGAAAAAGGTCAATGGGATAATCCCGAGTCTTATTTGGAAGTTTAAAGGGAAGAGAAGATGTTTAGAAATGGTATAGAAGGATTTGCAAAAAAAGTCCGTGAAACTCAAGTTTGGAAATCTATATTTCGTCATGGGCCACCTAATAATTCAAGAAATAGGGCCGCGGTAGTTGCTGGAAACGTCTTTTTACATCTACATCCAATCAAACTTAAAAAATCTGGCGTTCAACTTGGTTACACCTGGTGTATGGGCGGATTAACCTTTTTTATCTTTTTGGCCTTGACCGTAACCGGTGTTTTATTAATGTTTTATTACCGTCCAACGGCGGAATATGCTTTCAATGATATTATTGCTCTTCGTGAACATGTGCCTCTGGGAATTATGAGAGAGATTCACCGTTGGGGTGCGCACGCCATGGTTATTACCGTTTGGCTGCATATGTTTAGGGTTTTTATGACAGGATCATATAAACCACCGAGAGAATTTAACTGGGGTGTAGGGGTTATTCTACTTATACTCACCCTGCTTCTTTCATTTACTGGTTACCTTCTTCCTTGGGATCAGCTGGCCATTTGGGCGATCACGGTTGGTTCTAATATGGCAAAGGCCACTCCCTTTCTAGGGCATGGTGGACCTGGTGCGACGCTGGCGCAAATTGGCGACTTTGTAATGGTTTCTGATAAAAACGACGTCCGTTTCCAACTCTTGGCCGGACGATTTGTTGGGGAACCTGCACTGCTTAGATTTTATATCCTTCACTGCGTTTTTATCCCTCTGGTAGTGGGAGTTTTGATTGCCATTCACTTTTGGAGAGTAAGAAAGGATGGTGGGATTTCGGCCCCACTTTAGATAATTCAAGAGGAATTTATGATTAAAGAGTTTATCAACTACATTTCTGATCCCATCAGGTCTTTTCCTATCATGGCAATTCTTTTTTTCCTTCAAATGAAGTTTTACCGTACCTTTGGGACCAAGAAGTTTTATGCTCTGCTTATGCTCATTGGTATACCGCTGGTTTTTCTCGCGGCCACGGATCCTAACTTCCTATTAATCCTAACCTGGCCGGATAACGTTCCCATCTCTCTTTTAATATTATCTCTTGGCTTTTTTACCTGGCTTAGCTTTCATAAAGCGGCAGTTAATGATGCTCGAATAGAAGCTGGGGAACCACCAGTTGAAGGAACTCCAGAAATGAGAGAAAAGGTTTGGTGTTGGCCTAACCTTGTCTATACCGAACTCTTTATGATGATTGCCGCCACGGTTTTCTTAATTGCCTGGGCGATTATCTTTAAGGCGCCACTTGAAGAGCCGGCCAACCCTACTTGGGCACCCAACCCGGCGAAAGCTCCTTGGTACTTTCTTGGACTTCAAGAAATGCTTGTATACTTTGATCCTTGGATGGCGGGAGTTGTGCTTCCGGGTATTATCGTAGTTGGTCTCTTGGCCATTCCATATTTAGATACCAATCCAAAGGGAAATGGTTACTACACGATTAAAGAAAGGCCCATGGCCATATCTCTATTTCTCTTTGGGTTTTTGGTCCTATGGATTTTTCTAATTATTATCGGGGTCTTCATGCGGGGACCAAACTGGACCTTTTATGGGCCATTTGAATTTTGGGATTTTCATAAGGTTCAAGCAGCCTTCAACATTAACCTATCAGAGTTTTTCTGGGTTAAGGGTCTTAATATGCCCATGCCACGGAGTATCTTCCTAAGGGAGATCGTGGGAATTGTTTTAACTTTTGCTTACTTGTCCCTTCCAGGATTTCTTTTTTCCAAAATGAAAAGGGGAAAAGAGATGCTGGAGAGGATAGGAAATATTCGTTATTACTTTCTAGTTTTTCTGGTTCTATCAATGGGTACGCTACCTATCAAGATGGTTTTAAGATGGCTTTTTAGTTTGAAATACATAATCGCTATGCCGGAATTTGAATTTAATTTGTAGAGAAAGGGTTTTAAAATGACCAAAAAACATGAGCCAGGAATGGCCTATGATATGGAAAACTTGAACAAGGTGTTTGCCTTTCTATCCGTTCTTCTTTTGGTAACGGTGGGATGGGTTTTTCTCGATGATTACCTGAGACCGTGGAAAAAAGTTCAAATTGAAGCGCAAAGTATTAAGCGCAAAAAATTGCAGGAAAAAATCGATGTTGCAAATAAAAAAATAAGTGGTGAAAAACTAGAAGAGTTTAAAAAAGAACTATCACTTGAAAAACAAAATTTAGCTCAAAAACATGATCAAGTAGAAGTCGCGAAGGACAAAATTCATCAAATTAAAGGGAAGCTTAAAGCAGAAAATATTATAAATGGTGTTTTAAATGCCATTGTTGGCGAGACACAATTTAAATATGAGACGGCCCATGATCACCATAAACCAGAAGCTGTTGATCTCTTTAAAAAATTGCGCAAGCTCAAGGCAGAATTTAGCGTCTCGAGAGACAGACTAAAACAATATAAAGAAGATGAGAAAGAGGCCAAAAAGAACCTGGCCGCTTTGTATGCAGAGGTAAATGCAACTAAAGAAAAAATAAACAAGCTAGTTGGCAGTCGAGATAAATTAGTGGCCGCCCAGGATCAAACTAAAACGCTAGACAACCCCATCTGGCTGCTTAGAAATGCACCAATTATTGATTATCTTGATCCTACACTTAAGATTTCGCAAATTGTTGTGAGCAAAGTTAAGGATGATCGTTATTTTGTTCAAGTTCCAAAAGTGGATAGATGTATTACCTGCCACACTTTTATCGATCAAAAAGGCTATGAAGATCAAAAAAATCCTTTCATGACCCACCCC